>Ga0209335_10004180_pt1 | contig 13930 bp, 10 predicted proteins | sample COG_09_FD_184753 | JGI IMG/M metagenome (GOLD analysis project Ga0209335, IMG submission 184753) | Pelagic Microbial community sample from North Sea - COGITO 998_met_09 (SPAdes) (version 2) | ecosystem: Environmental > Aquatic > Marine > Neritic zone/Coastal water | place: Helgoland, sampling...
ATCAAAAATATTTAAAAGTTCTACTTCAGCTTTACGAGATGGTTTGCCTTCGTCATTAAAAATACTTCCTGATATTGAAACAGTATTTGCAAAACAAATATTAATAATGAATAGTAAAAATAGAAGAAATTTCATTGTATTCAAAAACCCAGCTTAAAAATCTTTATGATTTTAATACCCTTTATAAATAACTCTATGGCAGTCGCAACAATACTCTATCAGGATTTTCAGTAAATAATTGAGGTGTTTGTGGCAAGCTAGAATAGAGATTTTTTGTGGTATCAAGAACATTTTTACGAATGTAATTATGCAATTCACCAACTGTAATTGCTTTATCACCATTGTCTGCATCACCTCGAAGACCTTTTAACATATAATAAGTAAATATTCCATTTTTCGAATCAGGATGATCATAAGATTTTTCTGTAGTATTTGCAGCGTAAAAAATTGTAATGCCCTTAGGAGGTATTAACTCCGTTGGAAAAATCGGTTTAGGTTCTTCTTCTTTTTTCTTTTTCTTTTTCTTTTTCTTTTTTGGATTATCTAGCTCAGCAGTTTTTAAGTTTTGTTTGAATCCCGAGTTATTAAAATCAACATCCATAAAAACAAAAATATCTCCGATATTATCAATTTTATTAATTTCTTTAAGCATTGAGTACAAATCTTTTATCTTAAAAAATGAGTGGATTTTATTTTTATCAGCATCATATGGAATAATACATTTTTCACCTGCTACTGTGGTTCCCTCTCCTGAATAGTATAACATTAAGTCAATTGTATCCAACTTTGAATATTCCACTACTGACTCGATCTTATCCTTAATAAATCCAAGATTTGGGTTGAAAATCTCATTGAAGTTATTAATCGTAACTCCATTTTCAAAAAGCCAAAATTGAGAAGGTACCATCTGGTGATTTTTCATTCCAAAAAGCTTATTGTAATATTGCCTTACAATTTTGACATCTTCTTCACTTGACTGATTCCCTGGAATTTTTTCAGTCCAAAAATGCTTATTTCCAATCACGACACCTATCATTTCTCGATTTATATTAACATAAGGGAGGTCTAACAGCAAGCGATGGTCTTTTGACTTTTGACCAGGAGGTAAAAAGTCATTAATGGCAATATCAACGGCTTTTAAATCGTTTTTACCCTTATAATGTTTTAAAGTTTCAAGGTGTATAGGAATTGTTTTTCTTACATCAAAGTAATCATATGTATCAAAATAGATTGTAAACCGATTTTCTTTTGCTAACAGTTCAAAACTAAAATCAAACCATGCTCCACCTGGGACCAAGCCAAAAGTCTTTATCTCGTCTAAATCATTTTCAAAGCCCTCGCCTCTTCTAAAAGCTAAAACAGCAGTATCCGTTTTCCCAATTGATAAATTTTGAAATCTCACTGTTAGAGTAGTTGTTTCATTTTTTGGTATATAGTGATGTCCAAATTCATTATCAATAGCGAAATCAGCTATTACAAGATTTGGTGGTACGACTGCTAATGTGGGGAAGGATATGAGTTCTGGATCTAAGTTCATACCTGCATATTCATCAATTCTTATATTAAAATTTCTATCACCAGATTCAATTTTTAATTTTGCTGAAATTGGGAAATTAATTGTAATGGAATCCCCAACGCCCAAGATAGGAATAGTCGCAACAGTATCAATAATCAGAGATGGTGTATTTGAAAAATTTAATGGTTCTAAAAATGGTTTTAGTTCTCTAGCTGGACTTCTTCCATCGTTTACTATTTTAACAACAATTAAACCATCCTCTTTTCCATCAAGGATTTGGTTATCAGATTGCTCAACAAAAAACTTTTCGACTAACGTTAAATGAGGAGGCGGCAGGACCCAGCCACACATTACTGGAGATAATGGACCCTCATCTCCATCAGCATCTATAGATGACATTTTATAACAATATTCTGTATCAAACTCTAGACCTTTATGAATATAATAACTACTTTTCGTTTTAGTCATAAAGGTAGTTTCACCGTTATCCTTATTATGAGTGTAAATATTATATTGTACTGCTCCTAACATCTGCTTCCATCTAAACAAGACTCTTTTAACATCGCCTGTAAGAGTGAATCCTTTTGGATAATTAACTAGAACTTTAAAGCATTCTTCATTTGAAGCTGGACCTTCTGTACCATAAGAGTCTTTAGCCGTAATTTTGTAACAATAATATTGCCCGGGATCTACAATATCGACATAAAAAGTATCGGTTAAATCAGCAAGGAGGAGTCCATCCCTATAAACTTTGTAAACATGGTCAATACGTAATGGTAGCTGATTCCAAGTTAAAGTAACTTGCTTTAGATCTGCAGCACCAGCCATCACTGGACTAGTTATTTCTTCGTGAGTACGTACTTTTACGCTTACAATAGGTCCATCATCTCCATCTTGATCAAATGAAGCAATATCATATTGAAAGTCTTTATCATATTCTATATTTTCATCTAAATGAGAGAAACCTTGAGTTGTAAGGATGAGTTCACCATTCCTGTATAGATGATATCCACTAACACCCTCCACGGACTTCCAATTAAACCGAACTGTATTACGCATTACTTCAGCCGAAAAATTCGAAGGAGGGGCAAACTGACCCTTTCCGCACTCAGTTGTTGATTGTTCACCTTCTGTTCCATATTGATCTGCCGCTGACACTGAATAACAATATTCTTTTCCGGGAGCAACATTATCAGAAAAGGATGGATTATCGAAATCTCCAAGATAACTTCCATTACGAAACACTTTATAAAAGGTAGCAATAGGACTTAAATCCGTCCAGGTTAAATCTACTGCATTAACATTACCTAACGCTTTCAGTTCAGGTGTTAAAACTTCAGGGTGAGTAGCAACAATAACATCTTCAGATATGGCGCCCTCATCGTTATCTGGATCAATAGAATTAATACTAAATTTGTATTCCTTACCCCATTCTAAAGAATCAACATAAGTTAATTCTTCTTGTTTTGATATTAGCACACTATCTCTATAAATAGCATACTTTTCCACATTCGGAATTGCAATCCACTCAAGCGTAACAATTCGCCCGCTACCTTCAGTTTTAAGAGCATTTATTTTAATACTAGGTTTTAAAGTTGGAAATTGATACGAGGATTTTTGCTTTTCTTTATTAGACTCTGGCCCCTCCAAATCATACAAATCCCATGCCCTAACATGGTATTCATAAAATTTTCCAGGGGCAACATTATCAATATATTTAGTTTCTTTAATTTTATCAGCTACAGGTTTATTATTTTTATAAACTGTATAAGATTCTGCATGTGGGAGCGCTTTCCACCTTACAAGAACTCTTTGGACTCCTCGTTTCGCAGATAATTCAGGCCTGAGTCCATCTGTTGATAAATTTATTTTTGGACTCTCATCTTTATTTTTTATGTTAATATTTATCCCACCATTACCAGCATATTCCCCATTATTACCATGTCCGTTTCCGAATACTTTAATTCTGTAGTTACCAGATATTATACGGTTCTCTAATGTAAATTTTCCATTTGAGCCCGAAGTATACTCTTCCCATAAAACATTATTATCATTATATAAGAAAACTTTTGCTTCTTCAATCTTAGGCTGTCCTTTTTCATTAATAAGTTGACCATTTATTTTAAATATTTTTGGCGTCTGCTCTTTAGTAGGTTCTGATAATGGCCCCTCTAACCCATCATCAGAAAGAGATGAAATCTCATAAGTATATTCTTTGCCAAAGTCTAAGTCCTTATCATGATAGCTAGTGTTTTTAGAATTTGTTAGAGATTTACCATCTCGATATATATTATATGAGGATGGGCCTTCAACCGGGACCCACTCAATTCTAAGAGAATTCATTTCATCAGAATATTTTTCTCCAAGAGTTAAACTAATTTTTTCAGGAGGAGGAAACTGTGCTTTATCACAAGCTGGTACAGATTGAGGCCCTTCTGTTCCGTGTTTATCAACAGCAGAGACTGTAAAACAGTTTTCAGTTCCAGGATCAGTCTTAGCAGTGTATTTAATAGCTTTAACTGAATCAATTAGAGTTCCATTTTGATATATTTTATACTTGACAGCGAGTTCATGCTTGGTCCATTCAAGATCGACAATGCTCTCACCAGCTTCTGCTTTAATCTTTTTGATTTTTTTTACTTCTTTATGGGTAGAAATTGACTTCGAACTTGACTTTGGCCCTTCTTCTTGATGGTGATCAACAGAAACTATCGTATAATCATAATCTTCATCATATTTCAATTTGTAATCAGAATATTCTAACTCCGTTGTTGTATTAATTAGATCATCATCTCTATAAATATTATAACTATTTGCATTTTGAACTTCATCCCAAGAAAGGGATATTGTGTTTTTTTTTGCTAGCGCTTTAATATTTGCAGGAGATTTTAAGAGAGCCTTTCCGTGTTCCGTTAATGACCTGGTACCCTTCTCACCATTATTATCAACAGCTGTAATGTTATAAGCATAAGACTTTCCACCAATTACTTTATCTTTGTATGATGGCTTTGAAGTTTTAGTGAGTTCTGTATTATTTCTAAAAATTATGTACTCACCAGAATTATTTATTGGTTCCCATTTTAAAATAACATTACCAACTTCTGATACCACAGTTAATTGAGGCTGCCTGTCATCTTGAGATGTAATTACTTCGAGTTTTGTTAATGATTTAGATCTTAAATCAATTTCTTTGGTGGCAGAGTTTCCTCCAGCCCCATAAATATTTAAGGTGTATTTATCTGGTGTAATTTTTTTAAACTTAAATTTACCATTACCTTTAGTTCTTTCTGTTTTTACTAGTTGATATTTTGAAGAGTATAAAGTCAGTCTCGCATTTGAAACTTTTTTACCACTTTCATCTTTAATAGTACCAGATATCTCAAAAGCCTGGCCTGAAATAATCGATAGCACAATAAAAAAGAATAATAAAATCTTATTTATAATTTTTTTCGAACGCATGTATATATTTACATCAATTTGATATCGTCAATTACTATTTTATGTATTTAAATTCCAAACAGAAGATAAATCCTCGTTTTATGGACTCCGCTAATTTAACTATTTACAACAAATAATAGGTTGCTAGGCAAGTTAAATAGCTAATTTATTAATTACAAGGCTTTAGAGGACTATTAATTCAATCTTCGTCTATTGAATTTACTGGGTTTAATGAAGCATATTTTTGCCAAAATTGCACTGATTTGGCCCATTCTTCAGTTGAGTAGAGAGCTTTAGTCCCACCAGCCAAATTAAGTTGATTTCTCATCATTGTTACGGGAGCAATAGGCATTGTGTCTTCACCATCCGGTATCGCATTTATGCTTACTAACTCCCAGTCAGCATCTGTAGTATTTTCATCATTCTCAAGTAAAACTTTATGACTATATAAAATAAGATCTACCGAACCGGCCTTAACAGGAATACCATTTATGGCTCGAGTCTGAATATAAGGAAATTCATTTTCTTTTCTTTTTACCAGTTTTGAGACAAGTTTAATATCTTTGGTAATTTTTACGTATGGACAAAATACTTTATGGACATATTTCTTGTCAATCGTAACAATCCGGACTCCTTTTCGATAACCAATCAAGAATTCATTTTTTATCATTTTATCCTTCGCATGATTAGCAAAAAACCCAAAAGAAAGATCATTAGAAAAGGTTTTACCAGATAATTCTGTCTGCCTCTTTACGAAATCATTTACGGCTACTTTCATATTTAGAATTTATCAAAAGTAATAACCTTGCAGAATATTTAAAAAAACAAATAATTTGATGATATAATGTTTAGTCAAATTTTATACCAATTAGACAATCCGTGGGAATTATTTGTTTTATTTCTTTTTTTAATATTATTTTTAATCCTTTTCGGTGAATTCGGTTACAAGAAAAAAATATTATCAGCATCTTCAAACCGAGCGATAATACATCTTTTTACAGGGCTGGCAGTTTCATCAAGCCCTTTTCTTTTTCCAAATAAAATTCAGCCAATAATATTAGCTTTTTTATTTCTCTTCATAAATTTAATTAGTTACAAAAATAATAAGTTGAAAAGTTTTCATGATATTGGAAGGGAATCGCTAGGTACAATTTATTTTCCGCTTTCTTTCATACTAATTTCCGGTCTATTTTGGGATTATTCATATCAAATAGCTGCCTCCTATATAATTTTAGCGATTGCTGACCCTTTAGCTTCATTCGTTGGCAACAGGAAAAGGAAAATACATAAATACAATATTGCTGGGGATATAAAGTCAATTGAAGGTTCTGCAGCTATGTTTACAGCTACTTTAGTTTTAATGACATTAGTTTCTCGCTTTATTTTTATCAATTTTGACATATTAAATACCACAATTGCCATAATTATTTGTTCAATTGCGATTACTTTTTCCGAATCAATAAGTTCTAAAGGTTCTGATAACCTAACAATCCCCATCACAGCATTTCTCTTTATAGAATTATTTAATCATTTAAACCAAAATAACTTTTTAAGTGAATTTTTATTTATAATTATCCTGATTTTTATTTTTCTTTTCTATTTCTTTAGAAAAAAACAATTATCGTTAAGTGGATTCATAAGCGCAAACTTTATGGGAACGCTCATTATAGGATTTGGCGGCTTAGATCATTTAATTCCAATTAGTATTTTTTTTATATCTTCAACAATCCTTTCAAAGTTCAATAATCATCAGACTATGAATCTTGAAAGTAATCGTAATGCTGCTCAGGTTTTTGCTAATGGGGGCTTAGCTTTGCTTTTATGTATTATTAATCATTTCTATCCTAATAACTTTTTATATTATTCATTCATTGCAGCAATCGCAGCCGCAAACTCTGATACTTGGGGTACTGAAATTGGAAAGTTTTCCAAAACAAACCCAATCGATATAATATCTAGAAAAAAATTAGAAACGGGAGAATCGGGCGGTGTAACTGCCATGGGAATAGTTGGATCTTTATTGGGGTCACTATTAATTAGTCTAACTGGATATTTATTTAAAATTGATGTTAAATATCTAATGATGATATTTATGTCTGGTTTTTTTGCCTCTCTTTTTGATTCAATAATAGGAAGCTCATTCCAGAGTCGATTTATATCAAAAAGTGGTTTAATTATTTCTGAGTCTTATATTAAAAACTATTATCTTTTTACTGGGGATAAAAGACTGAACAATGACGCCGTCAACTTTCTTTGTACAGTTTCATCACCTTTATTTTTAATTACTATCGACACAGTTTTATAAAAAAAAGAGCCTAAGATAAGGCTCTTTTAGATAATAATAATTTCTAAATAATGCTTAAATCACTTTATAAACCAGTAACCCAACCATAACGATTAAAGAAATAAATATTAAAGAGACGCCTATATTCCCTTTTTTTATTTCTTCCCATTCATCTATGTCTGTTGATAACCAGTCAAAAACTTTCAAAGCAATTCCTACCCCAAATGCAAAACCGACTGCTGCTGTAACAGACCAGCCTACGGCACGCACATACTGTAATAAAGTTTCTTCTAATCCTAAGCCAATCATAATTTCTCCTTATGAAGTTTGTAAATCAATTTTTTGCATAAACTCTGAAGAGTCTAATGTACCTGCAGCGAGCTGAATAGCATCATTGGATGAACACGTTGCTTCAAAAACCATCGTTTCACCTTTTGATGAAGGTACATTTACTCTAATACTTATTTCTTGTGGAACATACGCATTGGAAAGTCCCAAGCTATTTTGATGTGATACAGCTTGCCCAGCAGAGGCAAACCCTACTAACATAACCATTTCAAAATTATTTCTATTACTTTCTAATGTTAAAGAAAATAAGTTACTGTCAAAATCCATAGCGGATGCATTAACCGAGACTCTGTATGAGGAGCATACACTTTTTATTTTCTTTTTAAATGCATAATTAGCAAAAGTATAGTTAAAAACTAGAAGTGATAAACAAGTTAGAATTGAAATATACTTAGCTGTTTTGTGATATATTTTGTTCATTTGATTCTTAAAATTAAACTCTTGAGAGTTTCTAACAAATATTAAAATACAAAATTTCCAGATTTTATTACGTCGCGTATAGGGTTTATTGAAAAGTTATAAGGAATCTCAATAAGTTCTAAAACATCCCATATAATTATATCTGCAATTTTGCCAACCTCTATTGAACCGCTTGTTTTATGCCTATTTAATACTTTTGCAGGAATGTATGTACTGGAATAGATTGCATCAGAAATATTCATTTTCATATATAAAACCGATAGCATGATAATAAAGGTCATTGATTGAATATTACAACTGCCAGGATTATAATCTGTTGCTATAGCAACATCTAACCCCGTATTTTTAAGTTTTTCATAAGGTGCATACGCTTTTTCCCCAAGGAAAAATGTAGTCCCAGGTAATAATACTGCTGTTACATTTGACTCTAGCATATGCGCTATATTTTCATCATTAATTTTCATTAAATGATCTGCGGAGACGCATTTTAAGATTCCAGCAATACTGGAGCCACCAATGTTTTTAAATTCATCAGCGTGAATTCTTGGAATTAGTCCATATTCACAACCCATCTCTAAAATTCTCTTTGTTTGCTCTAGATTAAAATATCCTTCTTCACAAAAGACATCATTATACTCTGCTATCCCTTGTTTTGCTATTTCTGGAATAACGACTTCACACAGATAATCAACATATTCATCGGGCTTTTTTTTATACTCTTTTGGGATTGCATGAGCTCCCATAAAAGTAGGAACAATATCAATCAAATGAGTTGATTTAAGGTCATTTAAGACTTTCAAAGATTTTAATTCACTATCAAGATTTAAGCCATATCCACTTTTTGCCTCAATTGTTGTTGTACCTAGTTTCAGAAAGTTATCCATTCTAGTCTGAACTCTATTTTTTAAATTTATTTCTGAGGCTGACCTTAAACTACTGACGCTACTATTAATACCTCCTCCACTTTCAGCAATTTCATCATATGATAAACCATCAACTCTCATTTTAAATTCTCTGTGCCTATCTTCAAAAAAAACTGGATGAGTATGGCAATCAACAAACCCAGGCGTTAATAATTTATTTTTACAGTCATATATGTCATCCGCTGAATTCAAATTTCTACCTATTTCTTTTATTTTCCCGCTCTCAATGACTATTTCTAGGTTCTTGCTTGACACCATAGAATCCTGTTCAGAATCATAAGAAACCAAAGTACCAACATTCATTAACTTTAAAGAGTTATTATTCATTTTATTTAGGAATATCTATCGACCAATCCTCAGCGTTAGTTATAGCATCAGAATAACCAGCATCAGCATGGCGAACAACTCCAATACCTGGATCATTTGTCAAAACCCTAGAAATTCTTTTATCCATTTCTTCTGTTCCATCAGCTACAATGACCTGACCAGCATGAACCGAATATCCCATTCCAACTCCACCACCATGATGAATTGATACCCATGTCGCACCACTAGCAGTATTTATTAAGGCGTTTAAAAGAGGCCAATCAGCTACAGCATCAGAGCCATCTTTCATTGCCTCTGTTTCTCGGTTTGGAGAAGCTACAGATCCACAATCCAAATGATCTCGTCCAATTACTATTGGTGCTGATAATTCACCTTTTTTAACCATCTCATTCAATTTTAGACCAAACCGTACACGGTCTTTATAGCCCAACCAGCAAATTCTTGATGGAAATCCTTGAAATGAAACTTTTTGATTTGCCATTTTTATCCAATGACATAGAGCTTTGTCTTTAGAAAACATTTTTAAAGCAACTTCATCAGTTTTATAAATATCATTTTTGTCCCCAGATAAAGCTACCCACCTAAATGGCCCCTTCCCTTCACAAAAAAGAGGTCGGATGTATTCAGGTACAAAACCTGGTATGTCAAATGCATTCTTAACACCTGCTTTTTTTGCTTGTGCTCGAATATTATTACCATAATCAAAAACAATAGATCCAAGATACTTCAATTCTAAAAGAGCTTCGACATGAATTCCCATAGACTGTATGGACTTTTCTATATATAAAGTTTTATTTTTTTCTCGAAGATTTTTTGCTTCATCAATACTATAACCTGCAGGTATATAACCCACTAATTCATCGTGCGCAGAAGTTTGATCAGTAACAAGGTCAGGAATCACCTTCCTTTTAGCAAATAAAGGCACGACTTCAGCAGCATTACCAATAAGACCGATACTTAGTGGCTTTTTATTATTTACAGCTGATTTTGCCCATTTTAGAGCTTCATCAAGGTTGTTTGTTGCTTTATCAAGGTATTTAGTCTCAAGACGGCGTTTTACCCTGTTTTCATCTATTTCAATACAAATTGCTACACCTCCAGCCATTGTTACAGACAAAGGTTGAGCACCGCCCATACCTCCAAGACCTGATGTTAGTACTAGTTTTCCAGCTAGATTTTCTAAACCAAAATGTTTTTTGGCTGCTGCAATGAAAGTTTCATATGTACCTTGAAGAATTCCCTGCGTACCAATGTAGATCCAACTTCCTGCAGTCATTTGTCCATACATCATTAAACCTTCGGCTTCAAGCTTATCAAAATGTTCCCAATTAGCCCAATTTGGAACTAGATTTGAATTTGCAATTAAAACACGAGGTGAATATGAATGAGTTTTTAAAACAGCTACAGGCTTTCCAGACTGTATTATTAATGTTTCGTCATGATTTAGCCTTTTTAATGTTTCTAATATTAAATCAAAGCTTTTCCAATCACGAGCAGCTTTACCTTTACCTCCATAAACAATTAATTCGTCAGGATCTTCAGCAACATCTTTATCTAAATTATGCTGAATCATTCGATAAGCAGCTTCGATTTGCCAATTTTTACAATTTAGTTTTGATCCAACAGGCGGTATAATATTTCTTTTCATAGTTTTTATTAAAAATATTTTTTTAATTTTTTCCAATAGTAAGGATTATCGACAAAAACATTATAGGAGAATATAGATATATTATTAAACCTCATATTCCTTAACCTTTTTATTTTTTTTCCAACTATTCTAGCGCTTTGATTATATGTAGAAATACCAACAATGATTTTTTTATGATATTGAGAAGGAATGTTATCTTTCACCATATACATATTTTGAACGAATTTATCATTATCCACTACATAATTCATGGGGACAGCCCAATCTAAATAACCAGCAGATAGCCATAAATCCCATTCTTGAAAGAATAGTAATTTAGCATCATAAATATTAGGCTTTACAGCAGCGGAAATAATTGAATTTGGCAAATTTTGCTTTATTAATTCTTTGGCTTCTTTAACAAACCTAGTTATCGAACTTCTCTTAAATTCAGAAAAAATAACACTATCATCTTCACCATAATTAATAGCATTTATTTTATTTAATGCCCTATACTCAGTTAATCCTGTTTCATTAAATCCATATTTTGTATTATGAAATCTTATATAGTCATAATGAATTCCATCAAGTAAGTATTTTTCAGATAATTCAGATATAACATTTAACAAATAATCTTTAACAGATGAATTTGTAGGTGCTAAATAGAAACCTTCTCCATCTATTTTCATAGAGTTTTTATCACTAAGATATTGAGCGGTTTTTATATATTTATCTTTATTAGATCTATCTAACCATTCAGGATTTTTGAGTAAAAGATGCTTTTTTTGTTTAGGTAATGTTTTTGAAGACCATAAATAATAAATATTGATCCATGCATGAATTTTAATACTACTACTTTTGTTAGAAGTTATTAAATATTCTAACGGATCAAAATCAGCATCAACAAGGTGTGATTTTGGAACAAAACTTGAATTATAATAAGCATCACCTCGTCCTCTTACTTGCGCAAAAATATGATTGAAACCATTAGTTTCAGCAAAATCTAGTACGTTATCAATTAGGTCCTTACTAACCATATGATCTCGCACTACCCAAAGTGCTTTTACAGAGGGACTGTTATCTGAAGATATGAGAATGCAATTTAAAAAAAAAAGAAGAAGATACTTTTGACGCAAAAGAAAACGATAAGCTATCTTTAAAATTTACTTTTCAGATTTTTCAGAAGATAAATTTTCAACTGCCACAGTTTCGAATGATTCAACGAATTCTATGACCGATACAGGTGCTCTATCATTATCCCGATAACCAAGTTTAGTAATCCGAGTGTACCCACCAGGTCTATCAGAAAATATCGGTGCAATTTCTTCGAAAAGAATTCGTACAATATTCTTTTTAGGAATCTTCTTTATTACTAACCTTCTTGAATGAAGACTATTTTTTTTTGCTAAAGTAATTAAAGGCTCAATATATGATCTAAGTTCTTTTGCCTTTGGATCTGTAGTTTTAATTTTTTTATGAACTATCAACTGGCATGCTAAATTCATTAGTAATGCCCTGCGATTACCAACCTTCCTGCCTAATTTGCGTCCTTTTTTCTTGTGGCGCATTTGATTAACCCTCTTCTGCCATAATTTTGCTTATATCCATACCAAAATGAAGCCCCATCGAACTGAGTTTATCAACTAACTCAGTAAGGGATTTCCTTCCGAAGTTTTTATATTTCAACATTTGGTTTTCTTCCTTACTCACTAATTCATGAATATATTTGATACCAGCTGCCTGCAAACAATTAAAACTTCTAACTGATAACTCCATTTCATCAATTGCCTGATTTAATAGATTACGTAATGCTAATGTTTCATCAGAAACACCTTTTGAAATTTCTAAAATTTCCGGATTTGCAATTGCTTCAACGAATTTTAAATGTTCTCTTATGTATGTAGCAGAGTAGCTAATAGCATCCTTAGGCGAAATTGAACCATCTGTTTGTACATTCATAGTCAAAATCTCAATAGGTTCTTTTGCACCTGGAACAGGTTTAACGTCATAAGTAACTTTTGTAACAGGATTAAATATACTATCAATGGATAGAGTTCCAAGCGGCAAATTAGGTAAATCGTTTTCCTCAGAGGGCACATAACCCATACCAATACCAATTCTAATCTCCATCTCAAGTTTACCACTTGAGTTTACTTCAGTAATATACTGTTTTGGATTTAAAATTTTAAATTGGTTGCTAGCATTTTGTAAATCTTTTGCAGTTACAATACTTTTGCCCTTAAAAGTAAGGTTTATTTTGTCAGGATTATTATCCATTAACTTAAATCTAACTTTCTTTAAATTCATTATGATGTCAGCAACATCATCCTTAACACCTTTAAGAGTAGAAAATTCGTGATCGACACCTTCGATTTGCAGATGAGTAATAGCCGCACCAGGTATACTAGTAAGCAAAACTCTTCTCATAGCATTACCTAATGTAATACCGTAACCCCTACTTAGCGGTTCAATTGTAAATTGACCATCCGTTTTTGATAAAGACTTTTCATCAGTTTGAACTATTAAATTAAATGATTTATCCATTGAAAATTTATCCTTTTTTATTATCTTAATTTATTTTGAGTACAGTTCAACAACTAGCTGCTCATTAACTGTCAAATTCATTTGATCTCTTTCTGGAACACTTAAAAAAGTTCCAGTCATTTTAGCTTTATCTAGATCAAGCCAAGCTAGATCTATATCGCCTTTAATGGTTCTAATTGAATTCAGAATTATATCCATCTTCTTACTTTTGTTGCGAACAGATATTTTATCTCCAATTTTAAGCACATAGGAAGGTATATTAACTGCAATATTGTTCACTAAAAAATGCTTGTGATTTACTAACTGTCTAGCAGCCGGCCTCGTTGGAGCAAAACCGAGCCTGAAAACCACATTATCCAATCTACTCTCAAGGAGTTGCAGCATATTAGTACCGGTTTCTCCTTTAAGTTTTTCAGCTTTTTTAAAAGTAATTTTAAATTGTTTTTCTAACAAACCATACATGAATTTTATTTTTTGCTTTTCCTTTAGCTGGGTCCCATAGT
>Ga0209335_10004183_pt1 | contig 13925 bp, 8 predicted proteins | sample COG_09_FD_184753 | JGI IMG/M metagenome (GOLD analysis project Ga0209335, IMG submission 184753) | Pelagic Microbial community sample from North Sea - COGITO 998_met_09 (SPAdes) (version 2) | ecosystem: Environmental > Aquatic > Marine > Neritic zone/Coastal water | place: Helgoland, sampling...
AGTCCGCTGGGAGTTCCGCGCGGCGTGGGTCGTTTGGATAGACCCAATCATCGGTAATCACGGGGGGCACTCGAAGCGACGCTGGGATATTTTCGGGCCCAATGAGTTGATCGGCGCTTTGATGCCAGTAATAGATGCGCGCTTCCTGATAACTCAATGGCACCCCTTTAAAGCCATAGCTGTTAACAGACTTTTGAATCCAGGCGCCAAACTCCGTGTCTTCGCGTAACACCTGCGCTAAGCGTTTGCCCTGATCCTCGGTCCAGAGATCGGGTGCGGGTCTATCGCCCCAATCGGGCGCCAACGTCCAGGTTTCGAGCACGCATTGGTCAATACCTTTGGGCCAAAAGAGCAGCGGAGGTATGGCAAATGCGCTGAGCGGAGAGACCCAATTAGGGAATAGCCCATAGGATTGGGTACAGGTACGTGCGATTTCACCAACGCTGGATATTTCGGGCAGATCGCCGCGCTGTTGCTCAAGCGTGCTGACCTTACCAGTTGGCCGCGGCGCAACCATTCGATGATGACCGTTTGGATACAGCGTATTGACGTTGCGCCGGTCATCCAAGATCGGAGCAACCGTCGAGGGATGGATGCTTTTGACATGGTAGACCTCGGTATTGGCCTCCATCGCAATTTTCCAATTGCAGTCCAGCGTGAACTGATGGCGCGCTGCTAATCGACATCGATCAAATTGGAACTCCGCCCACTCGTCGGCAATTGGGCCCAGCCAATCGAGCAGAGTGGGTGCATTTGGATCAAAGTTAACAAAGATGAGATTGCCGAATCGTTCACAGCGCACCGACGACAATGACCGACAACTAAAATCAAGGTCTTTGAAATCTTCTGGATCACGAACCGATAATAATTCGCCCTCGTGGTTATAAGTCCAACCATGGTACCGGCAGGTCAAGCGTAGTTTCCTGCCACTTGGTTCGGTTACAACCGGCGCGCCGCGATGACTACAGGTATTGTAAAAGGCATTGATCTGACCCGTTTCACTGTGAACGATGACCACGGGTTGGTCGGCTTGCTCCCAGAGTAAAAAGCAGCCCGGTTCTGGTATTTCATCGATATGAGCTGCAAGCAACCAACTTTTTCGCCAAATATGCTCGCGCTCGAGAGCCATAAATTCGGGATCCGTATACCGGCCGCCCGGAAGATCAGGCAGAGGGGGGAAGGAAGCGGGCGGTGCGGTGCGTGCAGCTTCGTACTCCATGAGCGCTTTGAGGGTTTGTATTTCTTGCGCGTCCATTGAGAGTCTCCGTTCCGATTTTGCTCAACTGAGCCTTTAATTGATCGATGCCTTGGGCTGTTCGGAGGCAGGTTGTTACTCCGCGACGGGCTGGCAACTGTATACCTAACCCTGTTTCGAGCTGAGGTCAAAATTAATCCAGATTGCCCCTTGATCCTGATCGTGAACAATGTTGCTTTGCCCATTGAGTTCCTCAGAATTGGACCATGTTCCAAATTTGTTGTCAAATGCTTTGTGGAGCCCGCGATTTGACAACAAATTTGGAACATGGTCCAATTTGATTTTAAATTCAAAGTAAACTTAATATTTTTAGAACGTCACCGAGCGATCAGCGATCGGGCACTGTCAATTAGGGGTGGTTGAAAATGCAGTTTTTCACAGAAGATTTACTCGATAATCCTTACCCGCATTATGCGCATTGGCGTGCAGAGGCACCGATTTGGCAAGACTCTGAGACTGACGCTTGGGTCTTAACGCGACACGATGACGTTCGCGCGGTGTTAAAAGACTCAGAGGCTTACTCTTCAAAAGCCATGGGCGGCGATGCCGGGCCATTACCTTTGTTGGCAGATGACCCACCGCGCCACACCCAGCTCCGAGGGATCGTTAACAAAGCGTTCACATCAAGGATGCTCAAGGCCATAGAGGGCGATGTTTCAAGGATTGCGGGCAATTTGGTGGCGGACATTCCGGCAGGCGAATCGGTCGATATTGTTAAAGCTTTAACCACCCCTTTACCCGTTGCGGTGATCGCCCAAATGATGGGGATCCCGGTTGAACGGGGTGAGGATTTTAAACGCTGGTCGGATGCGTTAACGGGCACCCTAGCGGGCGCCTCGATGGCGGATCGGGAGGTTGAGATTGGTCAGATGTACGCCTATTTTCAGAGTTTGATTCCAGAGCGAAGGGGTCGTGATGGCACGGATTTGGTCAGCGCGGTGGTGAACGCAGAATTCGAGGGCGAGCGCTTGGCCGATGCCGAGGCCGTAGGCTTTTGTATGCTGCTCTTGATTGCGGGCAATGAAACGACCACCAATTTACTGGGCAATTTGTTGAATGTATTGGCCGATCGGCCTGACTTGTACGCGCAATTGATCGAGCAGCCGGCGTTAATAGACCAAGCCATTGAAGAGATCCTTCGATTTGATGGTCCCGTGCAGTTTCTCAGAAGGCGTCTAACTCGCGCGGCCACCTTTCAGGGCCAAAGGTTAGAAGCCGGCGAGTTGGTTCATGTGATTATGGGTTCAGCCAACCGAGATGCGGCTGTCTATGCGCAACCCGATGAGTTTTTATTGACGCGCGAAAAAAACCATCACCATACCTTCGGGTACGGCATCCACTTCTGTATTGGCGCGCCCCTTGCGCGTTTAGAAGCACGCATTGCGTTGACCCATTTGTTTGCGCGCTTTCCGAAACTCACCCGAGGCGATGGCCTCAATGAACGCGTGCCGTCACACTTGCTCCGAGGCTTCCATCATTTGTCTTTGAAATTTCAGGCGAGCTGAATTGTCTGGGCGGCATTATGGGACACCAGATGTCGGGGGTGATTCAATGCGCCCGAGGTCGAAACACCGTTCCAGCAGGCGAAGGCTTGGCCTGAATTGCGGCGGGCTCTGAATCGCTCAAGGGCCTTTTTGGCTGAAGTCTCTAAGGCCAAGGCGCAAGGTTAGGACTTTGCGCCGCTTACGCCCGCGTTTCTTTAAAAAGTTCTCGGCCAATCAACATCCGCCTGATTTCTGAGGTCCCAGCGCCGATTTCATAAAGCTTTGCGTCGCGGAGTAATCGACCCGCCGCATAATCATTGGTGTAGCCATTGCCGCCTAGAATCTGAATGGCCTGAAGCGCCATTTGCGTCGCTTTCTCGGCGGTGTACAGAATCACGGCTGCCGCATCCTTTCGGGTCGCCTCGCCGCGATCGCAGGCTTTTGCCACGGCATACAGGTAGGCGCGGCAGGCCCCTAAATCCGCATACATGTCGGCCACTTTGCCCTGAATAAATTGAAATTCGCCAATGGCTTGACCGAATTGTTGGCGCTCATGGATGTAAGGCAGCGCGAGGTCCAAGCAGGCCTGCATAATGCCAACAGGGCCGGCTGCCAGGACCGTGCGTTCAAAGTCTAAACCGCTCATGAGTACGGCGGTGCCGCCGTTGAGGTGGCCAAGAATATTGGCCTTAGGCACCAGCGCATTGTCAAAAATAAGCTCGCAAGTATTCGAGCCCCGCATGCCAAGCTTGTCGAGTTTGGTGTTGCGACTAAAGCCTTGGGTGTCGCGATCGACGATAAATGCGGTGATGCCGCCGGCCCCTGCCGCCGGATCGGTTTTGGCGTAGATGACATAGATCTGTGCGTCCGGCCCGTTGGTGATCCACATTTTATTGCCGGTGAGCCGAAAGTGATCGCCATCAGCTTCGGCTTTTAATTGCATGCTGACAACGTCCGAGCCGGCGCTGGGTTCCGACATTGCCAGCGCGCCGACGTGCTCACCGCTGCAAAGCTTGGGCAGGTAGCGCTGTTTTTGTGCTTCGGTGCCGCAGCGATAAATCTGGTTAACGCAGAGATTCGAATGCGCGCCATAGCTTAATCCAACTGAGGCCGAGGCACGGCTGATCTCTTCCACGGCAATGCTTTGGGCGAGATAGCCAAGGCCCGTGCCGCCGTAGGTCTCGGCCACGGTGATGCCCAGCAAACCCATATCCCCGAGTTTCCGCCAAAGATCCTGGGGAAAACTATTGGTGGCATCAATCTCTTGCGCACGAGGTGCGATCTCTGCCTGAGCAAACGTCTGAACGGCCTCGCGCTGCAGATCGATGTCTGCGCCAAGATCGAAGTTCAAAGAAGGGTAGTGGGTGATCATCGGATTGGGTCCTAGTGTTGAGCATCAGTCGACGGGCCCGGCTCAGGCCGTGGTGGGTTTTAGGATACCCCAATTCAAGGTGGGTGTTTTAGTCAGCCCCCGGGCCGTATTACCAGCGCTATTACGACTCGCTATTACTCCGCCCTATTACGAACATCGATGGTCTTCGCCCCTTGCACAAGCCGGGTTGAGGCGGGGGCACGGCCCGTTGATTTTGCTTTGGATTGTATTCGCGAGTGAGGACTTTAAAGCGGACGCGATCGCCAGCCTCCGCAGCCCGGCCGTCGCGCTTTGCCGTCGGCATGCGACGCAGAAGGGGTTTTACCCTAAGGTTGTTTGCGCTCGCGCGGGCCGTTGGGTAGTGCGGGCACGTGGCTTGCTGCAGTCCAAGCGTTTGGCGGCTAGACCATCGATCGCCAGAGAAGACGTGCGTTAACCAGGGTAGTACGCGAGCTCTACCGACTTCCGGGTTGCGGCACCGCCCCGTTGAGCCGTTGGGCGGTCATCAAGGCGTCCGAAAAGGTCGCCACATTTGCCGCCCGTAATTCTGGGCCCCAGTGCTGCCACATGTCGGCAGGCGTTGGCTCACACCGCATGGCATCTAAATCGATGTGGTTGTAGTCGAATAACAGCGCTTGTCGAATACTCGCCTGATACCCTTTGTGGTGACCCGCCATGTGGCCCAAACGATGATGCCAAAGAATGACATCCCCTTGACCACCCCAGGCATCAATGGGGTCGGTGTCGGCTTCCACGGAGGTCACCGCATCAAGATAAGACGCAGGATGCAGGATGCCTTTGTGGCTTGGCAGGTGATCGTAAAATGGAATTCTGCTTTGGTCGTAGGGCATGGGAAACAGCGGATAAAATCGTTGATGGCTACCGGGCCAAACTTTAAACGCGCCGCTCTCCGGTGGGCAATCCTCTAGTAAGCAGACCCAACCAAAATGAAACGGGTGGCCGTCCGTGTGTAGTCTGTCCTGGGTGTCCTGAAGGCTCGGGTTCGGAAGGGTGGCATAGATGCCCCGAACGCCCTCGGTATACTGCGGGTCAACAGGCCCACCCGGCCAAGCGGGTCCTTTTGAACCCATCGGCTCGCCGCCCGGGATGGGCGCCCGGACATTTCCCTTGCCCAAAAGCTGCTCGCCCCACTGCCAAAGTTGGGGGTGGGTCATCGCATCGATTAAGGGTTGGTCGGTTCCAAGTGCTCGATACTGCCACTTATCGTCCTGGACAAAGCGTAGGCTGTCATCAGACCACTCGGATTTTGGAATGGTGCGATACGTTTTGGGGTCAAAACGGTCGAGCGCGGCGGGCGCACTTTGCCACATCAGGTCCACTAATTCGTTGCAGGTCGCAGGACTAAGAACCTTCGGTTTGATCAGGTAGCCAAACTGTTTAAAGAAGGCGAGCTCCTCGATGCTTAATGGGGTGATGGGTGTGTTCTCTGTCGGGGTCATGGTTTGCTCTGGGTTTTTTGCTTGCAGCCTATCGGGTCTAGGGCCGTTTCGTTCGGTAAACAGCGGGTTATTGCACCGTAAAAAATATGCTCCGATCGCGATTGAACAGCAGTACGCAGCGTAAGTTGTACTGCAAAAGCGGAATCGGTTCAAAGTCTTTTAAAAGGCTCGCCTGGCTGGTTAGCGTCGCGACGAAAAAATTAAAGGTCGCGACGAAAAATTAAAGGTCGCGACGAAGAATTCAAAAGTCGCAACGAAGGCATTGCAGGCTGAAACAAGCACCTAAAACCTTGTGCCGGTTGCGTCTTGTAGACGGTGATTGATCCGTTAATGGGTACGCTGAAAATCGATGACGGTTACGGTCGGTTCGAGTCCTGAACGAATCGGTTTAACGGTAGCAGGCGACTGTGATAGGTCTTCTGCCCAAGAGCGTGGCCCATAAAAGCATTCGATTTGACAGCTGGGATCCCGTAAGTTAACAAAGACTCAATCTGCAGGCGCTATTTTTGCCGTAAGCACTGGGCTTGATCCGGACACCAAGCTGCTTGGACGTAAGTCCAGCTGTAATGATTACTGACCACTATGAAGCGAGAACACCATGACCGAAGAAAAAGTCCTACTCCGAATTCAAGACAACGTCGCCGTTGTGACGCTGAATGCGCCTGAAGTGCTCAATGCGTTATCGGCTGAGATGGTTCGACAGTTATCCGTTACGGTGTCGAAAGCGGCAAAAACCGAAGGCGTTCGCTGCTTATTGATAAACGCCGCCGGCCGAGGATTTTGCGCAGGCGCAAACCTACAAGCGCGGGGTGCGGCAACAGACCTGCCGCCCGCCGGCTCGGCGCTTGAAACGCACTACGCCCCCTTGATGAACAAGTTGCGCAATTTAGCCTTTCCGATCGTCACCGCTGTCAATGGTCCTGCTGCTGGCGTCGGCATGAGCTTAGCCTTGACCGGGGATATCGTGATGGCGTCAGATTCCGCGTATTTTTTACAAGCTTTTGCCAAAATTGGTTTGGTGCCGGACGGTGGCGCCACCTGGTACTTACCGCGCTTGATTGGCTGGGGTCGAGCGATGGAGCTGTCAATGTTGGCTGAGCGGTTGCCTGCGAGCGAGGCGCTCAGTTGGGGGCTTGTAAATCGAGTCGTTCCAGAGGCTGAGTTGGAAGCGGCCTCAATGGCCATGGCGCAGCGGCTGGCCTCTGGGCCCAAGTCGCTCGGTTTAATCCGCAAAGCTTATTGGGCCAGTTGGGAAAACGATTTCAACAAACAGATGCAGCTTGAAGCGGACCTCCAAACCGAAGCCCACGCTTCTGCCGATAACCGTGAAGGGGTTGCGGCGTTTTTAGAAAAGCGCCCACCGGTTTTCAAGGGTGAATAAGCGTCCTAATTGTTAAACTGATGACGGCGAGGTGAGAGTATATTTTAATGAGGTTCATTATGCTAGGGTACCGCAATCGACCGGGTTGTATCGATCGGATGGCTAGGCAGGAAGGGAGGTTCGTTGAGGATGTTAGGTCAGGATGTTAGGTCAGGATGTTAGGTCAGGATGTTAGGTCAGGATGTTAGGTTATGTAAGTAGGCCTAATCGGTAGGCGTGTTAGGTCGGGAAGTGAGTTCGGGCCGGTTAAGCGGACATCTGTAGTTGCGGCTTAAATTGAATGGGATTCTTGTGTATTGAGGTGTTTGTATGAGTAAGCGATTTTGGTTGATCTTGATGAGTGTCTTGGTTGCAGGCCTTGCCACGTTAATGGTTGCGGTGCGCTCTGAAACCGTTGCCTTAGCACTAATCGAACGCGTCCTGCGAACACAAATGGTGTCACCCCTGCCGGCTGAAACCTTAACCGTTGTAGTGTGTGGCAGTGCCTCGCCGCTCGGTAGTGCCCCCGATCGCGCGCAAGCTTGCATCGCTGTTTTAACGGATCAACACTTTTTCATTTTTGATGCGGGCTCTGGATCTCAAGCCCGGTTAAGTCAAGCAGGGTTACCGCTGGGCCGTTTAGAGGGCGTCTTTCTAACCCATTTGCATTCAGATCATATTGCCGAAATTCCGGATGTTAACTTGAGTCGTTGGGCAGGGTCGGGCACGACCGAGCCGCTAGCCGTTTATGGACCCCGAGGGGTCGAACAAGTGGTAGCAGGCTTTAATCAAGCTTACGACACCGATCGTGACTATCGGGTTGCCCATCATGGTGCTGACTTTTTGCCAAAAACAGGTGGGCAAGCCAAGGCGCTAACGGTTGATCCCGGCGTGGTCTTCTCCGAGGCGGGTCTCACTGTGACGGCATTTACCGTCGATCATCATCCGATTAATCCAGCTTTCGGTTATCGAGTGGATTATGGCGGTCGCAGCGTGGTGATCAGTGGCGATACTGTCAATACCCCAAGCTTGTGGGCCGCTGCAGAGGGCGCTGATCTGGTGTTCCATGATGCCTTGGCGCGACCCGTTTTAGAGGTGATGCATAAGGTCGCACTCGATGTTGGCCGGGATCGCACTGCCAAAATTGTAATGGATGTTACTGATTATCATGCAAGTCTTGACGGTCTGCAGGCAAGCGCCGACGCGGCTGGCATCCAACGATTAGTGCTCTACCACCTGGTGCCGTCACCGCCGAATTGGGTGGTGTCCGGCTTTTTTGAGCGAGCTGTGGTCGCACCATCCATTGTGGCGGAAGATCTAATGCGCTTTGAATTACCAAGCGGGTCAGCCGTGATTCACGGTCCGTAATTTGATGCGCATGTGAGGAAAGCGGTGCTTTTAATCTGATCGGTGGTGTCGCAAAGGCGCGAAAGCGCTGAGGAGGCGCGAGTGGATATCGGTGTTTGTATCGCAAGTCATATCCAAGACACGGACTATGCCGTTGCTGCGGAAGCGCAAGGCTTTACCCATGCTTGGTTCGCGGACAGCCAAATGCTGTGGTCCGACTGCTACGCTTGCCTTGCGCTCGCGGCCAGTCGGACAAAAACGATCCGCCTTGGGACTGGCGTTGCGATCTCCGGCACCAGACCCGCGCCGGTCAACGCAGCGTCCATCGCAACCATAAATGCGTTGGCGCCAGGTAGAACCTTTTTTGGGCTGGGCGCTGGCAACACTGCGATGCGGGTCATGGGGCTGCCACCCCAACGATTAAAAGACTTTGAGACGTATTTGGCCGTGGTGAAGCCCTTGCTGCAGGGCGAGGAAGCGATGATGTCCTCGCCTTTCGGCGACAAGCCTATTCGCCATGTCATGCCAGCGCATGGCTTTGTTAATTTCGATTCGCCCATTCCCTTGTATGTCTCGGGTTTTGGTCCAAAATCCCTGGCGCTCGCCGGTCGGTTTGGTGATGGGGCCGTTTTGTCGTTGCCGCATTCACAGGCCGCAATGCAAGGCATCTGGGCGGCGCTGTCGGCAGATCGTGAGGCCGACTTGGATCGGGATCAGTTTTACACCACGGCGCTCACGGCGATTGCCATACTAGAACCGGGCGAGGCGGTTAATTCTGACCGAGTGATAAACCTGTGCGGTGCCATGGCGATGGCATCGGTGCATTATGCCTATGATCAAGCGCGAAACTTTGGGCATCAGCCCCCAAACCTGTTTGCAGAGATTTGGGAGGATTACTGTGCAGTACTCGCAACCTATCCCGAGGAACGGCGTCATCAAAGAATTCATTTAGGTCACAATTGTTGGGTGTTACCGGAAGAACTCAGATTTTTGACCCCGTCAATTCTTCAAGGGACCTGCCTGATTGGGACGCAAGACGAGGTGTTACAGCGCTTGTTTGAGTTAGAGCAGGCGGGGTTGAAGCAAGTTATGAATTTGCCGAATTTTGACACCCGCTATGCCTCGATGGCGAGCTTGAGTGAGAAAATTATTCCAAACCAGCGCCAAAATAGCTGATCTCAAAGCGCTTTGATTGAGTTACCACCGGGATCACGTCGATTGATTGGCTGCAGGTTGCTCTGACGCACAATTCGAGGCACCATTGAGGTCGTTCAAGATTACGTGAGGCAAACAAGGGGCGTTGAGCCGGCAGGCAATGGCGACCGTTTCGCCGTAATCAGAGCGTTGATTAGATCGCCATACCCGTTAAATGATTGACCAGTTCGAGGGGAACTCATGTCAGAAGCCTATAAACCGTTAGACCCTGAAACCATGCCAAGATCACCGGGCATTACCTATCAAGAATTACTGGATGCAGATTCTCGCCCTGTGCCGGATGTGCTGCGTTTACAGTCGCCTAAAGATATGGGGTTGCAGCGGTATTCGGTTAAGCGTTATACCAGCGCCGCCTGGCATGAACTTGAAGTGGAGCGACTTTGGAAAAAAGTTTGGCAATTTACCTGTCGTGAGGAGGATATCCCAGAGCCCGGGGATCACTATCGATACGATATTGCTGGAATGTCGTTTCTCGTTGTTCGCACTGAAACGGGTGCGCTCAAAGCCTACCCCAACGCCTGTTTGCATCGCGGCCGGATGCTGAAAGAGTTTGACGGCAATGCCGCCGAACTCAGATGCCCGTTTCATGGCTTTTGCTGGAAATTAGATGGTCAATTAAAAGATATCCCTGCGGATTGGGATTTCCCGCAAATCAACCAAAGCGAATTCTCGCTGCCCGAAATACCGCTGGCGGTTTGGGCCGGGTTTATTTTTATCAATCCTGATCAAAACTGCGATCCGTTTGATGACTTTATCAAGGATCTGGCAGAACAGTTTGAGCGCTGGAATCTTGGCGGGCTGTATAAGCAAGCCCATGCCGCCAAGGTCATGCCTTGCAATTGGAAAATCGCGCAAGAAGCGTTTTGCGAAGCCTTTCATGTCAATGCCACGCACCCTCAGATTATGCGCAGTATTGGTGATGTCAACAGCCAGGTAGATGTTTGGGAGAACTGTGCGCGGGTCATTACCGCGGGTGGAACGCACAGTCCCTTGCTCACAGAGGTGAGCGACCCGGATCTTATTCGAGCAATGATGGACCTAGATCACGACGCGGAAGTACCGGAAATCCCACAAGGGGTGAACCTAAGGACCTTCTTAGCAGATCGCAGTCGAGAAAATCTTAAGGCAATTGCCGGCGATCGCGCCGAGATCTATTGTGATGCTGAGCTCATGGATAGCCTTGATTACACCTTGTTCCCTAATTTTCATCCTTGGGGTGCGTTCAACGGCATTGTTTACCGGTTCCGGCCTAATGGCAACGACCATCGCTCTGCCATTATGGAGTGCATCATGTTGGCACCCTTTGAAGGCGAGCGGCCCCCGGCGGCGAAGGTGCATTGGTTGGAAGAAGACGAGACCTGGTCTTCGGTTCTGGGCTTTTTAGGGAAAGTGTTTGATCAAGACTCGTTCAATATGCCAAAAGTACAGCAGGGCTTAGAGTCGACCTATATGGACGGCATTGTGCTGTCGGGTTATCAAGAAAGTAAGGTCCGCTGGCTGCATCACAAACTGACAGAATGGGTGGGTGAATAAAATATGCCAAGTATTAAGCATCCGTTTGACCCCGATTCTCTGTATCAGGTTGATGATGACGGGAACATTCGCGTAACGAACGGTAATCAATGGGGCGTGTTTACGTCAGAAGGCCGGCATCTCAGCGGCGACATTCGTCATGCGGACCCGCAACTGTGTGTTTGGGTTGGGAATAACCCTGGGCAAGAAAAGCAATTACGATCGGCAGCGGTCACGGCCAAGCGATCTTTGTAAGCAATCGGCCTCACGCGCAGGCTACACGGCTGGCGGTTGACTGTTGACCGTTGACTATTGACGGCGGAGGCGGGACTTAAAGGTGTCGGCGCTTGAGCACCGCCTGCACCGTTTGCGCGACCACATCTGGCGTCGCGGGCTTTCGAATCCAGTCCGAAGCATTGTGAATCTCAAGCAGTGTTTCAAGGGCCTCGGATTCCTCTGGAATCAAAAGCACCGCCGATAGCCCAGAGAAGGCCAAAGCCGAATGCAGCGTGGTAAAGGCTTTCATTGGCGTTGCAGACTCGCGCTCGACGTCGATCAGCATCAAATCAACCGGCATGCCTGACTCGATGTGCGCTTTCGCGTCAGCTGAGTCTGCCACCGCAGTCACAACATAACCCAGCGTCGAGAGTGCCTCGGCGAGCGCGTGTCTTAAGCGCTCATCCTCAATAATCAGCAGTAGCTTTTCGGTCATGGTAATGGGGTGTTTGCCGTCTCGGTGGCGGCGTTGCGCGACGGCAGTGTTGCCAAGGGCGCGCCAAAAATTGCCACCATTGACCCGCGCAACTTCATCGACCGAGGTCTCGCCAGCATCGATCAGCTCGATGCCAGAATCATGCAAGGACTTCATGCCTGAAGCCAATGCATCGTCGGTAAGGGCCGCTTCGTCGATCACCGCGGCCCGCAACAAGCGTTTACTTTGCTCAGACAGCTCCCAAATTTGCGCAATGGGTAATCGGCCCCGAAAGCCCGTTCCGTTGCAGGCTTCACAACCTGAGGACCGAAATAATGATTTTGACTTGGGTCGAAGCGTCTTAAATAAGCGCTCGTTTTCGAGTAATTCAGGCTCTGGAACGACTGTTTTACAGCTTTGGCAAAGTTTTCTGACCAAGCGTTGGTTGATCACAAATCGGACCGCATCAGCGATTAAGGTGGGACTCACGCCCAGGTCCGTCAAGCGACTGATGCTGCTCAACGCATCGATGGTGTGGAGCGTCGACAGTACCAGGTGCCCGGTTAGTGCCGCTCGCATGGCCAACTCCGCGGTTTCCGAATCTCTGATTTCACCAACGAGAATGACGTCAGGATCCTGACGGAGCATCGATCGGAGTACGGCTGGAAAGGTCAAGCCCTGGGCTGGATTGACACTGGTTTGTGAGACCCCCGTCATCTTGATTTCAACCGGGTCCTCAACCGACAGAATGTTGGCGGCGTCGTGGTTGAGTTGATTCAGCATGCTGTACAAGGTAGTGGTTTTGCCAGAGCCCGTGGGTCCGGTGGCTAAGATCACGCCCGAGGTGTCAAGCATCGCTCGATTGATCGCGTGTTGTAGTTCGCTGGGGAAGTTGAGGTGACTGGCATCAGCTTGGTTGGCAAGAATTCGGATGACCAAGCGCTCACCGCCCTCAGCCGGTAAAATAGACAGTCGTAAGTCGCGGTCATCTTCGTCAGCAACTTTCAACGTAAGTCGGCCATCTTGGGGCGTTCGGGTGTTGGTGATGTCCAGATCCGAAAGGGCCTTAATGTGGCGGACCAATTGTTGCATCACGCTTATGGGCATGCTCTTTATTTGTTGCATGACACCATCGATACGGAAGCGAACCGCGGCACCACCGACAAAAGGTTGTATGTGCACGTCTGATACATATCGATTTAAGGCTTCTCGCAGGATCAACAGGAATAATTTTTCTGTTGGTGGCGTCTGGGTTGTTAAGCGGCTGGTAATGGATCTGCCCTGTACCGAAAGCGTAGCTTGATCGGCGGTGCCGTGGGCGTGGTTTAATTGCGTGGGACTTAGGTGTCCGTGCTGATAATGGGCCTGAATCAGATCGTCAATCGCGCCTGGTGGTGCCACTAAATAGTTAGCAACCCGACCACTGATAAATTGGATTGCTTGGAGCGCATCGGTGTCTGCCGGGTTGGCTGATGCCAAGGTGATCAAGTGATCATCACACTCAATTGGAACAACCTGGTATCGTTCTGCGACCGAGACTGGAACAAGTTTGACGGCTTTTTGGCTTGGCGTGGCATCACCAAGCACTGGCAAATCAAAGTGCTTGGCAATTGTGCTCGCTAGATGCAGCGCATCGCAGGCGAGAAGGGCACTGGCACAGGCCCAGGCCGATGCTGCATCCGTCAATTGCGCGGCCGGGAAATCAGCCTGTTGCGTTGGCGGAAGTAATGAGGTTAGCCATTCGAAGCGCATGGTTAAATTACTCGAAATCCTAAAATTGTGTCTCCAGCATAAACGATGCTAATTTTATACCCAAGTGCAGCAAATCAATTTGAAAACAAGGTGGTGTTAGATGAGCGAACTAGATGAGTCGATCGGGCAGGTCGAATCATTGATCCCCAAACAGCAGATTCCGGGGCAAGGACAACGCCGGTCATCGAATCGAAGCGCTTTGTTGATCATTTTGTTGATCGTCGGAATATTCGTGATCGTGAATCAGTGGCGCGCACTGTTCGGACCCAATCAGACGGTGCTTGACGCCGATGCTGAGGCCTTGCTGATGGTGGTGGATGCCGCTTTACAAAGCCAGCAGGTCGAAACGGGGCAGTTGCCGCAGGGACTACCCGGCTTGGCAGCAGATCAATGGGTGACCTTTGAGTCTGTTGACGGGGGCTATCGTCTGACAACGCGGGTGAACGGCACCTTCAAACAGTTAGAGCGTCGCGGAGA
>Ga0209335_10004187_pt1 | contig 13915 bp, 12 predicted proteins | sample COG_09_FD_184753 | JGI IMG/M metagenome (GOLD analysis project Ga0209335, IMG submission 184753) | Pelagic Microbial community sample from North Sea - COGITO 998_met_09 (SPAdes) (version 2) | ecosystem: Environmental > Aquatic > Marine > Neritic zone/Coastal water | place: Helgoland, sampling...
GGCATGGCGAGGTGGCCTTCGTAGAATTGCATTTCCCGGTTGTTCGATGGGTTTTGAAATTGCCCGGTGCGAATGGACAACCAATCATTCACTGCATAATTGATGTAGGCATCGAGCAATGGGGTGGAAGCGATGTAATTGGCTCGAACCAGCACATCAATGCCACGTTCAAGGTCGCTTGCCTTGAATGTGAGGTAGGCGCGGCGCGTGAAGGTGCCGAGGGAAAAAGTGGTGTCTGCATCTAAGCGGCTCAGGCTCATGCCGGGTTGGGCGAGGCCGGTGAATCCAAAAAGGTAGCCGGAACTGGGAAAGCCGACCTCCAGGCCTTGTCCTTTTCGAAAGGTGGCGGAGAAATCCGCCTCCCCGCCCACAAAATCTTCTTCTTGTGCCATCAAATTTCCGGGTGTTAGGCCGTGAATTAGTGCGAGGGCAAACAGGGTGCAGGCGCGTAATATGAGGTTCATGGATGGATGATGTTTTCAGGTAAAATGCGGAACACAGGAAACGGTTCGTTTGCTTCTGGATCGATGACGCGGTAGCGCACAAAGCCATTGGTTCCTTCGGGCTCTAACAATTCTTTGGTGAGGTGAAACCGCGGCTGATTGGCGGGGATCCATAACGCTCCAGAGGGCAGAGTGAGCAAAGTGTCTCGTGTTTCTGCGCGGACAATTCGTTCGTAAAATCCTTCAAAGGGTTTCGGGGAAAGACGGTCTTCTATCAAGGCGTAAGCTTGCACGCTGGCCGCGACAGGTTGTGTCAGTGGAGTCATCTGCACGCCCAAATTTTCCAGGGCTGCAGCCGCTCTTGTTTCGCTCGAAAGTAAAACGTATCCGCCCGGAAATGCTCGAGTTTTCGTAGGTGATTGCTGGTTGCTATTGGACAGCAATTCATCAAAGGCTGTCAATTCTTCCCGGTTCAAATCCAAGAGTGTGATTTCGGCTCTTTTCTTTTCTCGGTTTGAGCGTATGACCACGGGTGACGTATCCTTTTGCGCTTGTTTTCGAGCCGTTCGAATGGCTTCAGGATGCGTATCCACGGATACGAGGAAGCTTTTGGCCAAGAGCAATGCCGTTTCGACCCGGCGTTCGAATCCTTTTCGGCCCAGCGCCACTCCGCGTATTTCCATCAATACCGCAAGGCTTGAAGCGAGTCCGAAGGAAGTGACCGAAGACCGCGGACTCGTCGCCCCTGAGCGGAATTCCTTTTTTCCCCGGATCACAATGGGACGGAAATAATTTGCATACTGACGTCCAGCCCTGTCCATGGCCGCTCGCGCAGGATCGATCAACAAAGATTCATTCGCGGTTCGAATGGCTTCGGGCACATTCAAATTTCCGGAGTACATGAACATAACATCGAAGGGACAAGTGACTCCAAACTCCCCCATATCCACATAATCTGCCCGGTATGGCCGGTACTCATGAAAGTCCACCACAACGTCCGCGTCGAAGGCATGGAAGTCGCGTTTGAGCGAAACCATTTCCGTGTTTTCTAGCTTGGACTGATCCCGGTTCAAGTCTCGGCCATTCGCGGCATATCGGTTCATGCGGTTGACGCCATCGGGGTTGACCATTGGTACAATGCGAAGCACCGTATTTTCCAATAAATCCGCCCATTTACCGCCTGTTCCCGTTTGCTGCATCACCGCTAACAATCCTTCGACACCCGCAGGTTCGTTGCCGTGAATGCCACCCACAAACAAAACCCGTATCGGGTTGTCCGCGCGTTCTCCACCGCGTTGCAAAGCAAGAATGGGAATTCCTTTGGCTGAGTAACCAATCGTGTCTCGCTGCCAGCCCTGCGCAATCGATGCTTCGCGATCCAAAAACGCCTGCATGCGCTCGGCGTTGGTGAAATCTCGTTTGGTCTCAAATGCCGGCGTTGTAAATACCGTGTCAGGAGTGGGGTAATACCGTTCACGAATGGAACGCGGGTCCTGACCCTGTGCTGTTGACACCGAGAAGAAAATTCCCATCCATGCGATTATGACCATTCGAAACGTCATCGAGTCAGAAATCAAATGGCAAATTGGGTCATCAGACGGAAGGTCCATTCACTCCCGCCAAAACTGCTGCGCGCTGTCGAAATGGCGGACGGGTCAGCATCTGTTCTCATCACTCCAAATTGAATTTTCGCCCCATAGTCGCGACCGAAGTATTTGGATACGCCAATGTCTTGGTATGCACTACGCGCATAAAAGGTCGGATTGTTCAGGAATGAATTTTCATCCGCATTGATGCGTGTGTAGCGGAAATCGACGGACCACAAATTGGTGAAGCAATAGCCCGCTTGAATGTTGAAGGCTGACCCCAGCATCATGCGACCTCGCACGTAGGCGTCCACGCCGCCTTCAAAGGTGTTGGAGGTGGAGCCGTCGTTTCGAACGCGCTGTACAATTTCATCCACCGGAACCCGGGTATCCGTCATGACATATTCGCTCAAGAGTGTGAAGCCTTTGAATTTGAATAGTAGGTCGGCGCCAATTTTCCAGTAATTGGGCAGGGCTTCATCAAAGTTGGCATCGAGGTATATGATGTCACCACTTGTCCGGCCGCGTCGACTGCTCATTCCTTGATTGAGGCTTCCATATGCACCCAAGAGGATTTTGGGCTGTACTTCCCGGACAATGTCCACCTGGCGAAATTCTCCAAACGACCGAAAAAGCCCGAGCGGAAGCCACAATACGCGCCCCTCATACTTCAATCCACCATGGTTTTGGACCAATTCGGCGGCTCCATCGCCTGTGACGACCGATCCGGCTAACTTGATCCAGCCGTTTGCACCGGAACGCACGCGTCCTTCGGCAAATGCACCAAACTCCCGAATGGTTCCAAACGCCGAAGTGAGCCGACTCCGCTCAATCAATTGAAGGGTGTTGGACCCCATCCGCAATTCGAGGTTGTCACTGATGGCAGATCGCTGGCCAAATGTCAGGCGAAAACGATTGCTGGGCTGGTAGGCGCACCAGGCGTCCATCAGCATTCCAGAGACATCATCGCCATCGCCATCGGGGTTGGACAATTCGTATTGAACGCGGTACCTGAATTTTTCAGAAGTGGATGCTCCCGCCCAGCGCATCCGCATGCGCCGCGCACGGAACCGCGTGGTCCATTCGTCCGTGTCGGAGAAATGCCGCACTTCAGAGGTGAATTGTGCCAAACCGCGAAACTGCAGCGAGTACCCGGTGGTTCTGTTGTGAAATACCACCCCCTCGCCGCGTTCGTAGGCATCTACCAGGCCATTGGCATCCATTGGCAGTTGAGCCAAAGCAATGCCGCCGCTCACGAGGCAGAGGAAGGTCAACGTTGCGATGCGCAAAGGGACAGGTAAATTCATGTTTGGAGAGTGGTTTGAATGCAGGTCCATGTCAAGGCCATAAAACTAAGGGGAATTAATTCTCCTTCCACTTTACGTTGCAGCCAATGGATGGGATTTGGCCCTCCACGGGAACTGTTTGTCCTGTCAACAATAAATCCAGTGCGGTTCGCACATCTCTTCCTGTAATTGGAATTTCATTTCCTGGCCGGGAGCCATCGAATTGGCCGCGGTATACGCAACGATTTTCGGCATCGAAGATGCTGAAATCGGGCGTGCAGGCAGCATCGTATGCACGGGCGACTGCCTGTGATTCGTCATACAGGTATGGAAATGGCATTCCATATTGTTCCGCCAAACGACCCATCTCGGGAAATCCATCTTGTGGGTGGGTCGCGGTGTTATTGCTTGAGATGGCAATGAAATTGACGCCTTTGGCCTGGTATTCATCCGCAACTTCCACGAATGCCTTGAGCAAATGAATGACAAATGGGCAATGGTTGCACATGAAGACAACCACCGTGGCCCCCCCCTCGAACAGTGCGTTCGAATCCATTATTTCTCCTGAAATGGCATCCGGCAATTGAAATGTGGGTGCAGCAAACCCCAAGGGGATGGAAGTGGTCGGTGTGATTGCCATTTTTTTTCCCAAATATATTGGGTTGATTGCGAAATGTTCACGGTGTTCAAAACAACTTAATTTTGCACCGTTGAACTCCACCATTCAGTGACCATGTCCCAATACCAACACGCCGTTCTGTATGTCTTTGAAGTGCTTCCCGATCAATCGGATGAGTTTGAATCAGCTTGGGCAGCAGTCACCGTTGCCATCAAGGAGCAATGTGGCAGCGGAGGATCCCGGTTGTACAAAAGTGACAACGGCACGTATTGGGCGCACGCCTTGTGGCCGAGCAAGGAGGCGATGCAGTCGGCTTCGCTCGAGGGGGCAGAAGAGTTGTTGGCGAACCGGCAACGCATGGTGGAGGCGTGCAGCAACATTGAGGCCATTGGAGAAGGCAACGTAGTTTCGGACTTCTGGGAGGTTGGAGCGTAAAACGTGTTTGGCTTTCTTATGACACTATCGTGACGTGTGGTTTTCACCGCTCGTGCAGGAGTAATCTAGCTTTGCCGCATGCGGCAAGGGTCAAACAACAAGTCATTCAGCATCCTCTTGGGGATGGCCATTGGGTTGTCTGTTTTTCCGATCGATTGCATCGAAGCACAAGGACCGATGTCCCATGAAGCCTCAGTGGCGATGCATGTGTATCGCGGTGTTGTGCAATCTTCTGCAGGTTTGCCGATTCCGCAGGCTCATGTACGCGTTCAGGCTTCATCCAAACTGCTGGTGACCAACGAATTGGGCGCGTTCGAAATGCAGTCGGCATTGGATTCGGTCGATGTGGAAGTTTCAGCCACAGGCTTTGTCCCAAAAACCATCCGACTCGCGGCAGATCTTCCCAAGGTGTTCATTGGATTGGAAGAAGCGATTCATGATTTGGCAGCAGCGGAAGTCAGCTCGCAGATGGGCGCCACCGGTCGTCCCAGTCAAAAACAGGTGGAACGCTTGACCGTTGGTGCATTGGACCAGATTCCGGCTACGTCACGAATCGAAGCGTTGGCCTCATTGCCCGGCGTGGATATGGTTACGGCAGGGTTCGGGTCCATGCGTCCCATGATCAGGGGACTCTCGGGATTGCGCGTGGCAACCCTGTTCAATGGAGCCCGCGTGGAGAGCCAGGCATGGGGCGAGTACCACGGCATTTATATTCCGGAAGAAGGTGTCCGGGCGGTTGAGGTCATTCGGGGACCCGCTTCTTTGGCCTACGGTTCAGATGCGTATGGTGGGGTTTTGAATTTTGTGCCGGTCGCACCATTGTCCGAACAAGGACGTCAGAGTCGATTGGCGCTTAATGCTTATTCTGCCACCGGTGGATGGCAAGTCACCGGAGCGACGGAAAAGAGAAGTAAATCCGCCTTCCACGCTTTTCGTGGGGGTTTTAAGCAACATGGTGATTATGCATTGCCGAGCGGCAATACCGTCGAGAATTCAGCGTACCAACAGTTTTTTGCCCAGGGGAGTTATGGGTACATCCGCAATTGGGGCATAGTCGAGGGAGCGTACTCCTCGGCTTACAGCAATGCGGATATCATCGGCCACGAGGGATGGCAACAATCCGGAGATCATTTTCTGACTACTTCGGTTCGAACGCAATGGGGCGAATGGAATCTGATCCCCCGCATTTCCTATCAACTCAATCACCGCAAAGAATTTGAACACCATCATGGCGATGGAGCCATCGAAGTGGAGGCGCCGGAGGAATTGGCCTTGGACATCAGCTTGAGAACATTGCGGTGGGATGTGTCGATGGATCGCACGTGGGGCGGCGGTTGGTCAGTGGCCGCGGGGATTCAAGGATTTAAGATGTCCAGTGAATTTGACGAGGAGGTGGGCGTTGAATTGATCCATGAGGCACTCATACCGAATGCTGGAGCCGACGAGAATAGCCTATACGCCGTGTGGAGCAAGAAAGCCGAGCAATGGGGAATCCAAGCAGCGGGTCGCACCGACGTGCGGACGACGCATTCTTCTGAATGGATAGATGCCTGGAATGGACAGCAACGAACGGACGCCTTACACGGATTCAGTGCCGGAGGGCACTGGTCGCTGAGCGATCGATTGACATGGAATGCCCATGTGGCACAAAGTCAACGGGTGCCAGGTTTGTCAGAATTGCTTTCATCGGGCATTCATCATTGTGCTTTTCGTTTCGAACAAGGCGATGTTGAGCTGCAGAAAGAAACGAGTTTCAACGTTGAGACCAATCTCCGTTGGCACGGGCGTTTGCTCAATTTCGAAGGCAGTTTGTACCAAAATGCCATTGAAAATTACGTGCTGATTGCACCCACATGGCAGGTTGAGCAAGGCTATACGCTCTTTCAATGGCAGGCCACGGATGCGCTTTTTCGGGGTGGAGAGGTCGCAGCTTCATTGAATGAAACCAATGTGGAACATTGGATGGCACAGGTTGCTTGGTCATGGGTCGAAGCCTCAGATTCAGATGGCCAAGCGCTGCCATTGATTCCTCCGATGTCAACGCGGGCAATGCTCGGTTATCGTTGGGGTAGTTGGCACTCGAGAGCCATTCTGCAGCACAGCGTGGACGCTACTTTGGTGCATTGTTCCATTGGCGGAACCCTTGCGAATCAATTGGACCTCACTTGTTCGGTGCACAATTTGCTCAACGTGGAATACATTCCCACCCTTTCCATGTTGCGAAATTTGGGCATTGCCGAGCCGGGACGCAACGTCAGGCTTCAGCTGGCTTGGACCTTCTGATCAACCGAACAATCCCAACCAGACGAGAATGTCTTGGACGGTAACAACATCATCTCCCGTAAGGTCTTGTTCCGGACACGACTCACACCCGAAAAAACTGAGCAATGCCAGTAGATCGGATACAGTAATCATACCATCCTCGTCATAATCGCCCGGATAGAGGCACATTCCATACATATAGGTCGCAGACGGATCGAAATTCGTGGCATCGGCATCGGTGCACCCCAGGACATCTAAGTTCTCGTTCGAGAAGGTCATGCCCTCAGAAGTTTCAATTCCTTCTCCTTCGTCCATTACGGTTTTGGCGAGAAGGTTGACCGTGCCCTCGAGGGTTGATCCATCGACAATGGTGAATTGGCCTAGGAAGACCAAGTCATCTTGTTGCATTGGGTTTTGATTGCCTGAATTGAACCATGCACCACCCGTGGTATCTGCAAGAACGATGTTCCCATCCGCATTCAATTCCTCCAAGGGAGCCAGCCAGTGAGATACATGGCTCGTCATTGAATTGGGTTCTGGCACCTCGGGTAGCTCCCCACAACTGAGCATTGTGGAAAACGCATTGGCCGGAAATATTGAACTAAAGACGGAGTTGTAATCTTCGACCACCACCGTTCCCCAATCTTCTCCAAATCCGTAAAAGGTTCCGTCTGACGAAATGTTCAAGGGGTCTTCATCATCACCATAAACGGCTAAAACGACATCGTCTTCGTGTGATAATTCTGCGTAGAGCCGATAAGTAATGGAGCCCGCCGGAATGTTGGCCACGAGGCCGGTTAACTCCGTTTCGTGTACCTCCCATTCGGTGAGGATCAAGCCTTCAATGTGGCCGGTGGTTTCTTCGTACCAGTCCATTTCGTCAAAGCACCCCATCCCAGAAAAAGGAAGGAATTCAAGTAAATCACGCACGTTTACCCATCCTGAACTGTCCACATCCATTTCACCAGCAGTATCATACTGACCCAAAACATACACCCACGTGTTGGCGCCTATATGACCATCTCCGTCAAAGTCAAACCATTCACAGGGTGTCTGGCTTTGTGAAGCATAAGTGCAGGTGAGCCCTATGCACAGTAGGATTGCTTTAAGGGTGCGCATGTTTAATGAGTTGAAGTTTGCTAGTGTTTAATGAGTTGAAGTTTGCTAGTAAGATAAGGGGGATTTAGCTATAACCAAAAGATGCCATTGGGTAAAGCCCCTATTCATGCTTAATTTCGGAAGAGTAAATTACACACCCAATGGATTCATTTTTAATCTTTTTTGAATCAATGCCATCTTGGCAAAAGTTGCTTTGGATCATCGGGTGCATGTCGTTTCATTTGATCCTCGAGGGCGTCCGTCCCTTTTTTACGGGCGGTTACCGAACGTGGCGCCATACGCGAACGAATTTGGTTTTTCTTGGGACCACCATGGCAATCAACGCATCCTTTGGTATTCTCACCGTGGGGGTGTTTGCCTGGAACGCAGAAACGCAGTGGGGGGTATTGCATTGGATCGATTGGGACACCGCTTGGGAATTGCTTCTGACCATTGTCATTTTTGATTTCATTGCCCAATATTGCTTGCATTGGTGCCTTCACAAAGTGCCGTTTCTCTGGCGACTGCACATGGTGCATCACAGCGACACCCATGTCGACGTAACGACGGGTACACGGCACCACCCGGTGGATTTTGTGGTCCGGGAGTTGTTTGCAGTGGCGGCCATGGTCATCACGGGTGCTCCGCTAGCGTTTTATGTCTTTTATCGCATTCTAACGATTTTTTTCACCTATTTGACCCACGCCAATTTGGCACTTCCTGCTGGACTCAATCGGGTGTTGGGTTGGGTGATTGTTACGCCACAGATGCACAAATTTCATCATCATTTTGAAGCGCCGTGGACCGACCGCAATTATGGCAACATGCTCAGTATATGGGACCGATTGTTGGGGACGATGATCGATGGAGATCCGCGTGAGATCATTTACGGCTTAGATGTGGCAGATGACACCAAAAGCAATGATTTGGCGTATCAAATGGGGCTTCCTTTTCAAGACCATAGACAAAAACAAAAACCATGAAACGTTCTGGATTCCTCAAAACTTTGGGTGTGCTTTCAACGGCTCCGTTGGTCAACGTTGCCTCAGCAGCAAGCCAAAAGCCCGCGCATGCCTATGCTCGCGCTAACTGTGTGCTGGTACCAGCCGAAACACCGGGGCCCTTTCCACTCGACCTGACGGACAATGCCTTTTTCTTTCGACAGGACATCCGGGAAGATCGCGTTGGCGTGCAACTGCGACAGCGGGTGCGCATTGTCGGGACTGAAAATTGCGAACCCATGCCCAACGTCCGTGTGCACATTTGGCATTGCGACAATGTGGGAGGGTATTCGGGCTACAATTCCGAGGAAGGGCTGACCTATTGCCGCGGCTATCAAATTACCGATGAAAATGGCGAATGCGAATTCATCACGATTGTGCCGGGATGGTATCCCGGCCGGGTGACTCACGTCCATTTTCAAGTGTACGTGAGCAGCGCGTACAGCGCCGTTTCTCAATGGACATGGCCGCACGACGAGACGGTAGCGGCGGTGGCTGCGCACCCCGAACTCTACCCCGAAGGTCCGGATCCCCTGTCGCCGAGCCAAGACGGCGTTTTTGCCGATGGTTTTGATTTGCAAATGGCCACCTTGGAATGGGATGAAGCGGCGGGCGAATACGTATCGGTCTACGAGGCGACGGTGGAAGGCGCCGGCACTTCAGGGGTTGGTTATCATGAAATGCGAAGTGCGCAGGTCATGACCTTGGGTCAAAATTACCCCAATCCCTGCCGGACAGAGACTACGTTTCCGCTCGAATTGCACCAATCCGCGCAGGTGAGCTTGTCGCTTTGGGACTTGAGCGGCCGGTGCGTTTACCAACGCCAATGCGGCAATTGGCCGGCGGGTGCTCATGCCTTGCGCGTGGATCTGGAAGGCATCCAACTTCCGGCCGGAACGTATGCCTGCCAAGTCGAGGCCCAAGCGGATGCGTACAAAGCGCTCGATGTTCGTCAAATCAGCTTCTCAGGCCACTGAAACCTTGTGGATTGACGTCCCGTTAAAGGGGCATGCGATTCACTTTTCGTTTATCGGAATTGGCGGCCGCCATGCGGTGGGCCTATGCTGCGGCAGATGATCCCTTGCAGGAGAGCATTGCACGAAGCAAGGAGCGCATCTATGCTTTGATGCGTCGGGCTCGCGATGCCGAAGAGGAACGTCATGCCTTGCTTTGGAGAACGCTCGCAGAAGAACAATTGGACCACGTCCAGCAGTTGGAAAGCACGCGGTTGAAGTACTTCACGTATGCCACCGTAGGTTTCTTTTCTTCGTTTGCCGTAGTGCTCTGGGCCGTCTTACTCTGGGTGTGTTAAGGCCGCCGTTCACTCGCAATCTTCCCCGTATTTCGACAGCAGGGCCAACAGGTCGTTGGTACCCACATTGCCGTTGCCGTCGATGTCTTCGGGGCACATCACCGGAGTGAAAATGACATCCAACTCTTCTCGAAACTGAGCGATGGCCAATTGTGCCACCTGTTTGCCCATTTCTCGCCCTCGGATGTCGTCCATGGGCGGATGAATACCGCCCCAAATGCGGCTCAATGCGCACTGGTCCGCCGCATCTTGGTAGGTGGCCCATTGCAATTCAAACGCTTCAGAAGGTCCGGATTCAAACGCCAAAAAGGTCCCTGCTTCCACTTCAAAAATCCCAACGCCTCCGGGAAAATAACGGCTGCCAGTCGCAAAACTCAAGGCATCTGCGGCCGCGCGGGAGTAGGTAGAGTGTCCACTGACATAACCGGCAAATGGTGGGGTGACGAACGTGGGCATTTGAAAGGGGCGCCAGGCGCAGCCCGTGGTCCAACCAAATTCCCCGTCGCTGCCTTCATCGCCTGCGAGCCAACGGTGGGTTTTTACCGTGCCCAATGCTTCAGGTTCACTCTCCAATATTGGATCTCCTTCTTGAACCAATTCAAAAACACCTTCAATCAACGGCACGCCCTCGGGATCGTATGATGGTAACTCACTCTGGGAGCTCTGCCCCTTGGAAAGCATGTACCGGATCGCCGTAATGGGCCGGACGAAGTCATAGTAGCCCTTGACGCTCCAAGCGGCAATCGCTGCATCATGCATGGTGCCGCCCAACAATCGATACGCTCGGGCTAAATACGCATTCGGGGGCAATGGTTCGCCTTTTCCTTCCCACTTCCAATCGAAATCGGGGTGGTCGGTAACGCTGTTGAGGATGGTAAACCAATGCCCTGGTGGTGTTTCCGATTCAGGTCCGTCTGCCCAAAATTCTGCCAATACACGGGTGTAATCTCCGCGCAAGACATTTTGTGCCGGATACGGTATGCCGGTGACAGGATTGAGCGCGTGGCCCGTTCCAAAGTCGCCTCCCTCGTCGATGCCGTAGAGGTAATCGGGATTGGCCGGGTAGGCATTGATATTGCCGCAAGCGCGAGGACTGATGTCAATGCTGACGCTATCGGCTACATTGAGGTGATTTTGCCAGACAGCGACATGTGCGAATCCCGTTTGCCACTCGTATTGGGTGTCACTGCTTTCACCGAGCATGATGGGAGGCCCGGGGTCGAGGTAAACGGGGTAGGTGCATCCATCGCGCTCCGCGTACATCGCTTCCGCTGGGTCCAGGGCATATGGTGTCACATTGCCCCAATTGGCGCCACTGAACGGGACCACATCTTCGAAGGTTTGATTGCCGGACTGGTCTTCAAACGCACCGCCAAAGGACAACGGTTGCCATCGATTCGGAAACTCAACGGGCTCAGTGCACGATGCCTCCACGGTCACATCCAGTGGATCATTGACGGCTTGATAGCACGTATTGTCGTAGCCTCCATCTTGATTGGCGCCATCGAATTGGTAGGCGGTATTGATGGCTTCGGCACACGCCCAACCCCAGGCGGCAGCCGGGGAAGTGCTGAGCAGAACATTCGGTGTGCTACTCGTGCTGGAAATGAATGCGGTCACGAGATTCGAAAGGGTGAATGCCCAGCCGGGTGATTGTGCATACCGCAATTGGATAAACCGATAGCCGTAGGCGGCTACGGCGTGGTCGAAGTTGATTTCATCGTTTTGGATGGTGAGCAGCGCTTCTTCATCCTCTGGCCACACCGCGACTTCGCTGTCGATCGCTTCTGTAGCCGCTCCTTCCGTGCGGAGTTGCAAGTGATAGAGGCCTTCCGTAAAATGATAGAGATTCCTGGCATGCACATTTGGGCGAGCCAAATCATTTCGAATGGCATTGAGCATCACTTCGTTCCAGTCGCGTAACACCGAGGCTTCGGTTTGGCTTAATCCTGCACTTGACATAGCAACACAGGCAGATGCAAGCACAAGCGCGCGCAAATGGAGGCTGGTTTTTTGCTTTGTGGAGTGCATAAAGTGATAAGCAGTTAGAAGCCGAAGAGGTTCGAAATCAGTGCTTAAGTGGTTACTTAAAAGGTATGAAGAAAAGTTCAAGGGTCAAAACCTTTATCTTTTCCCTATGAATCGCAACGCAACTTTGCTCGCGCCGCTCGTTCTGGGAATCGTTTGTGAGTGCTTGATCTGGTCTTGGTCGCATGGAGAAGCGGAAACGTGGGCCGAAGGTGTAAGACTGGCTGCGCGGTATTCGGGCCGCTTCTCCTTTGTGGTCTTCCTCCTTGGAGCATGGGCGCATTTTCAAGTGAGAAATAAGGCAGATAGGAATCTTCAGAGGTGGTCGGCCGCTGCAACCCTTTTTGCATGGGTCCATGCCATTCATCTTGGATTTGTAGCGTTCAACGTATCTCAAAATGAAGTGGAACTCGTGCTGACGAAACTCATTGGCGGTGGATTGGCTTATGCCATGGTGCTTTTGCATCCTGCAGCCATCGTCCGCTTGGCGCCAAACCAAGTATACCATCGGGTGCATTATGGATATGTGGGATTCGTTATGGGAGTCACCTTCTTGGCGCGACTGCGAGGGGACTTTGACGGCGCGGAAAACTCGTGGTTTCAAGTTTTCGGATTGACTTTACTTGGAGTGATCCTTTTGGCATGGCTCTGGCGGGTTGCCCGACCTGCCTTGTTCAAATTATGACATTCGACTGTTTGATTTTTATCAGTTTTTTTTGCTTTTTCTGCAGTTTTTGGGTCGTTTCAGGTCCGTTTCGCGTCATTTTGTGTCATTTCGCGTCGATTTATAGGCATTTGCCTCGCTTGAGGTTGTGCCGCTATTCCCTTGGTGATGGCGATTGCGAAATCAAAATGTTGATTTAACTTTCTCCGAACTAATCCCTATTTTCTATGAAATATCTACTCTTTTCCATGCCTTTTTTGGTGCTCGCAGGTTGCGCTACCAATGCCAATAATGCAGACTACAAGAAAAACTTGGCCACCGCTCAAGCGGTTTTAGCAGCGCATGCAGCAGCTGATTATGACACATGGGCGTCCTTGCACCACGAAGAAGCTGTAATCTGGGATGCGGATTACGGAAGCGAGAGCATGACCCGCGAAGAGGCTGCTGTTCTTTATGCTTCACACCACCAAGCCATTGACGGAATCGACGGCTCAGACGCTGTTTGGTTGCCAGGCGTCGACACGCTTTCCCTGGAGGCGGATGGGAGTGTACGGGCGTATATCAATTGGAAGGGCACAGCACGCGCAAGTGGCGTGGCCATCGATTTGAGGGCCTACCACTATTGGAATTTCAAGGATGGAAAAGTGGTCGCTGAAGGCAACTACTATGACGCAGGAGGTTTGCTTGCTGCTGCCAGTCCAGCCACTACGACGCTTTCCATTACCCACGAGGTAGAAGATTTTGATCGCTGGGCGGCTGCTTGGGACGAAGAGAGTGAAAACGTGAAGAATTTTGCGGACATGGGAGTAACGGCGCGCATCTTTCAATCGACCGATCCCAAACGACCAAAAGACGTGAACATTCTATTCGACATCATCGACATGGAGGCGTGGAATGCGGCGCAAGGCACGCCTGAAATGGTTGCCAATGCAGAAAGCCATGGTGTGATCATGAAGACCATTGCATCTTACGAAGAGCGCTAATGCGAGCGTCGATCAATTCAAAGCATGAACATGAAAAAGGCCGCTCAACGCGGCCTTTTTTGGGTCTTATGTTTCGTCTTTCCAGGCCGTTGTGGGGGCCAAGTCAGTCACAGGTGCCGCAAGCACCGAAACAAGCGGTTGCTCCGGTTGTGCTTTCTTGAACATTGAGCACGCGGTTGGTGTATTCTCCAGTGGTTT
>Ga0209335_10004194_pt1 | contig 13898 bp, 11 predicted proteins | sample COG_09_FD_184753 | JGI IMG/M metagenome (GOLD analysis project Ga0209335, IMG submission 184753) | Pelagic Microbial community sample from North Sea - COGITO 998_met_09 (SPAdes) (version 2) | ecosystem: Environmental > Aquatic > Marine > Neritic zone/Coastal water | place: Helgoland, sampling...
CAAACAGTGTATGTCTGCGGCTCAAACACTATATGAACTCGGACACATTACGTATATGCGAACTGAAAGCGAACGATACAGTGAAGAAATAATTCGGGATGGAGCGGAATATTTATCAAGAAAGTATGCTAAATTTTATGTGCGTGATATGAAGGAATTAATTTGTCGATGTGGTGTTTCCGATACATCGACCGATGCACACGAAGCAATTCGTCCTACAAAAATGACGATAACTAAATTAGATTTGTTGGTGGATAATTCGAAATCAGATGAGAAGTTGGCGACTAAACTGACTCAACAAGTACGTCGATTGTATCGGTTGATTTGGAACCGAACCGCCGAATCATTGATGTGCGATTCTCGAGTCGAAACACATAATTTTAAATTTATTACAGATGGATATGAATTCACTACATCGATGGACAAAACTGTATTTCCAGGATGGAAAATAATCAATGAGAAAAATAATTCCGATGATGTGGTTGGTAAAAATATCCAATATTTATCTGATTATATAAACCGTCGCAACAATATCGATCCACCCGATGCAATTGACTGGACTCGGATATGTTGTATAGAATCGGTTGATTCGGGCGGAAAAGTTGCTCTACTAACGGAACCAGGATTGATTCGACGATTGCGAGATCGGGGAATTGGTCGTCCATCTACATTCGCGTCGATTGTAGAAACATTAAAGGACCGAAATTACGTATCTGTTGAAAATATTGCAGGACAGACGGTTGAAACTATTGAGCGAATGGTCGTGTGTAGTGGAAATACAACGATTGAATTGGATGAATGGGTTTTGAATGGGTCGATTTGGAAGCGATCTGTATCGCGAACCATTGGATCCGAGAAATCGAAAATGGTGGTTTCAAAAATAGGTCGACGTGTTGTAGAATTCCTTGAACGTAATTTTAGTGAGTTATTCGAATATAAATTCACCGCTAAAATGGAAGAAACATTGGATGATATTGCAACGGGTGGGAAAGGGAATTGTCGAACATCCGAATCAACCGAACGAACGTACGAATCTACATCCGAATCAACCGAACGAACGTACGAATCTACATACGAATCAACTTGTCGAACATACGACACCATCATACGCAGTGCAGTAGATATAGTTGAACGCGAATTATCGGCAAATACAGGGTATACACTAGATCCAACACACCGTGTTTTATTGGGGAAATATGGATTGGTTGTTGAGGAACTGGATTGTCAATGTAAACATGTAAAATTCCATTCTATAACAAACGATGATATTGACATAGATCGAGCACTTCGAGGAGAATATTCGCTAGAAGAGTTGATTGGTGGAGATAATACGGTAACCAGTCCATATGGTTTGTTTGAAAATGTCGAATTGACGGTCAAGAAAGGACGGTATGGGTACTATGCGAAATGGGGGGATAAAAGTTGTAATTTACATAAATTAAATATTCCTATTGGATTACTAACTCGTTCCGACATCCTTGGTGAAATTCAAAAACAAACTACCACTCGCGACGTATCGCTATTAAGACACGTTGATGATGAAATTAGTGTTCGACGAGGGAAACGGGGTGATTATATAATGATGAATAAGAAAACAAAACGGAAATCATCCAAACCACAGTTTGTTGCTCTTGGTGATTTTCTAGAGTGGGTTCGTAAGACACATAGGACAGATAACGCGATCGATACGACGATTGATACGATTGACGTGAAACTGTTTCATGATTTTTTGAATACTTGTAAGTAATCGATCTCTACATTGGGTTTCCTATCTCGTATAAATAACAAATCCACGAATAAATAACTGGAAAAATATTGGGTTTTTCAATGTACGGAATATCATTCTTCTCACAATAATCACGAACTATCGGTTGGATTTTTCGCAATGAACTATGTTGAATATTTGGAAATAAATGATGTTCTATTTGAATATCTAATCCAAAACATATAAATTTTGTAATCGGATCAGTTGTTCGGTAATTCATACTGCTTGAAACTTGGTTATATAAAAAATCGTTTTTATTATCTCTATTTATTTGAATACAATCATGTTGAACATGTGACAATTGTGATATTAAACCAAATGTCAATGCAAAAAAACCATGAAACAATAATATTTTTGTTAAACCTAAATAATAAATCATACACGCCATACATATTTTATTTGTATGATATATTGAAAAAAACATATATGTTTTTGAGAATATACCACTTATAAACATTAATATAAACATTAATATAAATTGATAACTATGAGCATATGTTAATTTAGTCTCATTTAAAACCCTCATTAATTTTGATCCGAGAAAAACATCTCCGTCGTATGGTGTGTCAGTAAACGAATGATGTAAGTAATTATGTTGATGTTTCCAATAACTCGTATTTGTGAATGGATAATATTGAGAATATAATAAATTATATTTTGGATTTTTGAAACCACAGTAATGTGCTGTTTCGTGAAATTGTAACATAGTAAATCCCGGCGTAGTAATGCCCAAAAAAACCATCCACCAATACGACAAATTATTCGCATTCAAAAAACAATACCCCCACATACATACATACACCGATAACATCATCGCATTGTATGCGATTTCTTGATTAGACCAGTAAAGAGGAATTTTCTTTTCGTGGATTTCATCATATACTAACTTTTTCAATTCACAATACTGATCATACGTGTAATCCGTCTCATATTCTATTTTTATCAAATCCGTCATTGGAACTTCATATCGTGGTAACATCGCCAAAATATTCTTTGGATTTTTATGATAGGAGTAAATCATAGGAGTTATATTCGTATCGGGTTTCAAATTATTAAACATATCTATTCCTCCAGGATGGACTTTAACGAATTCCGTTAAATCATATAGTTTATCGTGGATTTTATACCTATAAATCTGTTGTTTACCGTTCATTGTTATCATATTATATCATTTTATATAACCCATTTAGAACGACCGACATAAACATAAACAGAAACGACAGTATGAACAATTCAATGCATAGATATATGAACTCTACATTGGTGCGCAATGGATATCGTGTAAAATCGCATCCAATACAGCTGAATCATAGAAAATCAAAAGAACATAAAATAAACTTACTTTACCAGTTTTTTGTACCGAAAACACCCGATCGCGTCGCAGAAATTAAGTCAACATTATTACGAAATGTGAAAAATCAAAATATCGATACTATATATTTACTCAATGAACGGATATATTCATCTAAAGAATTGGGTGTAGAATCGACTAAGATTATTCAAGTTGTTATTGGTAAATGGTTGACATTCAAGGATATATTCGATTTTGTTGATAAACAGCAAATACGGGGATACATTATTGCGTGCAATAGTGATATTTTTTTCGACAATACAATTGGCAAACTTCACAAAAGTGATCTGGATACATCTAATAAATTAATATCTTTATTGCGATGGGAATATCGCGGAGAATCGAAATTACAAGAATGTAAACTATTTGGACCGAGATGGGACAGCCAAGATACCTGGATATTCCATAGTAATTATAATGTCATCGATAGTCATCGATACCAGTTTGATTTTTCATTCGGGCAGCCTGGGTGTGACAATAAAGTTATTTATCTGTTATTACAAATGGGTTATTTAATTAATAATGCACCTATGATGTTTCGAACCTACCATTATCACAACGAAGTTGGTAGAAATTACAGTAAACAACCTATACCGTCTCCATATGGATATGTGATTCCCGAAGGGGTGGAATTTGAACACAATAATATTCATTATGATTATCATACAATGAAACAGTCAACTGTCGATTTTTCGAGATGGAATTTTGTAAATGATAATAAAATAATGACTGATATTTGCAATACGTCCACCAAACAACCATTTTTAATATTGGATGCAAAAGGCGTTGATTTATTATTCGAGGCGAATCGCGAATATTTTAACCATTGTACTGGTTATTTTATTTGTGCACCGTATAGTTTTGAAATACCCTATTATACACAATTTAATAATACCTTATCGGTTCTACATAAATCACATACTCAACCTAATAGTAAAAACCGTATGATTTGGAACAAGCTACAAAATACACTTGAATGTTCGTATAATCGATATAATAGTTGGATGAAAAATTTTATTGACAAACGCGTTTTGTTTATAACCAAAGATACATCGGATCAGAATTCGGTGTACAACAATAATGATGCTCTGTATAATACAGTTTTTGGTAATAAAGAACAGAGATTCATTTCATATCGCGATACAAATTATGCGAACGTACGAATGAATGAACCGACGAATCAACCGAACGAACGTACGAACGAACGTACGAACGAACGTACGAATCAACCGACGAATCAACCGACGAATCAACCGCAAACAAATGGTTTACTATCAAAAATAGAACAGATTCGCGATCATATAGACATTGTATATATTGACATTGATTGTTCTATCAATAATAAAATCGCATATACAGTATGGCAACGATTCAATATACCCACAATTGTATTGTCGGTTAGATACTAATACGATCACACTGGTCAATCTATATAAAGATATTGTGACGTAATATCGTATACAATGAGTCGGCCCAGTAGTTTTTCGACAATTTGCACGTCTAATTGTGCGTTTGAATTGGTTGGTTTATTATTATCATTATCTATATATCACCCAAATGAACGAATTTATATATTGTCGGATTCAAAGACCCAAAATATAATAAATAATATGACCCCTCGACCAAGATTAGATATGCATTGGTTTGTTGAATTGGATAAATATGATGGAATGAACAGACAAATAATGGAGGCAAAGGGGATTTGGAGCGATTTTCAAATGGCCAAAGCAACGGTTCTTAAATATGCATTAATGGGTAGTAGTGATAGTTTGTTTCTTGATAGTGATATTATAATCACCGATACGATTAATGATATTCAACACGAATATGAATTGGGGGTATCTCCACAATTTATTGCTCAATCGCACGTGGATAGAACTGGTTATTATAATGGTGGCATGTTATGGACAAAGAATAAACATGTACCCGATGATTGGATACAATTCACAAAATTCTCTAGGTACTTCGATCAAGCATCGATCGAAGACTTGGCCAAGAAATATAAACATTTTGAATTTGATGAAAACTATAATTTACAATGTTGGCGACTATTTTATTCGCCAGAAGGACAACGACAAGTAGCTGCTAATATAACTTCCAAACCAAACGATCGATTGTATTACAAAAACAAACCATTAAAGTTTGTACATACTCATTTTTTAGCTTATCAATTCAAGAGGTTTAATTCGTTGATAATTGATCATTTGAGCCACGCAAAAATGTATAAAGTACTGGCGGTTGTGTATCGTGTAATTAATAATAAATGGGTTTTAAAAATACCGAAACAACCGATGAATGGGCGTGGACAACACGCGAATGATAGTTATAGAGAATTGCCCTTATTAATGAAACTTCAAAATGAAGATGTGGATATCAAATTTGACGACAAATCAATTCATTGTTGGCTAGAACCAAATATTTTAACGTATGACCGCCCAACATTACAGTGGTATAATGCAGAAATTGTTGGTGCATCTCTAATGTTATTGGGAAATGGTGACGTAGAAGTTGAAGGCAAAGAAATCCAGGCTAAAACGCCAAATGCGAATGTAAAACCTTGGATTTTTTGGCCTAGGAAACCAATGTTATTAGAGAAAGTGCTTAAAACCAATGGTATTTTATCTCACACGGATCGATCGATTGAAAGTATTTTCATAGGTAATATCGAAAATGGTATTCAGGAGAAGTTCCGTAAAACTGATTGTTTATGGGAAACTGTGTTGACCGAGTATCACTGTACAAAAGGATGTCAACATAAATTTACACAAGAAGAATATTTAATGAAATTACGCGACTCGAAATACGGATTATGTTTGCGTGGATTCGGAGCCAAGTGCCACCGAGAAGTTGAATTGATGGCATTTGGAACGGTTCCAATTGTTACCCCCGAAGTAAATGTATCGTCGTATATGGAGCCGCTGATCGAAAATACGCATTACATACGGGTTACTTCGTCGGATGAATTGACTAAACGGATTAATACTATTACACCAGAACATTGGGAGAAAATGTCGCGGGCGTGCTATGAGTGGTATCAACGAAATGTTCACAGTAAGAATTGTTGGAACAATATGATAGAACATATTTTGTACGATTAGAATTTTATTTGTAAAACAATTTAAAGTTGTTCCTTTTTATTTATTCAACCGTATATAAAATGGAAAAATTAGGAACAAATTACGGGGGTTGGTATGTACCGAACCATATGAATTTAAACGAACATAGTGTAGTTTATTCGGGTGGTGTTGGTGAAGATATATCATTTGATTTATTACTTCAATGTAAATATAATTGTAATATTCATCTAATTGATCCAACCGCTAAAGCGGTTAAACATTTTGATGAAATAAAGCGATATTATAACAATAAACACCCCTTTACAGGAGGAATTCAAAATGACTATTACTCATGTATTCAATCATTACGTCCTAATTTTGATAAATTAAAGTATATAAATATTGGATTATGGGATAAAAAAGATGAACTGAAATTTTACAAACAGACCAACGATAATTATGTATCACAATCTTTGGTGAAAAATATGTTCGGACAGATTTATGATGTAGTCCCCGTAGACAGTATAAAAAATCTAATGGATCGACAAGGTCATCAAAATATAGATTTATTGAAATTGGACATAGAAGGTGCCGAAATAGAGACGGTTAATCAAATGTTAAATGACAAAATATACCCAACATATGTGTTGATTGAGTTCGATTTATTATTGAAACACAAAGATCCTGGAAATACCACAAAACAACTAATTGAACGAATGGTTGTAAAAGAAGGTTACACGATGTTAAAAGATGACAATTTAAATATAACTTTTGCTCGTAACTAAAATATTATCATACTTATAAAAGAATGTATGATAATATAATTATAATTCCATTTCGTAATCGAGAAGTACATTTGGAATATTTTATAAAAAATACGATTCCGTTGTTTGCAGAATATTTACCAAATAGTAAAGTCGTAGTCGTAGAACAAAATAACGATAAGTTATTCAATCGTGGTTTATTATTAAATATAGCATTCAAAGAGTATGAAAATAAAACAAAATATTTCTTTACACATGATGTTGATATGAATCCAACGAAAGAAATTATAAAAACTGTTTATACAATCGAAGATATAGATATGTGTCGTGTTAGTTCTGCACATGGCACTAGTCTCGGCGGTATTATTAAGGCGAAACACAATGTAATATTTGATATAAACGGGTTTCCAAATAATATATGGGGATGGGGAGTTGAAGACAGAGCGTTATATTATAGATGTTGTATGAAAAATATTAACATCACCCATAACACAAAACAGTCATTCAATATTCTCCCACATAAATCCAATGTAGTACAATATACTGGTGAAAAAAAAAATATTTCGGATATTTGGTCGCCAAATCATATTGATAAACTGGATGACAAACGAAAGGATGACCTTATTATGAGTTCGGGATTGAATAACTTGGAATATACCGTTATTAGTAAAAAAAACATCAATCATATGGTGGAAGTTATTAATGTTGAAATCTAACACAATAGGTTGGTAGATTCGATTCGATCACATTACATTACATCACATTACATTACATTACCAAATATATACTCATCATCCCATTTGTTGTTTCTGTGCAATACAAATCCCTTACTAGTTAATAATTCATTTATTTTTTTTTGATAGTGGTTGATATTTCCATGTTCGACCGTTAAAAACTTCACTTTATGTTTATTAAAATCCCACGTTTTTAATACAGATAATTCACCTCCTTCTATATCCAACGACACATAATCGATATTATATATCTTATGATTATCAAGTAATGTATTAATATTGATAGTTTTTACTATTATATCTTTACTTTTTTTATAACATCGCCGAAAAACATTTAAACTTTCGGGTTTTAAAAGTGATTTAATACCACCTAACTGTTCCTTGCCTCCTTCTATTTCATCACCATATGGAATTGTAAAGACAATATTGGAATCGTCTAACTCATACAATGCCTTGTCGCAAATATAACAAGATCTCGATTTTTTACATTGTGATACTAGTATAGGATTGCATTCTACAATAATTCCGTCCCAGTTTAGATTTTTTTCTAGAAAATAAGTGTTGCTACCAGTAATGCCATCATATCCACCTATTTCTAAAAAGAATCCGTTTTGTTTATATTTAATTATATTTTCAATATAATATTTGTCTTGTTCTATTTGAGAATAAAATTCCAACGGTTTTTTTTCATATGGTTCTGTGTGCGTATTAACATGTTTAATCGTGGAATAAACTATACCTTTTAATTCTAGTTGTTTACTTACATTATTATGAAACTTATTTATTACATTGTTTAAATCAGGACTACTTACGTCCATATTAAAATATTTTTTTAGAGTATTCCAATATTGTTTGAATAATTTTAGTCCTTGGAAATATGGTTGAAACTCATTTATATTATGTTCAGGATCCAATAATTTTATTGAATTAGAATTATAACTTTCCAGACTTCCATGAGGAGCAATGAAAATATCTTCGATAATTTCTTTCATATTACTAATTTCATTTGAATGTCTATATAAATAATTTGGTAATGTGCTATTATGAGACAAGAAACACATAAAGTAGAAACAATCTTTTAAATTCAACGAATTAAACGTTTTACCAGAACCTTGGAGATCGAATAAAAATTTATTACCTTGTATATCATTTAATTGTTTAATTATAGTATTTTTACTATTTTTAACACCTAGTCTACTGAAATATATATATGTAGTTTTATCATTTGGGTACATTATATCGTATATTTCTTTAAACCAATATCCATCTCGACTCAAAAATACAACTGTTTCCAGATTATGTACTGCAGTGAGTTCTTTTATTTTTAAACATACTATAATCGCAAATGGTAATGCATATTCAGTAAAAACCTTGTATAATTTATCCGATGTAGTATACGATAATCTTACCGCTCGAATAAGATATGCGATTTCTTTATTTATATTAGAAATCAATTGCTCTGTATCATTCAACATCGTATCATTAATATGAACCGCGTTTATATTATTTTTCGTTGGATTCGTATAATCACTTATCAAATTATCGCCATAATGGTAATTTATATTGTTCACTATTGATTTGTTCTTCCAAATTGTGTTATCGCGTTTTCCACCATAAGATACATACAACTTGTTATCTATTTTTTTATGTTTGTTCAATAAATTTCGAATTTGTTGTTCTTGTAAATACATATCACTTATCAGGATATCATCCTTACGAACATTATTTAAATATTTTACAATTGGAAATGACAACTCTTGTTCTAATTTTAATTCAATAGTTTTAATGTCATTCATATTTCTACCATAATGTTTATCCAACCGCAAGTAGGTTTCGTCGAAATTTTTTGTTTGGGACTCATATTTTATTCTGTTATCTCTGAAATTTTCTATTTTTTCTATTTTTTCTATTATTGTGAAAATATTCTTTCCTTCGAAGCATAACCTCCCAATTAATGTATCAAATATGTCGTATGAATTGTGCATATAAATATAATAATAATATATTTTTATATTGATAGTATTCGTATATGATGTATTTATATCAGACATCGTACCCTGTCAGTTGTAATATAAAATGACGTATTTATTTTTTTCTCCGATAATCATATAATGTCTTTGGTAGAATTTGGCAGAACATTACTGGAAAACGCGTGGTATGGTTCCGGAATCAATACCGTATCCGTCAAGTATCCGTTAGATATTTCACCGAGCTCGGAAACATTTAAAATATGGGGCGTGATCTATTCCGGGATATTTGCGACTCTGTTGTTGACGGAACATCTGGATGATTCTACGTGCAAGGAACTCTTCTCGGAATCGATGCGTTTAAATCGGGAATGGATCAAGGTATTCACATCGGGTGATCGTGCCGAAGGATATGTAATCATCAAAAAACTGAAGGAGACCAACGACGAATTGGTGGTCGCCCTGCGAGCCAAAGGAGTAAACAACTATTACCTTGAAATGTACAGTACGTGGGTCACCGCGGCGAACATTTTGAGTAATCGCATCGCCAACTATGGTGACGGAGAGGACTCGGTCGAAATATTGTATACAACGATATATGACATGTACCAGAACAAAGAAATATCGTACGCGGAAAGAACTACTCTCCGATGGGCCATACAGGGCATCACCCCCCCAACCAGCAGCCAGAAATTCACCGATCTGAAGAACGCCCTTCTGAAAGATGGTGAAGTGATGAGTTTCGCGGAACTGATCGGAATCGAGAACAAACAGTCTGGAGAATCACTTTCGCTTCCATAGGGTCGGATAATTATAGTAAAACGCCTAATTATACGACTTCAATGGGTGTGGTGGTGCATTTGGTCTATTATAGTGTAACTATTTGAATCATTATCCTCTATCCCCATGAATTATTATATAGTTTCGAATCTATATAATAATATTCGTATTTCGATACACAAATAATCAACAAACAATATTTTTATTCAGGCTCAACATATGCAACAACCTCATATTCGTGAGTATGACCAGCATCCACAATTGTTTTAAATGATCCCACTTCCGTCAATACAATTCGTTCCGCACCGTGTTGATGAAATAATGTAGATTCCCAAACAAACGAAGAATCGTCGTGATCAATATCTAATGGTTTATGGATATGTCCAGCAAAACCTCCTCCTTTACTAGTAACCGTATAATCACCCACTTTGACAATATTCGGTTCAGATAAACATGAAGAAAATATCCAGTTTAACGGATCAAAAAAAATATCTAATGAAATACTCATTGTACATAATGTATATATTTTATATAAGTATGCAAAAAATATATCGTATTTCGGAAAACCGAATGCAAATGTAATAGAGAAATGATATCAACCATATGTCGATAATAATGTTGTATGGATTCACACATCACAACGGCACAGTACACACATTGTATATGATCTCGGTTTATGAAAGTCATCGTCATATTCCTCCTTTGTATCGCGATGTGGACAAATTTCATCAAGTTGACGTGTTTGTTCGGCGATTAGTTTGTTCATTGTATATACTTGTTTGCGCATATACTCAATATTATTTTTGAGTTCAACTGCAGCTTGATGCCAATCATCAGTTGTTGGACGACAATTTGTATTATTCAAATTCATTTTGTTGATTTATTATAGTTACGTTTATTTATCAATATAAACGCACAATTAATTTCAATTTTTACATTACTGTCAATCTATAAATCAAAATATGGATTATCTGTAATACTTGTTCCGCAATATTCTTGTGGTTTCTTCTTATAATCCTCTGGACTGTAAACACCAATTTCGGCAGCACATTCGAGTAAAAATTTGAAATTATTCCAAAACTCATCTGTATGACCAATACTCTCAGTCGCCACATGTGACATTTCATGTATTGCAACAAACATTAATGTATTCTCATCAATCATCTTCCCAGATTTGTTCTTTTTCTTATCTAAACAGAATGCAATTTTCTCACCCTTGTTCTCGCTGTAAGCGGTATATTCACTAGTCGGCAATGTTTCGGATATTTTTTTCGGATTAAATCCATTAATAAGTCGGGTAATATTTGCTTTGTCTGGGTACTTTTTTCCGCAGTGAGATGCTAGTTTCTTCATATTAGTTGTTGTTTTTGCCAACAAGTCTGCCGCAATATTCAGTTTCATACGATCGCGTACACAGTAACGATTTCCATCAACGTCTGATATAATACACCGTAGGTTAAATGTGTCTGAATTTATATATAATTGTGCGCATATAATACATATGAAAATTAGTACAATATATCCTATAATATTGAATTTAGTACTGAACATGCTTATTCCGATACCTACTATATCACAATATATTGTTATAAGTTACAATATATTGTCTATTGAATTATTTTAGACTTCGTTTGATTATGCGTTTGATCCAATCTCAAGTTGTCTGCGATTGAGGTCTGGTTCGATTGTTGATCCGCCCCAAGGACCAGTATCGACACGAGGGTTAGCAGGCTCTGAACGGAGTTGGAGATTTGAATTCCTAAGGGAACTACCAACTGTATTGACACCAGTTAAATGTCCAGCATCAAGTAAATTTACATTTGCAATATCACCGCTTCCACTAGTACCAGTCCATTCACTATTTGAATCCCGTGGGAGAAGTTCGGCAGGATCAATATTCTTGGTTGCGGCACCTCCACCAGAAACTTGTGTTCCAACCATACCAGAAATCGACTGTGGCATTTCTATTTGACCTTCAGGTGGAGCGGCGCGAACAGTTCCGTCGGAACTCATTTCGACACCATTATCTCCATAATCAGACGGGGCCGCGTAGTTCCTAGAACCACCTCCAGAAAATGGATTTTTGAATATATTTTTTCCTTCAATATATTGATATGCCGCTATGACAACAATCACTAAACCAATTACCCATAACCAATTCTTTTCTAAAAATGACGTGATTTTTGACAATTGCTTATTCATCTTTTATATATTGATATGATAAAAAACTTAAATTATAACACCAATTTAATGGGAATACCGTTCGTTGATCGTACTACTCGACGGTACGTTCTATATAATCACTATCATAATCATCACTATTATATTCCTCACTATCACTATCCACTTCATCATCCAACATGAATTCCATCTTAATATTCTTGGCTCGCATAGTTGCCTCTATAGCCATCTTTCTCGCATTAATAGCTCGCGCCTTTGCCTCTTTATACATTTTAATACGTACATCCTTTGATTCCATAAGATGAACAGGATGAGTTTCTATTATATCCGATGTGTTTAGAAAAATCTCTTTTAGTTCGGTTGTATCGGATTCTGTATCACAATTCATATCACTCGCAGGCGATTGAATTCCTATAGTATCAGTCATTTTATTTGGTTTGGGGGAATTGTTTGACTCAAGTGAAATATCGGGTAGACTCAATGAAGAGTCGGTCGTTTGATTCGCTTGATTCGCTTCAATCGTTTGATTCGCTTCAATCGTTTGATTCGCTTGATTCGCTTCAGTCGCTTCAATCGTTTGATTCGCTTCCATCACTTCAATCGTTTGATTCGCTTCAATCGTTTGATTCGCTCGATTCGTTTCAATCGTTTGATTCGTTTCAATCGTTTGATTCGTTTCAATCGCTCGATTCGTTTCAATCGTTTGATTCGCTTCAATCGTTTGATTCGTTTGATTCGTTTGATTCGTTTGATTCGTTTGATTCGTTTGATTCGTTTGATTCGCTTCAATCGTTTGATTCGTTTGATTCGCTTCAATCGCTTCAATCGAAGTAGGTGTAATATTATGTATTTGTTTCTCCAACGTCAATACCTGAGTCAATTGGAGGTCTATATTGAAATTCGAATTTGACATCTTTATACATTTCAATAATACAAGCGGAATAAGTTTTGTATCCGACCCGATCGAATCAAGTGATTTCTGATTTCCTAAACTGTCATATACAACACAAGGTTCTGAATAATGTATGCGCAACCCACTCCCACCTCCTATATCAGATCGAATAGTGAACCGCTTCCCTCCTCTATACATCCGAACATTTGTACCCATCGAATCCTCTATATCCAACTTTGTTGTTTCTGTACCGAACCAGTCACCACACTTATCTCCAAGTAAATCTATACACCGCGTTTCCAGTGAATCAAACCACTCCGATGTAGTATAATTATCACTGTCACAGTCACCATTTAGTTCAAACTCCAAATCACAATATGTTTTCTTATTTGTGCGAATTATCCCATT
>Ga0209335_10004199_pt1 | contig 13887 bp, 12 predicted proteins | sample COG_09_FD_184753 | JGI IMG/M metagenome (GOLD analysis project Ga0209335, IMG submission 184753) | Pelagic Microbial community sample from North Sea - COGITO 998_met_09 (SPAdes) (version 2) | ecosystem: Environmental > Aquatic > Marine > Neritic zone/Coastal water | place: Helgoland, sampling...
AAAAATTAAATAATTTTTTTTGGTTTTTTAGTTTAGATTTAAAATCATCTAAAAAAGAAACTCAATTAATAATCTCCAATTGGATTAATAAAAATGACCGATTTGATGAAAAAAGTTGGGATTTTGATCTTACAGCTAAAAGAATAATTTCTTGGTTATCTAATCATCAGCTTACTTACGAAAATGGCAATGATGAATTCAAATTAAAATTTAATTATAGTATTCAAAAACAAACAAATTATCTTTTGAACGAAATTGATAACTCTGTTGAATTTGAAAATAAAATAATAGGTTGTGCAGCAATTATTCTCACTGGCCTAGCCTATCAAGACCATAAAAATTACTTAGAAAATGGTTTAAATTTATTAAAAAAAATAATTATATCATCAATTGATAATCAAGGATTTCCCAAGTCAAGAAATATAAAACAACTAATTTTATATCTAAAATATTTTATAATTATCAGAGAGTGGTTCAAAGAATCTCAAAATATAATTCCAGAATATATCGATGAAAATATTTATTATTTAGGACAAAGTTATTGTTTTGCTTGGCAAAATATTAATCAAGATATTTTTTTTAATGGTAACTACCTTTCTAACAATAATGAGTTTGATCAATATCTTAAAAGATTTGGATATAAATTTATAAATGAAAATAAAGTACATGCTGGCTATGTAATATTAAAAAACAAAAACATAACATTAGCAATGGATATAGGCTCAAGCCCAGCGCAAAGATTTTCTAAAGATTACCAGTCTGGAGCTTTATCATTTGAGATAATTTCTAAAGGTAAAAAATTAATTAATAATTCAGGCTATTTTGCAGATCGAAATAGTAAATATAATAAATTTTCTAAAAGTTCTGCTTTACAAAATACGATGATTATTGAGGACCACTCTTCTTGTGACTTTGTTAAAAATGAAAAGTCTGAATATATAATTAAAAGAGGTTTAAGAGTTTCTAAAAAAAATATTGTGTGTGAGGATAATTACTGGAAAATTTTTGCTTCACATGATGGATATTACAAAAAATTTAAAATAATTCATGAAAGAAAAATAGAGTTTTTTCCTGAACAAGGAAAATTTATAGGCTTTGACAAAATATTACAGAAGAAGAATAAAAAAAATATCAAATTTGATATTAGATTTCATCTAGACCCTAATACAAAAGTTATGAAAACTTTGGATAATAAATCAATATTAATAGAACTTGAAGATGAAGGTTGGAGATTTAGTTGTGATAATTATGATATAAATATTGATAATGGCATATATTTCGGTAATAAAAATTCTTATATAGAAAATCAAAATATATTTATATCAGGTATAAATAATAAGTCAGATGAAATTATAAAATGGGAAATCAGTAAATTATAATGAATAAAATTAAAACTGCATTAATATCTGTTTCTGACAAAAGAAATATAAAATCTATTCTGAATATACTTAAAAAAAATAAAGTAAAAATAATTAGTTCTGGCGGTACTTATAAAGAAATAAAAAAATTGAAATTTAAATGTATAGAAGTTTCAGAATTTACAAATTCTCCTGAGATATTGGGGGGAAGAGTAAAAACACTTCACCCAAAAATACATTCTGGAATTCTAAACAAAAGAATTAGTAAATCTCATCAAAATGAAATGAAAAAAAATAATTTTGAAAATATAGATTTAGTAATCGTAAATTTTTATCCATTTGAAAATACTTTAAAAAAAACAAACAATCACAATAAAATTATAGAAAACATAGATATTGGTGGTCCATCAATGGTTAGATCTGCAGCCAAAAATTACAAAGACGTCGCTGTTATAACTTCTACAAATCAATATGAAGAATTAATTGAGGAATTAGAGAAAAACAAAGGGTCAACAACTTTAAAATTTAGAGAAAAATTATCTAGAATTGCTTTCACAGAAACCGCTTACTACGATTCCGTTATTTCAAATTACTTTAACAATTTTTCCAATATATCTTTTCCAGATAAACGAACATTTCATGCTAACTTAATTGAAATACCAAGATATGGAGAAAACCCCCACCAAAAGAGTGCAATTTATTCAAAAAATTTAAATATGAATTTAGATCAAATACATGGAAAACAACTTAGCTATAATAATTATAATGATATTTTCGCTGCTTTAACTATTTCAAAATCTTTACCCAATAATACAGGAACAGTAATTGTTAAACATGCAAACCCTTGTGGAGTTTCAATTAAAAAAAATAATCTCCAAAGTTATATTGCGGCTTTAAAATGTGATCCAGTAAGTGCCTTTGGCGGGATAGTGTCTTGTAATTACAAAATTACTAAAAAGATTGCACGAGAATTAAACAAACTATTTCTTGAAGTTATTATTGCAAATAATTTTGATACTGATGCACTCAAAATATTAAAATCGAAAAAAAATCTTAGATTAATAAATGCCTCAAAATATGTTTTTAAAGAAGATTTAAAGTTTATATCTAATAATGAAGAAATATTGGTTCAGTCAGAAGATATAAAGAAAATTAATATTAAAGATTTTAAAGTTGTTTCAAAAAAGAAGCCCAATAAAAAACAAATGAAAAATCTTTTGTTCGCATTTAATGTCTGCAGATATGTTAAATCAAATGCAATTGTTTTAGCGGGTGATGAAACAACTATTGGAATTGGATCTGGTCAACCAAGCAGATTAGATAGTTGTCAAATAGCAATTGACAAAATGAAAAAATTTACCGATGTTAAAGATGAAATTGTAGCAGCATCTGACGCATTTTTTCCTTTTGTAGATGGTATTGAAAAATTAGTTCAATCAGGTGTTTCAGCGGTTATTCAACCTTCTGGGTCTATAAGAGATAAAGAAATTATTAGTTATGCAAACGAAACTGATACTATTTTAATTTTTTCCAAGAATAGGCATTTTAGGCACTAGCTATCTGATCTATTTTTGCTGCTAATATAAAGTCATTTTCTGAAAGTCCTTCAATTGCATGAGTAGAAATTTGAATCTCAGCATAACCCCAACCAAATATTATATCTGGATGATGTCCTTCGGTTTCTGATATTATGCCTACTTTATTTACAAATTCTTGGCTCTCAAAAAAATTTTTAAAATTAAATTTTTTATTTAAAAAAAAATTTTTTTTTTTATCCTTTAAAACATCCCAACCATCAACTTTTTTTTGATATTTATGAATTTCAGATACATCAAATGGAATCACACCTCCTTCACATGGGGCACATTTTTTATTTAAAAGATCGTTCACATACAAATTTTAACATAAAAACTGTTTTCTACGAAACTCTAATTGATTAGACATCTCTTGGTAAATATGTTCTGAATTAAAAAATTCTAAATTTATGTTTTTGTAAGACATATCATTTATTAGCTTCGCATAATTTAGCCATTGATTGATAATGATGAAGTCGGAAAGTGAAAAACCTGTTATTGTGTCTACAAATTTTTTTTTAATTAAACTTTTTTTCTTATCAGCTTTAACTTCTATTTTTTTCCATTTTTCTTTATAATTCATAAAATTACTGGCTTCTTTGTTTGTTTCTTTAAAATTTGAAAAAGTCTTATAAAATTCTGTACACCCTCTTTTGATAGTTACCTTATATTTTAAAGACTTCTTTAATGTAGGTTCTATTTTAGCTAAAATTTCAGTAGCCTCATCGTTACTTTCACAATAAATAAATCCTTTATAAAGTCCATTTACACCTGGTCTTAACTCGACCATACACTTTCTCCAATTATTTTTAGGAAATTTAATGCTATCAAAAATAAAAAATAATTTAATCAATTCTTTAACATTTTGTGGTTCAATCTGAATTTTAAAACAACTAAAACAAAATTTTGGTATGATATCGAATTGGTTAAAAATCTCATGGTGTCTATCACAATCTAAATTTTGAGAATTTCTTCTATAAGTCTGTGTTTCGATAAAATAAATTTTCTCGATATGTTTTTTTATACTATCAATTATTTGATTAGATTTTTGAAAGAAATTCTTTAAACTTTCATCTTTTAAATAATCTTCCAATTGAAATTGTTTTTGTATTTTTTTTAAATTATTATTTGCAATAACTAACAGGTTATTATTATCTGACTTAGAAAAAGTTAAAGCAGAAATTAAATTTTCTTTTGCACTTTTCACATCGTCTTTATATTTTAATGCAGTTGAATAATTTTCAATTGCTTCTTTATACTTTCCAAGCTCTGCATTTAATGTTCCAAGATTATTATATGCATTTGCATATTTTGGATTAATTTTAATTGCTTTTTCATAACATTCATTTGCTTGTTCTTTTTTTCCTAATTTTTGAAACAATAAACCAAGATTATTATGTACATCAGGAATATTAGGATTATTTTCAATTATTTTTTCATAACAAGTTTGTGCCTTTATATCTTCTCCAACTTGTTCAAATATTAATGCAAGATTGTATTGTACAATTACTAAATTAGGATTAATTTTAATTGCTTCCTCATAATGCTTTTTTGCTTTGTCTATTTCACCTGATTTTTGATATACTAATCCCAAATTTTTATGTGCCTCAATAAATTCTGGCTGAAGTTTCAATATTTTTTTGTAAAGATTTTTAGCATCATTGAGGTTATTTTCTTTTTGATTTTGTAACGCTAAGTTAAATAAATCCTCAATATTTAATTTATTATTTATATTCATAATAATCGAAAGTGATGGAGCGGGCAAAGGGGGTCGAACCCTCGACCTTCTCGTTGGCAACGAGACGCTCTACCACTGAGCTATGCCCGCATATTTAAAAATATTATAGTTAGTGGCTTTTATAAATGCAAGCAATAAGCATTAAATTACATAAATTAAATTGTCCTATTGTAAACACTAAGTAACTTATTTTGATATTCAATTGAAAATTTTTTGCTATTAAATAATGGAGAATTTAAAATATTATTAAAAATTTTTAATCTTAATTCTTCTAATTTATCTATGTTTTTAGAATAATATAATGCCTTTGTAATATAATCTTTTTTATTTTCTGATATTAAAGAGTCAATTTTACCATTCTTTAAAATACTTTCTCCACACCTGGAGTTCATATTATAGCCTTTCATACTTATTACTGGCACTCCTGACCATAGAGCTTCGAATGTCGTGGTTACCCCATTATAAGGAAATGTATCTAGAGCAATATCAATCTTTTTATATAAATTAATATGATCTTTTATATCTTTAAAATTTGAACTTTCATAAATCTTGATAGAGTTATGTACACCAAATTTTTTAAATTTTTCATAAATTATATTATTATTTACATTCAGAGAAGATTTTAAAATCAATTTAGAGTTTTTTGTTTTTTTTAAAATTTCGCTCCAGACCTCTAGAACTTCGTTTGAGATTTTAAGAAAATTATTAAATGAACCAAAAGTGATATATTTATTCAACTTAACTGGGGTTTCTAGTAATTTTCTATCAAATTCAAAACCAGAATGACAATTCCAAATTTCTGAAAGTTTAAGAATTTTTTCTGAATAAAATTTTTCTTCGCCGTCTTTTATTAAATTTTTATCAGAAATTAAATAGTCTATATTTGAAAAACCAACTGTGTTTGGATAACCAAGCCAAGAAACTTGCAAAGGAGATATTCTTGAATTAAAAATTTCTATTCTGTCAGCATGAAATAAGCCCAAAAGATCAACTAAAATTTCAATTTTATGATTTTGTAATACATTTATAATTTCTTGATTATTTAATTTGCTTAAATTTAACCAATTTTCAAAATTATTTTTTAATTCTAACGAACTATCTTTAATGAAATTATCGTCCGTTAAAGTTATTCCATAAGTTTCAAATTTATTTTTATCAAAATATAATAAAAAAGATTTTAAAAAATAAGTAAGAGAATGATTTGCCTTAAAATCTTTAGAAATAAATCCTATTTTTATTTTTTTATTTTCTTTATAATTTATTTTATTAACTATTTCTGATCGATGTTGTGGAAAAAAATCAATAATCTTTTTTGAATATTCAAAATATTCTTTTAAATTCCATTCATAATCATAATTATTTAAATACCCAAAAGCGCTATAAACAATTTTTGATTTTGATTTTTTCTTAATTAATTCTTTTAATAATTGTTTGGCACTATAAAGATCTACTAAATATTTATATAAGTCTACTCCTGATATAAACAATTTTTCATTATAACCAATTTGTTTCTTGCATAATTCAAAAATTTTTTTTGCTTTACTAAAATATGAAATAATATCTTCATATTTTTTTGAGTTTACTACACATGTTGCAATATAATTACATACAGCTTCTATTTTTTTATTATCAACTTTAGAGTTTAAAAAATAATTTTCAAAATCTTGTAGAGCAGAAATGATATCACTTTTATTATTATCAGACTTAAGAATTTTACTAACACCACATATATTAAATAGATCTGGGTAATTTTCTAAAAATTGATTATTATTTTCTATTTTAATAATAACGTCATTATATTTTTTTTTTGAAAAAAGTTTATTTATATTGTCTAAAAAAAAACTATCTTGCACAATCTATTCAATAATTAATTTAACCAAGTGTATTTATCTTTGAAACTAATAAGAAGTTTATCATACATTTTGTACTTATTTTTGTCATAAGAAAATATTTTTTTTCTAACCTGGTTATTACTTAAAGTTTTTATTAGTATATCTTTTCTTTTATCGAATTTAAGAATATCTGATGACCAAGATAAACCACAAAAATTATATATTTCCTTAGAATATTTTTTTTGGTCAAAAGTTAAATTACTGAGATCAATTGAAAAAATGTTTTTTTTCAATTTCATTTCATAAAAAGATAATATTTTAATGTAGCTATCAATATACGCTAAAATATCTGACATCGCATGCGTCCAGGGCAAGTCTGGTAACATTGACTGATAAATTGCAATTGCATTATCATTATAATTTCTTTTACAATTGATAAATTTAGCATTAGGAAAAATTTTTAATATTATCTCAATATTAAAAAAATTTTCTAAAGATTTATCAACAAAAAATAAATTTTTTTCATTCTTTGAAAAATAATCTTCATACCTGTGTAACACATTTTGTTTTAATTTTTTTATATCTATATTTAATGTTTCATTTTCTGAATTAAAATTTTCTTTAAAAACTTGATCTTTAATTAGATTGATAATTTCTGTGTTAAAAATTGAAGTTTCACCCAAGCTTATAACATTATGGTTTGCATTACTTATCATTGTCTCAATCAATGTTGAACCAGATCTCGGAAGACCAATTATGAATATTGGCGAAATATTGCTTAAATTTTGCTCTTTAGACTCTAAATTATCAAAATTTATTTTATTATAATATTTTGATATAATTTTATTATAATAAAATAAACCTTGCTGGTTATGTTCATATCTTGATTTAAAGCATTTTTCTTGAAATCTATTAAGATATTGTAATTCTAAATCTTGTTTATCATTTTGTTTTGCTATTTTTGATAACATATATTCAATTAAAAAGTCATTATTTAAATGATTATTTTTAATGTCGTTTAAATTTTGAATATACTCTGTAATAAATTGGGGGTTAATTAGATACAAACCATAGTATCCTCTTGATTCCAATTTATTTAGTTTAATCACTTTTAAATATAAGTTTTTAGCTGATAGAAAACTTCCACTTACAAGATAAGCATTAGCAAGGTTTAAAATAATATTGATTGATTTAGGCAAAATTTTTAATGCTAACTTATAATAATTAATGCTATCTTTAATATTATTAAGTTCAAAACATACTAACCCTAGAAAAAAATAGGTATTAACAGTATTATTTCCTTTTTTTAATTCATTTAAGAAAAAAATGAACGCTTTTTTAAAATGCTTTTCTTCAATAAATTTTTTTCCAAGTTCTAAATCCATATAGTAAATAAATTAAAAAATGTTATATTTTACTCTATTAAAACATTATAATGAAAATAAATAATCTACCAAAAACTATTCCTGTTTTTCCAATTAATAATTTTATTATATTCCCTAAAACAACTGTTCCCTTAAATATATTTGAACCTAGATATATTTCGATGATTAATGACAGTATGAGTTCAGACAAACTTATAGGTATGATCCAGCCAAAAAATACAATTAACAAAAAATCTCAACCAATTTTACATAATATTGGCTGCCTTGGTAAAATAACAAGTTTTAAAGAAACTGAAGATGGAAGATATATGATTGAACTTAAAGGTTTAATTAGATTCAAAATCTTAGAAGAAATAAAAACCCTAAAAGAGTACAGAGAATATGAAGTTGATTTTCAAGATTTTAGTCATGACCTTGAGGATAAAAATGAAGAACTTAAATTTTCTGACCTTGAATTAATTTTTAAAAACTTAAAATCTTTGTTTGAAAAAAGAGGCTTTATAATTAATTGGAAAGAGCTTGAAAAACAAAGTTTAGATGAAACAATAAATGCTTTAGCAATGGCTTCCCCATTTTCATTAGAGGAAAAACAAGTTTTATTAGAGGCTAAAAATCTTAGTGTTAGAAAAAATAAAATATCTGAAATTTTAAGCACTTATACTCACGATATTTTTAACAATACTACACTTCAATAGTTTAAAAAAAAACTCCTCTATCAGCAATTTTTGTAAACATTTTATTAATTGGTGGATAATTGCTAAATTTCTGGATTGTCTTACTTAATAAATTATTTTTAATTTTTCTTTCTATATTAAAAAATTCATGAATTAAATTAATTCCATTGGAGAAGATAAAATTTTTATGCTTTGTTCTTTCTTGAAATTCAATTCCTACTGTTTTGTCTAGTGGCAAACCTACATCTATTTTTTTTTTAATAATATCTAAAAGAATTTTTATATCTCTAATTGTCATATTAAAACCTTGTCCTGCTAAGGGATGTATTTTATGTAACAAATCACCAAATGCTAAAATATTTTTATAATAATAAACTCTTAAATTTAAAAACCCTAACGCATAGTTATTGATTTTTTCTATCTTTTTAATTTCATATTTTGTGTTTTGATTTATAATTAATTTTTCAATATTTTCTTTTGTTTTGTTATCATTATTGGGAATAGAATAAACAACAGAAGTTTGAGTGTTAGAAATGGGCAAGAAAGCCAATGGACCCTTTTTAGTGAAAATTTGTACTGCCACATTATTAATAATTTTTTTATGTGATATAATAGTTGTATATGCTTTGCTATTATACTTTTTAATAAAATTTTTATTAAAAAATTTTTTTGTAATAATATTTAAAGGATCACAATTAATTATTAAATTATATTTGTTAATAAAAGATAAATTTTTTGATGAAATTAATTTTGATTTAAAATATTTATCTTTATATAAATCACGTTCCAATAATTCATAAAATTTGAAATTTTTAACTGTTGAGAAAATCTGATCATTATCTTTTTTGAAATCAATAAGCTTTTCACTATTCAAATTATCTGAAAAAATTTCTATTTTATTCAACTTCCATAAAAGTTTATTTATATTGATTACATTTTTATTTATAAATTCAATATTGCTTTTTGAAATGCCAATTGTTCTAGTTTTGCTTATATTTAAGTTTTTAATATTATGCAGAACATCAACATAAACATTTTGTTTTGTTAATGCTTTAGCTAAAGTTAATGCTGTTAAACCATTTCCAAGTATACAGATTTTCATATTATTTTTAATTTTAACAATAAAAATTAGATGATACAAAGTGATTAAATTGATTCATTTATATGAATATTAAAAAAACAGCTAATTTAGTACTTAATTTTGCTATTAAAAGACTAGCAGAAATTTTTGGAATTTTTATTTCTATATCAGGATTGGCATTATTCCTAGCCTTGTTAACTTATTCACCAGATGATCCTAATTTTATTTTTCCACAAAACACACAAATAAAAAACTTTTTAGGTTTTAAGGGCAGCTTTATATCAGATTTATTTTTTCAGTCAGTTGGAATAATTGCATATTTAATTTCAATTACGTATTTTATAACAGGTATCAATATTTTAATTGTAAAAGAATTTTTTTTAATTATAGAAAATACCTTTTATTCAATTTTATATTGTATTTTCGGAACACTTTTTATTACACACTTCTATTCAGATAATTTTATACTTTACATAAATGGTAATGGTGGATTTATTGGAGGCTACTTAAATCAAACTCTTTTTAAATCATTAATACTTTTAAATAAACATTTATTTTATTATCTTTTAATTTTACTTACATTATTTTTTTTTCTAATTAGTATTAATTTTAGTTTAAATAAATTTAGTAAATTTATCAGAAAAATTTTTAGTTTGTTTCAAACGAGTGATAAAAAGAATTATACTGATAAAAGTGAAATAATTAATGAATATATCCCACAAGATGAAATTAAAAATCTTATTCAAGAAGATTTACCCTTTATAAAAAGTGAAAATAATCGTGAGAATAAATTAAAATTTCATTTACCAAATATTGAACTATTGAAAATTCCTACCAAAAATGAAAAAAGAAATTTAAGTAACAATGAAACACATGATCCTGTATTTTTAGAGAGAATATTGATGGACTTTGGTGTTAGTGGAAATATTAAAAAAGTTAGTCATGGTCCAGTAGTTACTCTCAATGAGTTTGAACCTGCCGCAGGTGTAAAAGTATCTAAAATAATTAATCTTTCTGACGATATAGCAAGAAATACAAGCTCTGAATCTGCTAGAATTGCTACAATACCTGGAAGTAATACAGTTGGAATTGAGCTCCCAAATAACTTTAGAGAAAACGTTTACTTAAGAGAAATCTTAACTAATTCTGATTTTAAATCCAAAGATACAAAATTACCAATTGCACTTGGGAAAAATATTTCAGGAAAATCAATAATTGGCGATTTAGCAGCCATGCCACATCTTCTTATTGCTGGAACAACTGGATCTGGAAAATCTGTTTGTATCAATACCATTATTCTATCCTTACTTTACAGACACACTCCAGAAAAATGTAAATTTATTTTAATCGATCCGAAAATGCTTGAATTATCAACATATGAAGGAATTCCTCATTTACTTTGTCCTGTAATTACAGAAGCCAAAAAAGCAGCTTCGGTGCTTGGTTGGGTAGTAAAAGAAATGGAAAGTAGATATCGATTAATGACCAAAGAGGGTGTCAGAAATATTGATGGATACAACACTAAGCACAAACTCCCAATGCCCTACATAGTTGTAGTGGTTGATGAAATGTCTGATCTGATGTTAGTAGCTGGCAAAGAGATTGAAAATTATATTCAAAAATTGTCTCAAATGGCTAGGGCGGCCGGAATCCATATAATAATGGCAACGCAAAGACCAAGTGTAGACGTTATAACTGGTACTATTAAAGCTAATTTTCCAACTAGAATATCATTTCAGGTTACTTCAAAAATTGATAGCAGAACAATTCTTGGGGAACAGGGTGCAGAACAATTACTTGGTAAAGGAGATATGCTTTACATGTCATCTGCTAATAGAATAGTTAGAATACATGCTCCGTTTGTTTCAGATAACGAAATTGAAAAAATTAATAATTCACTTAGAGCTCAAGCTGAGCCTGAGTACGTTGATGAAATTTTAAATTTTGCAGATGAAAAAGAAAGTAATGAAAATCAAAGTCAAGGAGATAGAGATTCACTTTATCAATCTGCTTTGGAAATAATTAGATCCGAAGGTAAAGCATCAACCTCATTTCTACAAAGAAAACTTCAAATTGGTTACAATAGAGCTGCGAGAATTATTGACATGATGGAAGCCGATGGAATCGTAAGCAAAGCAAATCACGTAGGCAAAAGAGATGTTCTTTAATGATTAAATATTTATATATATTTTTTATTTTTTTTTTTTATACAAATTCAAACGCTAACAATAAAGAAAATATTATAAATAATCTTAGAAATATAAATAATTTTAATTTTGATTTTGAGCAAAATATTAATACAAAAATTGAAAAAGGAAATTGCATAATAGAGTACCCTAAAAAAATTTATTGTGAATATGAAGGAGGAAACAATAAAATTTTAGTTTCGAATGGCAAATCTTTAGTCATTAAAACAATGGTAAGTTACTATCGTTATCCACTCGATAAAACACCTTTGAATTTGATCTTAGATAAAAAATTCTTGATTAATCAACTTTATGATCTTGAAGAAAGGATGATAGATAACTCTTTGATAAACTATACAATTAATAAAAATAACTATGAAATTAATGTTTTTTTTGACAATAGAACGTTTAATTTAGTTGGCTGGCAAACAAAAGATATGTTTCAAAATCTTAATATTACATTTCTCTCATCTATTAAAAAAAATGAATTGTTTGATAAAAGTATATTTAAGTTACCCTCCCAAAACTAAATTATCAAGGTTTCTGTTTTAAAAATTTTCATACCCCTGCCAATATAATTATTTAGTGCATTTTTATGATCTAAAGAACAAGTATGAAGCCAAACTCTATTAACTTTGTGTATAAATGATATTTTAATTGCTTCACTTAATAAATATGATCCAAGTTTCCTATTTTGAAATTCTTCTAAGAGACCAAAATACGCAATTTCTACTTCTTTATTTTCTATATGAGAGATTAATTCAAAAAAACCAGCAAGATTATCTCTATATTTAAAAATATATGTTTTAACTTTTGGATTGGAGACATAATCTATCCATTGAGTTTCCGACCAAATTAATCGATCGATCCATTTATGTTTTTTTCCAATATTTTTATAAAAGAATTTATTTAACTGAAAATTTATTGGTTCTAATATATCTAAAGAATAATCTTCAGAAGGTTTGTTAACTTCATTCAGATCTTTAATTGAGCAAATTTCTAAATAGTTTCTATGGACTTCTTCTGTCACACGACCATTTTCCCAACTCTCTCACCTCCAAACAAATGAAAGTGTAAATGAGGAACCTCTTGGCCGCCATCATCACCTACATTTGTCAAAACTCTATAACCTTTTCCTACTTTTGTTGAAATACCTAATTTTTTAGCAACTAAGTTTATACCTTTTATTAAACCAATCATCTCTTCTGGTGAAGCATTTGAACTAAAATCATCTAAATCAATATATTTACCTTTTGGGATTACTAAAGCGTGTATTTTTTTTTGTGGATTAATGTCATAAAAAGAGAAGACAAAATCGTCTTCATAAATTTTATTACAAGGTATTTCTCTTTTTAAAATTTTTGCAAAAATATTATTATCATCATAGCTCATTTTTTTCTTTTTTCTAGTTCCTTCATTACTTCCTCAATTTTTACATCATTAGCTTCTAAATACATCAACAAATGATAAAATACATCAGCCACTTCATGTGTTATATTTGAATCTTCCTCTACAGCTTCAATCATTTCATCCACTTCCTCTAAAACTTTTGCTTTACTTAAAGCTTTGTCAGTAAGCAATTTATTTGTGTAAGACCCTTCTACAGGCGATGATTTTCTTTCTCTTGCAAGTTTTATTAAATTTTCTAATGTGCTAAGCATACTAAATTCTAACAGGTATTCCTTTTGAATCCAAATATTCCTTGGCTTCTTTTACTGAGTGTTTACCATAGTGAAATATGGATGCAGCCAAAACAGCACTCGCGTTTCCCAATTTAATTCCATCAACTAAATGATCAAGATTGCCAACTCCTCCAGAAGCAATAACAGGAATATTTACTTTAGAGGATATCTTTGACATTAATTCAATATCATATCCAACTTGGGTACCATCTCTATCCATTGAGGTTATTAACAATTCTCCCGCACCACTATTTTCCATTTTTTTTGCAAATTCTATAGCATCTATTCCGGTATTATTTCTTCCACCATGAGTAAAGATTTCCCACTTATCAAATTTTTTTTTTGCATCTATCGCAACAACAATACATTGTGAACCA
>Ga0209335_10004206_pt1 | contig 13873 bp, 8 predicted proteins | sample COG_09_FD_184753 | JGI IMG/M metagenome (GOLD analysis project Ga0209335, IMG submission 184753) | Pelagic Microbial community sample from North Sea - COGITO 998_met_09 (SPAdes) (version 2) | ecosystem: Environmental > Aquatic > Marine > Neritic zone/Coastal water | place: Helgoland, sampling...
AGTAATGTAAATACACGAAGAAATTATACAAGTGATGTAAGGAGAAATAATGGAACGAATGGAATGAATGAAAATATTAATAATCTTCACAATGATGCTAATACGGATGCTAATACGGATGCTAATACGGATGCTAATACGGATGCTAATACGGATGCTAATACGGATACTAATACGGATACTAATACGGATGCTAATACGGATACTAATACATATAATTACAGATATCCAGATTCTTTAAATATATCACAAAATACAAGTAATTATTTAAATAGAAGAAGTATAAGTAGAAACAACCCTTATTCATATTCAAGGGAATTAAATAGCAATATACTTAATACAAGACGATACAATAGTCCGATTGACAATTTACTAACCGTTGTAGGACATAATATATTAAATACATTACGCCGAGAAACAAATGACTATGTAACTAATTCGGAATTAGAAAATGTGCCAATTATTCCAAATGAAAATGAGATAGAACACGCTACACAAACAATACCGTTTAATAATATTATTAATCCGCCAAATTCAACTTGTCCTATCAGTTTAACAAGGTTTGAACCAGATAGTAGTGCAAATGTATTGAGAATAAGACATTGTGGTCATATATTTGTTCCCGAACAATTACAAATATGGTTTACTCATAATTGTCGGTGTCCATTATGTAGATATGATATTAGAACTTTTTCAATAGGGCGTGGTGTATTTGAGCCACTCCCAAATGATAACAATGATGGTAATGATGGTAATGATGGTAATGATGGTAATGATGGTAATGATGGTAATGATGGTAATGATGGTAATGATGGTAATGATGGTAATGATGGTAATGATGATAATGATGGTAATGATGATAATGATGGTAATGATGGTAATGATAACAATGGTAATGATGGTAATGATGATAATAATACTACTAATTATGTGCCAGTTTTCAGCAGGACTTTTCAGGCAACCACCATGCAGGGATTGGTTGAAGAATTATCAAATATATTTGGAACCGATATTAATACGAATAATACTAATATTAATATTAACGAATTATTTTCAATACAAGTTGAAGGGTTAGTTGAAAGAGATACTAGCAATAATTAGAATTGCATTATTTATGAAATAATAATAATAGTAATAATTTATTAATATTAATTTTAATTTTAATTTAAATTTATAATTTATCGTCGGGTGTTACGTCTATATTTTTTAGGTCGTTTATTATTTTTGGATTTACCACGTTTCATTAAGTTTCGTTTGTTTGTTTGTTTTCGCGCTTGTTTTTTCGCATTGGGTTGGCGTTTTCTTGTTTGTTTGAAACCCTTTTTTTTCTTCATACTTAATGTTGACGCAATTAATGTTAAAGGAACTAGCGCTTCTTTAATCGCAAATAACCCACCCCCACCCCCACTACCACCACCAGATTGACAACTTTTGCAACTCATATATATAATATAACTAAATAAAAAAAAAGAATCTAATTTGTAATATAAAAATAGCGAGAATAAGTAAAAAAACAGTACTAATGAAAATAATAGTTAAATAAAAATGTGGTTTTATTTCATCCATCACCATATTTAAGAGAACTTTAATAATACCTTTAATTTCACTTTGTGTAGAATTAGTATTAATAAAATCAATAATATTATTTTTTTTTGACATTATAGAAATCAATAATATTATTTTTTGCGTCTTTTACACGTGTATTTATTATATTAACAAAATAAAGATGAGTGACAAAATAATAGATATTGATACAGCCGATGGTTTTAATTTCAATAAAGTTAAGTTGGGGCGTCCAATACCTTTACACGGTCAGACATTATTTAGTAAATTAACAAATAATAATAAGGAACTATTTATTCAAACACCGCCTGGCGTATTTAAGTCAAAATTTGTGGATATGGAAAATAAATCATATTGCGAATTCATCCTTTCAATTAATAATTCGAATGCAATAGAGTGGTTTGAAAATCTTGAAAAATGTATTCAAGAACATATATTTAACAACCGAAATAATTGGTTTCACGGGCAAAAACTACCTGATATGAGTGATATAGAGGATATATTCCACCCTATATTAAGAAGTTATAAATCTGGAAAATATTTTGTAATCCGACTGCAAACCGAGATGCCTTTAAGTATAGTAAAGAAGAACCCATTATCTTTTTTTGATGATTTGGGTAATATAGTAGATAGAAATGACATCGATATTGATACAGAAGTTGTTTGTATATTACATTTGCAGGGTTTAAAAGTATCTTCCAAAATGTTACAACCTTATATCGAATTAAAGCAGGTTGTTGTACTAAAGGAAGACAATAACATGTTTAATAAATTAGCATTAGCAAAACCGGTTAGTGATGTTATTAAGGGGAATAATACTATAAAACATTGCGAAAATAAAAATAATTTAGAAGAGGTTAAAGATGAAGTTAAAGATGAAGTTAAAGATGAAGTTAAAGATGAAGTTAAAGATGAAGTTAAAGCCGATGATATTTATGACTATGACAATTATGATGATAATGATGAGGAGGATGATGAGGAGGATGATGATGATGATAATGATGATGATGAGGATGATGAGGAGGATGATGATGATGATAATGATGATGATGAGGATGAGGAGGAGGAGGATGAAACATTAGAAACTCATAAAAAAAGTATAAATAATTCGGAAGAGATAAAAAATAAATTAAATAAAGGAAAAGAAAAAAACTCAAATGTTGAAATAAAACCAAAATTAAATAAAAATAAAATAGAAACCGAAAATATATTTAATTTAGAAGAAGTTATTCCGACATTAGAAGGATTAGAAACGGTGGAGTTAAATATCCAAAACAAAGATGTAAGAGGTAATTATGAACGGTACAAAGATGCTAAGCGTAGGGCGAAACAAGCGAAAGCAGAAAGTATGAAATTATTAGCAAATGCAAAAAAAATAAGAAACATTTACATGTTAGATGATTTAGAAAGTGAAAGCAGTGATAGTGAAGATTTTGAAAATATAAGTAATTCAGGAAGTGAAATAAGTGAATATTAAGGATAATTAGTAATTAATAAATACAATTAATAAATACAATTAATAAATACAATTAATAAATACATTTATTATAAAAATATTTTATCCTTATTTGTATATAAATGGTATTCATGTTGAAACAAGTTCAAAAAATAATTAGTGATAATTGGGTTGTAATTTTAGCATTATTAGTTGGGGTTGTTGGCATTGGCCGTTATTCATTTGTTAAAAATGAAATGCCTGATACAATGACATCTAACCGTGCTGTAGAAGGTAGTGGTTCTGTAGGTAGTGGTTCTGCAAAGATGGGTGTAGTTTCTTCACCCCAACGTGCAGGTGTTGCCGCTGCTGGTCCAGTCGGAACAAATTCTGATTACGCAAAGGTACAAGGTATCCAAACTTCTTCTGCTGGACTACCTGCTACTGATAAAAGATCGGTGAATAATCCTGCCGACTTATTGCCCAATGATTCAAACAGTGAATGGGCCCGTCTTAATCCTTCCGGTCAAGGAGATATTTCCCAAGTAACAACATTGGAGGCAGGTCATCATTTAGGAATGACTGCACAAGTCCTTCGCAATGCTAACTTGCAACTCAGAAGTGACCCTCCTATCCCACAGGGTGCAAGCACTGGTCCTTTTAATCAACCTACCATTAGTGCTGATATTAACCGCGTAACATTAGAGTTGGGTGTAGCACCAGGGGTTTAAATAAAAGTTATGGAAAAAAATTAATATTTAGAAATAATATATGCAAAAGGATACAATATTTACATATATTATTATTATTTTTGTGTTATATATTGGTTATAAATTTTATTCAGATTCATCATATTTTCAGTTGAAATGTGTAATATCAGATGTGAATGGGAAGAAATATTGCTTGCGTGAGCGTGAAAGAATGGATGAAGCATCAGGTCTTTTAGCAAAGGTAGAAACGAGATGTAAGAATTTAGTTGATTTTCTTAAAACAAAATACCCAGATAAAGAAGAAGTAAAACGTTTGGTAAAAGGATTTTCAAATACGGTAATACAAGAAACATTACCAACAAGCACGTTAACCGCATATAGTGAAAATAAAGGCGATAAAATAGCATTGTGCTTATTAAAGGAAAAGGAAAAACCAAAATTAATTGATATAGAAACATTGACATTTGTAGCAATACATGAATTGGCGCATATTATGACGGAAAGCATTGGGCATAAAAAAGAGTTTTGGGAAAATTTCAAGTTTTTACTACAAAATGCAAAGGATGCAAATATTTATAATCCGCGTGATTTTAAGAAGTCTCCACAAAATTATTGCGGAATGCAAATAGATGATAACCCATATTTTAATATGTAGTTTGTGAATGAAGGAATTGCATACAAACGAATACATACGAATACATACGAATTCATATAATACGACATATTATATGAAATGTTTATAATCACATATAATATACGTAAATATAAGTATGGAACGAAACAATTTGTTTTTAATGTCAAATAAAAGGATAAGTAACATTGCAATTGTTCTTGATAAAAGTAATGATGAGGTCGATGAATTAAATAACAATATGTCAGATGAAAAATTTAACGATTTAAAATACTATAAAAAATATTTTAACGATAAAGAATTGTTGGAAATAGGAAAACTAGATTTAAAAACGATAAAGTTAAACGAGATAATTACTTTTACAAATACCAAATTGTATTTGGACGACACTATTTATATGGTATGTTACAAAATAATTCGAATTTTTCAACTACCTAATTTAATAGATGAATTATATTTATTTACCCAACAAGGTGTTAATTTAGATAATGTTAATTTAGATGATTATAATTATCATTTAATAAAGCGACTTGAAGTTGAAGTAATAAATGAAAATTTGAACAATAATAACAATAATAATAACAACAATAACAATAATAATAACAATAATGGTAGAAATTATCATGAAAATATAGATTTCACTAAAATAAAGCGATATATTCACAATAATTTTAATAATGATAATGAAATATTGGAAAACGATGATGGTGTATGGTTTTATGACAAGGTAAAAGAATTTCACGAATCAAATAAAAATAAAGTTATGAATACCCCATTAACAATACGAAGTGATGACTGTTTAAAATTGTATGCAAATCCATATAAATATACCGATGAACGAATAAAGTCAGAACACAAATACAACGAACAATTAGGGGATAGTATATTTAATGAAGGTACCGATGTATCAATATTTATTTGTGTAGCTTCTGATGTATTAAAAAACATTACATCAAGTAACGATAAAGATATTTTAGAATTATATTTTCCATTACTTGTAGAAGAGCGCAAGGTTACAACAAAAGAATTGTTGGATGAATTACAAATGACGGTAAAAACAATAGATAACATAAATAAATATATTATTACAAGTGAATTAAAGGACGCTTTGTCTAAACAACATCTTCTGGAAAAGAAAAAAGACAATATATTAATTGAAGAGTTAGGGTTTTATATATTCCCACTTGCTAAAATGTTTATTTCCCTGGATATTTTATTTCACGTATTAAATGTTAGTGAGAAATTACCATTAATTAAATACTCAGATGGCAAACGCAATATAAAAAATAGTTTGGTTAAATTATATTCTGTTTCCAACAAACCATTTATGAAAAAAAGCGATATTGTAAAAGCAATTAAATCAATAACAAAGAAGAAATCGGTTTGTTTTTATTATCATTATAACTATAAAAAAAATATTATTCCTATTTACATTGAAGTTTATGAAGATGGGAAATGTTATATTTCTATACAAAACAGTAATTTATCAGATAGTAAGGTTTATACAAAAGCAACTTTTGAAAGTAAAGATATACAAAAAATAGTAGATAATATGTTTAATCCATTAGTAGAAAAAATAAACAATTATTACTATCAAAATATAAATTTTTTACCATATTTTACACATATTTATGATAATAATATAGAACATAAAACCAATCATTTTTCCAAAATCATAAAATTACTAAACACAAAGCAAATATTTGAAAAGTTAAATAATTTAAAAAAGAATATAAAACCTATATTAAAATATGCGGATGGGGATGAATTAGGATTTGTAGAATACTTATATAATGGTTATAATACAAATATTAGAAATAATAACTGTCGCGTTATGGTTCGTCGCGAAAAATCACCGGCTAGACATTTCAAAATAACAATTAGCAATATAAATACGTTAAATATAATAGGCGAAATATTTAATTATATTGAAACGTTACTTGTACTTGCAAGTAATGATAAACAAATATCAAATATACAGGAAATAGACGTGTTAAATGATGATAATGATGATAATAAAATTACATTGTTGAATGGTAATGGTAATGGGAATGGTAATGGGAATGAAAATGAAAATGAAAATGAAAATGTTGGTGATTTGAATAAATTAGATAAATTATTGATTAGTAGTGGTAATAATATACAAGAAAGCGAACGTGATGCAGTGGATGATGATGATGGAGATGATGCAGTGGATGATGACGATGATGATGCTGTGGATGATGATGATGATGATGATGGAGATGATGATGGAGATGGTTTTGGTATTCGCCAAAGTAATTCTGAAACAAATAATGAAGATAATGAAGCATTTGGTGGTGGTGGTAAAGTAGATAGAAATTTCTATAAGAAACGAATAGATGAACGTGACCCAAATTTTATAAGAAACAATGATAAATTATACCCAAAAGGTTGGAGTACAATGTGTACGGCATCCGAAGAAAGACAGCCCATAGTAATAACGAAAGATGAGAAAGATAATATTGATAAAATTTCTGGGTCTAAGTCATATAATGACCGTGCGTATAAAACCGGAAGCGATGCAGAACATCAAAACTACTATATATGCCCAAAGTATTGGTGTATAGATGAAAATATTGCATTAAATGAAGCGGAGGTTATTGAAAAGGATGGTATAATTAAAAGTGAAAAGTGTAAAACATCCGAGAATGAGTATGGAAGAATAATAAAAGGACGCGATGATTTTATTTACGCAAAATCAAACAAGAATTATTGCGTTCCATGTTGTTTTAAGATAAACAAAGGAAAGGATTGGGGGAAGGTAGATGCCGGTATTGAAAAAGACAGAACACAAGTAGACCCAAAATGTAGTTCAGGAAATGAAAATTCAGTACAAAGAGAAGATATTAAACAAATAAGTGATGATAGTGATAAAATACCCGAACGTATAAAAAATGTGTGCAATGACCCCCTTGCTTATAATAATTTTCCAATAGACAAATCAAAATTAAGTCATATTCCTCTTAATGTGAAACTATTATTTAAAATAAATAATGATAATAAATATTGTTTAGGCGTAGAAAAGAGTAATGACCAAAGTTTTTTGGCTTGTTTAAGTATGATAAAATATTTATACACATTGTTACAGTTAAGAAAGAAGGGTGGTGATTATATGAGGTATTTTCAAGATAATAAAATACCCACTATTCGCGAGTTTAAAGATGAACTTTTAAATAATATTATGAACATTGATATTTTTCTTCAAATACATAATGGAAATCTACCAACCATATTTTATAAACAGCACGATAAAAGGGAGGAAATAACATACGAAGATGATGTATTAGAAACCGAATTTTATAAAAAAGCGAATGAACAAAATGAAACGGACAGACGTTATTTTTTAAATATAGTAGCGTCCTATTTGAATTTTAAAGACTATTTAAATGATGATAATATTGTAATAGACCATACATATTTATGGGACCTAGTTTTGATGAATTCCAAACTATTTGACGTCGGGTTGAATTTAATAATCATTGAAATCGATAATGTCGAAGTTGAATCATCTTCCAGAATAATATGTCCAACAAACTATTATAGTAAAAATAAATTTGATAGGAAAAAACAATCCCTTATTTTAATTAAATATAATAACTACTATGAAATACTAGTAAAAAAGAGATGTAGAAAATTTGTAAAGAACCGGATTGATGTAGATTTAAACCCAATTCATAACTTTGATGGAAGTAAAAGTATGCGTTTATTTCTGGGAAAGGTTGAACACATTTACAATGACCCGAGTATATGTGGTGTATTTACAAAGGAGTTACCGCAAACTACAATTGTGCGAAAAAATACTGCCCACGATATAAAAGAAATATTAGAAGGCAGTGGGTTTAAAATATTAGAGCAAATATTATATTACAATGGTAAAATTATTGGTTTCAATATTTTATATGATAATGAAATTAGTAATGAACCGGATGATAAGGATGGCATATTTAAAGGGAAAACATTGTTTGCCCCTTTTGCCCAAAGTGCAATTATGAAAGATATACCAATATCATTTATAACAAGTGGAGATGTTATTTTTAAAAATTATGATATGACAAAAATGGAATTAGAATTTATATATAGAAAGACCGCTATGGAATATAATATATTACCAAAAAACCGAGTAATTAATGGGAAAAAAGTGATTGGAATTGAAACACAGAATGATTTGTTTATTCCAATATTTCCTCAGGTTGATATTGAAAAAATAACTGACGATGGGTTGACATCTACTAGCAAAAATTATAGTGTAATAATTAATAAAGATGATGATAAAACATTTATGGATATAGATTTGGATTTGAAAAGATTAACAAAAGATGTGAATATCACAAAATCAAAGAGAGTTAAAATGATTGAAACTATTTTAAAAAAACAAAATGAATTTGAAAATCAAAGATACAATTTAAAGTTGGTTTTAAATAGTCTAGACGTTCGTTTAGATAAACTAAGGATATTGAGAATTATTGAAAGCGAACGAACATTTGAAGAAAAATACAAACAATTATATAAAATAATTCATAAAATAACAGAATCAACAAAATCAACAAAATCAACAAAATCAACAGTTGAAGAGAAATATTTACCTAGGTTAATTGATGAAATTATTCGTCAGAATGTAATACGTAAATTTGTAACAGTAGATAATAAATATGTGTTGTTAACAAAAGGTAAAGATCAACAAAATGACGATGAGTTGATTTATGACCAACAAACACTTATGGAAACAATTTCAAGGGAAGGTATGAAAAATATAAAGACACTTGACAATATAAATAATAATAAATATATTAAAAAAAATAAAACTGATGAAACAACCCAACCACCGAATGACTACTATATATTAGATTACAGTGATGGATATGATTTTGATAAAATAAAAGATGAATTTGATTTTGATAATGAGAATGATAATGAGAATGAGAATGATAATGATAATGGCGATGGCGCTGAGCGTGGGCAAAAATGGCCTTGTGGAAAAAAATGTAAATTTGGGACACGTTGTGATATGTCACTCGTCCCGCCCCAATGTAGTAAAGAATTATATGAAAAAATACAACGGCAAGAAGCATTATTACAACAACGTAGATACGAAAAGGCGATTGACTTAGAAGTGAATAACCCTATTACGGTTGTAAAAACAAAACAGGATAAAGAAGCAGCTAAGGCACAGGAAAAACAGGATAAAGAAGCAGCTAAGGCACAGAAAAAACAGGATAAAGAAGCAGCTAAGGCACAGGAAAAACAGGATAAAGAAGCAATTAAGGAACAGTTAAAGAAATTAAAAACGAAAAAACACAGAATGGTAAGTAGTGGAAATAATAATGGAACAAGAAAGGTTAATAATAGATAAGAAATAAGAAATAAATATATATTTTTAATATCTATAATAAAAATATATACTAAATACGAATGAAAATTATTAAATATACAAATGGACTCACTAAATTGCTAATAAAAAATCCAAAACGTGCAACTGCGTCTTGCAATACAATTAATAGTGACCGACGTGAAATTGGGTTACAACTCGCAAATTATGAAGAGCGAAAAAGAATTCAAATAACAAGACAAAGGAGAATAAAGATGTACGAAGACAGTATAGATACTGGTGTATGGTTAGGTTGAATTATCCACACCATTGTCATCACCATTGTCATCACTATCACCTTCCCAATCTTCTTCGGTGTCGTCATATTCAACATTATCATTAATGTCTGGATAAATGATATTACCATTACCATAATTACTTTCATATTCAGAAGTATTCGTTGAAGAATATGATACATTATCATTATCATTATCATCATCGTCATCATCATTAATAAGTGTTGGATTATTGTTTATAATCTCATTAATAACGTTGCGTGGAGTGAATGTAGGAATATTCGGTAATGGTATACCGACATCTCGGTTGTCCATAACAATATCGGGTTCATAACAATCTAACATTTCTTGTTCTTTTAAAAATTTATTTACTTTGTTGAATTCTAAGTGATGTGTAATGTAACTTGGTTTACTATTACCACCAGTTACAAATATCAATCGTCCAAAAATTTTATTATAACGATGAAAAGCAAAAATTGATTTTTTAAATCTAATTAAAAAAATACTAGATTTATAATTATTAATACTTCGTTCGGAATTAAGAAAGCAATGATAATAATTTTTTAATGCATTTACTATAAAATGTTTTGGTGTTTTTTTATCAATATTATCAACAATATTTAACTTATATTTTCTCTTTACAATTCTCAACATTTTCATAATATTATTATAATATTCATCTTCTGTCAAGTTTTTTATATATCGTATGATAACTTGTTCTCGTATTAATACATCATTCTCAACTTCAAATATGAATAAATTAAAATAACATAAAAAAAAATGATGGAAAAGAATAGGCATCTTTAAATTAGAATGTTTAACTTTAAAATACAAATTTATTAAAAATGAATTATTTAAAACATTATTTGTGAAGGGATTTTTTGGAAGCAACGGATTTTGAACCATTTCATATTCACACGAACATAATGAATTTTCAATAATGTTAACCAAATCCGAAATTCGGAATGTATAAATTGTTTTATTATCAATCATTTCAATTAAGTTATCTCTATTTATATCTTTCAACTTATTCGAACGCAAATCCTCGTCAAAATCGAACACCTTTGATATTTTATGGACTATTTTTTTTTTCAAATGAGTTAGTTTGAAATATAAAGTTTGACATTCATTAAAAATATTCAATATTGCATCGTTTGACATTTTATTACAAAGAAACAGTTTTTTATTTATAATATCATTGTAAAAATTATATTTAACATTTGCTAGTTTATACACATCAAAATCAGTAATATTATTAATTTTAATTAATAATAGATTAAATGAAGAATAAATATCCGAAAAACAACAATGGTCCAAATTTTGTGGAATTTCGCAAGTTAAAATATTAATGCGATATTTATTATTCAATAACGTATACATTGATAAACTGAATAGATTTGTAATATTTTTTTTGAATTTTGTTTCAAAATCGGGTCTAATAAAGTTAAAACTTAAATCCATCGTTTTGTGTATATTTTCTTTATTTCGTTTATTTCGTTTCTGTATATTTCTTAAAGTAGGCATAATATATGTTATATAAATGACTTTAATATGATTTAATTATATGGTTCATTCTATGGTTCATTCTATTTTCAATAAAATTAAAAATAATATAATTTTTAATTTTAAATTTTACTATATTCTACGTTGGTCTGGTATATTTAGTTAAATGTCTATGTGATAATCATCATCATCCTTACCCATATCGGTATGTTTAATATGAATAGAATTATTTTGAATATTTATTTTATTAATAGAGCACATAGCATCATCATCATCCGGAGCTTTATATAATTCTTCGGCGTAACTTAGTTTTTCAACATCCTCAATATTATTAACTTCGTATGAAAGTTTCTCTGTATCAACAAGCACTCTAAACATATTTGTTCCATAATTCGCTTCTTGTCCGCACATAACATTCGCAGATATACCAGTCATAATATCAAGTTCGCCGTGTCTCGCTGCTTTTAAGAACATTTCTGGTGTTTCTTCAAATGAAGCCTTTGCAATAGGTCCAATATCATCATTATTAATACCGTGTCTAAATATAGAAACCAACTTAGTGTTGCAAGTCATTCTATCACACAACAGGTTCATATGATGCGCGTTAATATATGTACCATCAAATTCAATAACATCCGCTAGTTCATTATAAATGCTCTGTCTGGCAGCTTCAATTCCAAGAACATTATACATTTCTACAATATTATTCGTGACTGTATCTTTATAATTAATATAATCAAGCGCGAGAATATCCATCAAATTGGAACCATCTGTATCTAAGACCCAACTATCATCCTTGTTTGGATTAGGAATTTTGCGAAGAATAACCTTTTTAATATTTTTAATTCCTCTAAGAACAATATTATTCATTAATGTATCCTGGAAATTTTTGAGAACATAAATTTCATCTGTTTGGTCAAGTGTTTCAACGCCCTTTTTCTTATCTGGTTTGTTAATTCGGATTCTGAAAATAAGATTTTCGTGGTTATAATCACTGAATATACAACTAACTTCCTCGGAATATACTGTTTGGATAGCGTAATATACATCATCCATCGTAATATTTTTTTCCAACATAAGTTCCGGTTTCAACTCAATACGAATTACCCATTTTGAATTATTACATTCATTCACACTCATATTTTCGTTGCCATCACAAGAATCAATAATATCTTCAAACATTCTATATTTGTTTATAATTTCATTATCTGACCCAATAATACTATCTTGCTCATTCGGGTCAAAACATATCTGCACACTTTTTGTTAAATCTTTAAGAGTTGTTTTTTCAATTGTATACATTACTTGTGATGCCTTTTGTCTATCATATTCATCTTCATCTCGGAGTGCAATTGTTAAAGAAGGATTTTTAATATTTTCTGTAAGACTTAAAATCTCCTCAATTCGGGGAACACCACGGGTAACATTTGATTTAGACGCAACACCCGCAAAATGGAAAGTATTCAGAGTCATTTGAGTTGTTGGCTCGCCAATTGACTGTGCAGCAATCATTCCAACCATCTCACCAGGTGCGATAATTGCTTTTTTATAAGTATTCACTATAATTTCAAGCAATAATGATAACGATGTTTGGTTAAACCTTTTTACAAATAGAAGAACTCTTGGAGATAAATAGTATGTATATAACGCTTTGAATAACTCGTTTGGAGGGCATACCCGTATTCCCTCCAATATTTGCATCGTATTTTCAAGCATTTTGCAGCACTCTAATGGCGTAATATCTACTAATGAATTACCCGACAAATTACATTGATTTTTTACATTCTCAATAATATATTTGAACGCGACTGGTGAATGGATTGTCGACTCACCTTCCTTTTTCCATACGTGTTTAATTAATAATTCGCGATTTTTAATGGTATCTTCTATGTATTTTTTTACGAATACATCACATTCCGCTTTTTGTTTGTTTAATTTCGACTGAACATTTTTAGTAAATGGTTTTATACCTTTATTTGCATTATCACTTGAAACATAATAGTGCTCATAAATATCATCAATCCCCATATCAGAAAGTGGCAAAAACTGTTTTTCAAATTTAACTGTGTCCATTCCATTATCACCATATTTATATTGAATTATTTTTCCTTTATTGTTGCGAACGGTCAAGTCATATTCTACTTTTAAATCTTCCATTCCTTTAATTAATCGTCTTTGAATATATCCGGTTTGTGATGTTTTTACTGCTGTATCAATTAGACCCACGCGTCCTCCCATTGCGTGAAAGAATAATTCATGGGGGGTTAAACCTTCGATGTATGAACTTTCTACAAAACCACGAGCGCTTGTACTATCATCATATTTTGAAAAGTGGGGTAAGGTTCTATCTTCAAAACCATATGGTATTCGCTTTCCATTTATATTTTGTTGCCCTAAACAAGAAATCAT
>Ga0209335_10004208_pt1 | contig 13871 bp, 12 predicted proteins | sample COG_09_FD_184753 | JGI IMG/M metagenome (GOLD analysis project Ga0209335, IMG submission 184753) | Pelagic Microbial community sample from North Sea - COGITO 998_met_09 (SPAdes) (version 2) | ecosystem: Environmental > Aquatic > Marine > Neritic zone/Coastal water | place: Helgoland, sampling...
AAGAGTGTATTGATATATTATTAAAAACGAGGACCAAAACTTTCCCAAATTCATTGAAAGAATATGAAGTTAAAAATGTATCAAATAAAGTCGTGAGAATAATTCAAAGCTACATATCTTTTATCAAAAGAAACACATGGAAGATAAATCTAGATTAAAAATTTTAATAGTTTCTCAATACTTTTGGCCTGAAAATTTTAGAGTAAATGATATAGTTGATTATTTTAAATCTAAGAATGCAGAAGTAGAAATACTTACAGGAAAACCCAATTATCCAGGTGGAAAACTTTATGATGAATATTCAAAAAATCCCCTCAAATTTCAGCAGTTTTGTGGATGTAAAGTAAGCAGGGTTCCTATAATTACTAGAGGAAGTGGATCAAACACTAGGTTATTCTTTAATTATCTTAGTTTTTTTTTTACCTCAATAATTTATGGGATCTTTATTTATAGAAAAAAAAAATTTGATTATATTTTTACATTTGGAACATCACCACTCACTGTTGCATTAACATCCCTAATACTTTCCAAAATATGTAAATCAAAAACTATTTTATGGGTACTAGATTTATGGCCAGAAATAATATTTGAACTTGGTGTTTTAAAAAATAAATATTTAGAAAAAATTTTATCAAAAATTATTAAGTATATATTCAATAAAACTGATATTATTTTAGCACAATCAGAAAGTTATACTAAATTAATTAAAGAAAAAATTAATAATCAAAATAAAGTTTATTTTTTTCCTTCATGGCCAGAAATACAGATTCATAGCAATAATAAAGTTATATTAGATGATTTAATTTTAAAAAATAATTTTGAAGATAATTTAAATATATTTTTTACAGGTAGTATTGGAGATGCTCAGAATTTTAAAACTATTATTGAAATTATAGATAAAACTAAAGATAGAAAATTAAAATGGTTCATAATTGGAGGAGGTAGAAGATTTAAAGAATTAATTAGATTAAAATCTAATAAAAAATTAGATAATTTAGTATTAATAGATTTTTTGCCACTAACAGAAATTATTAAATATCAAAAAAAAGCCGACGTATTATTTTTATCATTAAAAAAAGGAAAGGTATTATCATCTACAATTCCAGGAAAATTTTCGACTTATTTGAAATATAATAAACCTATATTGGGATTAATTTCAGGAGAAGTTAAAAATCTTATTAATGATTACAATGTTGGATCAGCGATTGATCCAGATAATATTGAAAAATTTATATCAGAAGTAGATAAACTTATTGGATTGAAAAAAAAAGGAATTTTGAATAATTCATATAATAATCATAAAAAATTATTACTAAAATTTGATTACAAAAAAAATCTTGATGATTTAAATGATTTGTTAAATAAATATAAAAAAAATATCTTTAAAAAATTTATTTTAGTTTCAACAGTAACTCCAATATTATTTAAAAAAAATTTTATATTATCAGGCTTAAATCTTTCATTTCTAGGACATTATGTTTCTCAAGAAATAGATATTTATAAAAATATGTATCATTGGCCAGATGGTTTATTTAAACATTTATTTTATAAAAAAGAATATAAAAAAATTCCTGGTAGAGATTTAATTGCTAATTTAAAAATTCCAGAATATATAAATAGTATTCACGTATTAGGTAGTTTAAGTTACAAAGGAAAAAAATACCTATCTCAAAAATTTAAAAAAGAAATTAAACACACAGATTTACCATTCGGTAAGTTAGAAGAAATTGAAAAACATGTGCCAATTATTGATAAAAACACTTTGTGTTTATTGACATTGCCAACACCCAAACAAGAACAAATTGCAAAATATATTTCAATTAAACAAGACTTTTATAAAATTATGTGCATTGGAGGTGCAATAAATATGCTCACAGGAGAAGAATATCCTTGTCCTAAATTTTTGGAGAATTATGGTTTGGAAACTTTTTGGAGACTAAGAATGGACACTAGGCGAAGAACTATAAGATTAATTAAAACTTTGTACTGGTTTAGCAAGGGATTGCTTTTACGTAAATTTAAAAATTTAAAAGGGGAGCTAGGAAAATAAAATTTTATGAAAAATAAAAGTTTTTATTTTATTTGGGCTTCAGATATTTCTAATAATACAGGTGAGGGCATTTTAGGAAGAAAATTTTTAAATTCTATATTATCAAATAAAGACAATATATTAATTAATTCATATGAAAAAAAATTCGATCTAAAAAAAATTTCAGATTTGAATAAGATCAATTTTTATAGAACAAAAAGATCTTTTAATCATAAATATTTTGGACCTTTATTAGGTATTTTATTTTGTTGGAAAAACTATATTTTAGGAAAAAAAATTATATTTCTTAACTATTTACCTTTTTGGAATATTTTGATTTTTTTATTTTTACCACCTAAGACAATTCTTGGCCCAGTTACTGGATCAAAATATCTTGGAGAATTAAATAGTCTAAGTGCTTTTGTAAGAAAATATATTTTTCCTATATTTTATTACTTAAATTCGTTAATTTTAATGTTTAGGTATAAAAAAGTGATATTTTCAACAAATTTATTATCAATTTATTTACCCCCTCAAAAAAAATTTTTTTTTAATTTTGTTTATACTTTAATAAACAGTAACAAATTTAAAAAAAAGAAAACTCAATTTGATATAGTTATTTATTATAGAAATCATAATACCAAAAATTCAAAAAATTTATTTAAAATTCTAAAATTGTTATCAAAAAAAAACTATAATGTTTGTGTTTTGGGAGATAAACTGAAAATCAAAGGTTTTAAAAATTTTGGATTAATAAATAATTCTAAAGTAAAAAAAATACTAAAGAATAGTAAAATTACATTTGCTTCATCTGAAAATTTATTTAGCATGTTCATAATTGAAGCAATTAATGAGAACTTATATGTTTTGTATGACAATAATTTATCAAATTATAATGAATTAAAAAATATAAGTTCACTAATAGCTCTAAATTTAAGTAACATAAAAAAAACTTTATATATTATAGATGAAGTTATTAAAAAAAAAAAAATTATTAATGATTTTTCAAGTAACAAAAATATAAAAAAAATTAGATTAAATTATCAGAACTTTTTAAAAGATTTTTTGAATTAGTTAATAGAATTATTAAGGCGTTAAAGAAAAAAAGAGCATCAAGACTAAAAATTGCAAACGAGTTTTCTATTAGTGCTCGTATTAATAGAAAGATTAAAATAATAGACGAAGATAATGATGCTATATTTTTTTTTTCATATAATTTATTTTTTATTAGTAAAATTTTTAAAATTTTTATGAATATTAAAGGTAATGCCAAAAGAATGCAGGTAAGACCAATTAAGCCAGAACTTATGAGAGCATAAAATACCAGACTTGAAGCGTTAGAAGAGTAATGAGCAACAAGATCACCTTCATTAGCTAATAATTTTCTATCACCTTGTGGACCAAGGCCAAAAATATTATTTTTATTGTATAAATGATAAATTCTTTTCCAAATTTCTACCCTTCCAGAGCTATAACTGGAGGTTTGATCCAATGTGGGTTCTATGAATCTATTTTCTAATTTATTTTTTTTGTAACTTTTAATAATTTTTTCTAAGTTTTTAATTTTAGTTTTATTTTTACCGAATTCCTCCATGAATTTATTAATTTCTTTTTCATCAAAAAATATTAATTCACAATTTTTGTTTTTATCTAAATAATTTTTTGAGCATATATCATAAAATTTAAGTGATATCTTCAATGTATAAATAATATTTGCCATGCTGAAAGGTATTAATATACAAATTAAAGTAATAATAATTTTTTTTAATAATGTCAGTTTGTAATTAAAAAAAATTAAAAATAATATTGAAAAAATAAAACATATTATAGTTCCACGAGATTGCATCATCCAAATAATTGTAGTTAAAGAAAAAAACAAAATAGATAAAATTATTTTTTTTGAATTTTCTTTTATATTAAAATAAAAAACCATAATTATAATTGATAAGAGCGCAATAATTCTTGACGTTCCCGTGATACGTGGTGAAGGATTTTGATATGTGTCTTGTTTGACTTCATTTATTGCATACATCCACTTTGTAAAAGCATTATTGGGATTAAAAAAGTAATCTTGTATAGACTCATAAACATATTGAGCAGACAAAACCAAAATAAAAAAAACTGTAATTATAGTAATTAAATTTATAGCATTTGATTTATTATTTTGGTTAAGTTCATAAATAATTAATAATAATAAAATGTAACTATAAATTAAATAATTAGCTTCATAGTAATTATAAAAACCATCATATAAAATGCCACCAATAACTTGTGATAGAGAATATAACAAGAATAAATAAATTATAATATTTGAACTTTTATAAAGTTTATCTCTTTTAAAAGAACTCTTGAAAAAAAATATTATTGCTGGCAACAAAAGTATTGTAGGTATTATAGATCTCATACCATTAATGACACCAAAACCATCCGAATATAATTGACTAGGTTTTGAATTAATTGATAAAAATAAAAAAAGCCAAAATAGAATATAAAAAAAATCTTTTGCGGTTAATGATGTAATAATTTTATAGTTTTGGAAATTTTTCATATATTTAAATTTATATAAGATTCTTATCAAAAAATTTTTTTGAAATATTTTCCATTAAATATTTTTTTTTATAATTAGAAATATCTTTGATAGATAAATTCTTAATTTTTTTTTCATTTTTTATAATGTTATTAATAATTTTATATAATTGATAATTATTTTTGTAGATAAAAGGGGGCTTCATTTTAAATAAATCTATACCTTTAAATGCATGTTTTGTTCCAACAACAATAACTCCATTCAAAAGAGCTTCAATAACTTTTAATTTAGTTCCAGGTGCGTCCTTTAATGGTAAAATAGTACAAATAGAGTTAATCAGATAATTATTTAGATTTTTTTTTGATAGATTTTTCTTAAAAATAACAAATTTTTTTTGTTCTATAGATAGAGGAATTTCAGAACCAGTGATTAATAATTTTATATTTTTAAAATCTATATTAAATTTTGTAAAAAATTTAACCAATTTGTCTACTGCAATTTTATTTGGAAGAAAAAAATAATTTCCTGAAAAAATAATATATTTATTTTTAATTTTTTTTTTGGAAGAATCTAATCTCTTTAAACTTATTCCATTATAAAACGTAATTGTTTTTTTTTTATAAAGCAAAAAATTTTTTTTTTGATCTAATTTAGACACAGATGTTGGGTAGTCAGATAGATTTAACACTTTTTTTTCAAGCCAAAATGTTAATACTTGTATAAATTTTGAGTTCTTAAGTTTTCTAATATCGTATTCGATATTATGAGCATGGTACATAATTTTTATATCTCTATTAAATAATTTTATTATTTTTATAAAAATATATGAATAACCAATCCAGCTTGCACCTTCGATAATAAGAAGGTTTTTTTTAGATTTGTGAAAAAAATTTAAAACTCTTTTAATCTGAAATAATATTCTTAATGGTTTTATTAGGTATGGATAAAGTAAATTAAGTATAAAATTTTTTTCGAGTGATTTAGGGTTTTTTAAATCAAATAGCTTTTTTCTACAGTTTATTGATTTATACAAACTTAAGCTCACTTCTGAAGCTCCATTAAAACTACCTATGATCTGATAAAAACCAACAATTGCAATTTTATATTCTTTATAACTCATAGAAAATTCTTTATAATATTAATTAGGTTATAGTAAGAATAATTTCAATATCCATGATAATTTCGTCAATTAAAAGTGATTACAATAAGTTTTTTTTTAAACTATTAATTTTTATTTTTATTTTTAGTTTAGTTTCTGGACCATTTGTACCAGATTTAATTGTCTCGATATCTTCACTTTTTTTTATTTATTTTATGATTAAACAAAAATTGTTTAGAGACATTCTTAATAATAAATTGACTCTTTTTTTAATTTTATTTTATATTTATATTGTATTTAATTCATTATTTTCTCATAATATACTAGTCTCACTTAAATCTGCTGTTCCTTTTTGTAGGTTAATATTTTTTGCTTTATCAGTAAGCTATATTTTTCAGAATAGAGAATATAAAAATTTTACACTTTATACCTTTATAATTCTTTATTCTTTATTATTTGCTGATGTAATTTTTCAAACGATCTATGGTTTTAATATCTTAGGATATGAATTAAACATAAACAGAGTAAGCAGTGTTTTTGGTGACGAGCTAATATTAGGTAGTTTTGTTTCAAGGACATATGGAATATTTTTATTTTTATTATTTAATATTTCTCCCAAAAATAAAATAATTTTATTTTTCTATGTGACTACTATTTGTTTAATTATGGTAATTTTAAGTGGTGAAAGAACTGCATTAGCAATTTTCATAATGATAATGTTTTTTGCTTTTTTTTATTTATCAAATAAATATAAATTATTTATTATTTTAATTGTGGGAATTTCATTTTTATCTGGTTTAATTGTTAATAAAAATTCTTATGAAAGAATTATTAATCATACCTTAAGCCAGTTAACAGAAAATAGTTCTTTAAATTTCTTCAGCTTTAGACATCAACTACATTTTTTGACAGCTTTTGAAATATTTAAAGACAATTTATTATTGGGTGCTGGCATTAAATCTTTTAGATATTTATGTAGTAATGATGAATATGAAAAGAAAATTCATGAATTTATTGAAAGTAAAGATAATTTTGCTTTTTATGCAAAAACCGATGGATATATTGAAAATTTAAAAATACCATCCAAGGATGACTTTAATAAAAGCTATTATAGACAGTTAGTAAAAAAGGGAGAAAAATTTTTAAAAGGAGATAAGTTATATTTTTTTTATGAATATAAAAATGGATGTAACACTCATCCTCATAATTTTTTTATGCAATTTTTAAGTGAATTAGGAATAGTTGGTATTTTATTTTTTATAATTCTATACTACAAAATATTAAAGTATTTAATCAAAAGATTATTTTCTCATCAAATTGAAGACTCGAATTATTTTATTCTGGCAATTTTTTTTTCAACACTGTTTCCATTATTTCCTTCAGGCAATTTTTTTAATAATTATCTTTCAATTTTAACTTTTTTACCATTAGGATTAATGAATTTATGGAAATTAAAAAATTAATAATTTATTTAACATTTATCAATATATTTGTTGTTTTTTTTATAGATAAAATTGCTCATGTTTATAACGTATTTGATCAACCAAATAAAAGAAAGTTGCATAAAAAAAAAATATCTTTGTTGGGTGGCCCACTTATCTTATTAAATTTATTTTTTATTTTTTTTCAATCATTTTTAACTGATAATGAAATTTTTGAAAAAATTTTTAATTTTTCAAAATTAGAATTTTATTATTTATTTTTTACTAGTGTTTTAATTTTTTTTGTAGGTTTTATAGATGATAAAAAGGGATTATTAGCCAATATAAAATTAATCGCTATATCATTCATACTACTTCAAATATTATTTTTAGATGATAATTTGATAATAAATATTTTAAAGTTTGGTTTTAATGATTACTCATTTTCACTAGAAAAAATCTCTATTTTTTTTACTTTATTTTGTTTTTTGTTATTTATGAATGCCTTCAATATGTTTGATGGAATTGATTTACAAGCTTCACTTTATGCTTTATTTTTATTAATTATAATACTTTCAAAATCAACTTATACTAATTTTGTAATTATTTTGATTATTCAAATTTTTTTTATTTTGTATTTAAATTTTAAAAAAAAGATTTTTTTAGGAGATAGTGGCTCATTACTTTTATCATTTTTGCTTGGATCATTAATTATTAAATCTTATAATAATAACCTCAACGTATTTTTAGCAGATGAAATTTTTTTAATAATGTTGCTTCCAGGGTTGGAACTTTTAAGACTGGCAATTTTCAGAATTTTGAAAAAAAAACATCCATTTGTCGCTGATAATGAACATATTCACCATTACTTATTAAACAGATATAATTTTGTTAAAACAACTATAATTATACAGTCGATTTATATTTTTCCTATTATTTTTTATTATTCTTTTAATAATATTTTCTATTCTATCTCTATCTTAATTATATATTATGGATTCGTAATATATAAAAATAGTTCTAACTAATATTTTTTGTAATGCTCTTTGATTTGTTTATTTGTTATTGAGATTTTATTTCTTTTAAAATTATATTCCCAATCAACTATTTTATTTATTGAGTCAATGACACTATACTTGCAACTCCAATTTAAATATTTTTCAGCTTTTTTACTACTTAGACTTAAGTATTTTTTTTCTGAAATATTTTTATTATTTTTATAGATAATTTTTTTATTTAATTTGGTATTCAATAAATCTATTATATATTTTACATTTTTTGGTTTCTGATTATTAGGTGCAAAATTCCAGCTATATTGATTTTTTTTTAATTTTTTTTTATGTATGAATTTTGCTAGTTGTAAATAGCCATCTAATGGATCTATTACAAACTGCCAAGGTCTTGTTGAATTAGGAGATCTTATGGTTATTTCATTATTTGATTTAAAAAAATCAGGTATTAGTCTATTTTCACCACGATCTCCACCTCCTATTACATTTCCAGCTCTCGCTGTAACAACATTTAAGTTCATATTTTTAAAGTAATTTTTGTTATAATTCTCAACTATTAATTCAGCCAAATGTTTTGAGGAGCTATATGGATCTGTGCCCCCAAGATCATCACTCTCGACAAACATTCTTCTTGTATCATTATTTTTATAAACTTTATCTGTTGTAATTATAATTGAAGTTTTGACTTTATTTTTTTTAATTGCTTCAAGAATATTAAGGGTTCCTAAAGTATTTATATCAAAAGTTTCTTTGGGGAACATATATCCTCTAATTACTAATGGTTGGGCAGCTAAGTGAAAAATTATATCAGGTTTAATTTTAGAAATTGTCTTGTCTAATTTTTTAAAATCACGAATATCAAAAAAAAAGTTTTTACATTTATTTTTAAGATTAGAATTGATAAAATTTAAATCTTTTTTTTTAGGTTCAAAGGAGATGCCATAAATTTTAGCATTAAAATTTAACAACATTAAAGATAACCAGGAACCCTTGAACCCCGTGTGTCCTGTTATTAAAATTTTTTTTTTTTTCCAAAAATTTTTCATGAAAAATAAACTATAATCTTAATTTACCAGACTTTCCATGGTGCTTTATTGCTTGAATATAATTCTTCAAGATATTCTTTTTCTCTTAAAGTATCCATAGGTTGCCAAAATTTATTATGTTTATAAGCTACTAACTGACCATCTTTAGATAATTTTTTTAAAGGATCTTGTTCCCAAATAGTATTGTCGTTCTTTAAATATTTAAAAATTTTTTTGTTTAATACAAAAAATCCCCCATTAACCCATTGAACATGTTCATTATTTTTTTCCATAAAAGATGACACGGAATTATTCTTATTTATTTTAACAGAGCCAAATCTTGCATTAGGTTTTACCACAGTTACTGTAGCAAGTTTTTTGTTTTTTCTATGAAATTTTATCAACTCTTTAATATTAACATTAGATAGTCCATCACCGTATGTTAAACAAAAATCTTGATCTACATAATCTTTAATTTTTAAAATTCTTCCACCCGTCATGGTGTTTTCACCAGTATTAACCAATGTTATGTTCCAATCTTCTGTATCTTTCTTGTGAGTTGAGATTAAATTATTTTTAGTATTAATAGTTACATCTGATGTGTGTAAACTATAATTTGAAAAAAACTCTTTAATCAAATATCCTTTATATCCTAAGCAAATTATGAAATCATTAATTCCATATCCCGAATATAGTTTCATAATATGCCAAATTATTGGCATTCCACCAATTTCAACTAATGGCTTTGGTTTTAGTGACGTCTCTTCACTTAACCTTGTGCCTCTTCCACCAGCAAGTATTACTAATTTCATAAAATGTTAACTATAATTATAGCATCATATAACAGAGAAAATTATCTTAAACAAATTTTAAATGATTTAATTGCCTCCAAAGGATTTAATCAAATAAAAGTAATTTTAGTTTTTTATAATAATTGTGATTATTTAAGCAAAGGTTTTTTAAATATAATAGATAAATTTCAAAATATTAAAATTATTAAAGATAAAGAAAAGCTCAATGGTACACAAAGATTCATAAAATATGTAAAAAAATCAAAATCAAATTTTACTTGGTATTTTAGCGACGATGATCGAATTTTTATAAATATAATTGATAAAATTTTGAAAGTATTAAAAGAAAATGATGATCTTAGTGGATTATCAATTTCACACAAATCAAAAAAAAATAATCAAATTGATGACAAAAAATTTTTTTTTAAAAATACCAAATTTCAATTAAAAGATTTTTATATTGATAGAGACTATAAAATAATAGGATTAATTTCTTCTCACATTTATAATACAAAATTACTACAAAAATTTTTTATAAAAAAAAATTCTCGTTATCTTAATGCTTATACTCACACTAATTTTTTATTAAGTAATACGAATAACTGGAAAATTATTAAAAACAAACTTGTAATATTTAGAGTTGGAAATCTAGATAATAAAAATTTAGAAAAAAGACTAAATTATGAATTTCAATATTTTTATGCATTAAAGAAAAATTTTAAAAATAAGTATAATGATTTATTTGAAAAAATTTTTTTTAAGCACTTAATTTCTTGGATTAACTTAAACACTAGTTATAATGGTATTTTATCTAGTATTAAAATACTTAAAAATAATAGAACAATTATTAAATTAAATATAAAAATTTTTATTACTATATTATTGATTTTACTATTACCTAATTATTTATTAAAAAAGTTGAATAAAATAAAAAATATTTAAACAAATGAAAATAAGAATAGTCACCCCCACTTATAACGAAGAAAAAAACATATATGTTTTACATGAAAAGATTAAATTAATAATGTCTAAATTAGATTTAGAGTATGAACATGTGGTTATTGATAATGCATCAACAGATAATACTGTAAAATACATTAGAGAAATTGCGCAATCAGACACAAAGTTTAAAGCAATTTTAAATAATAAAAATTATGGACAAATTAAATCACCTTTTTATGGATTGATTGACTCAGATGCTGATGCAACAATATTAATGGTATCTGACTTACAAGATCCAATAGAGATGATACCAGAGTTAATTAATGAGTATAAAAAAGGCTATCAAATTGTCTTATTGCAAAAAAAATTTAATAATGAGACTGTATTTTATAAGTTTATTAAAGACAGTTATTATAAATTTTTAAATAATTTATCTGATCATAGTCCTGCTAGAAATGTAATTGGGTCAGGAATTTATGACTCTAGTGCAGTTAATATTTTAAAAAAAATTTATGATCCTACTCCTTATTTGAGAGGTTTAATTTATGAGCTTGGTTTTAATATAAAATTAATTCAATTTGAACAGCCCAAGAGGAACAAAGGAGTTTCTAAGAATAATTTTTTAACTTTGTTGGATTATGGAATTTTAGGAATCGTAAAACATACTAAACTAGCTAGATTTTTAACAATATTTGGTTTTTCTTTAAGTTTTTTAAGTTTGTTTTGTGCGTTTATTTTTTTTCTTTTAAAGATCTTTTTTTGGGAATCTTTCTCTCTTGGTATTGCTCCATTAATAATTGGACTTTTTTCTTTATCAGGAATTCAAATGTTTTTTTTAGGATTAATTGGAGAATATGTAATTGTTATTTTAGACTATAACAAAAGACTTCCATTAGTTTTGGAAAAAGAGAGAATTAATTTCTAGAAAAATAAATAAAAATATTAATTTTAGAAATATATCCAAATGTAGATTGCAGAATTTGAAAAGATCAAAATGGAGGATTTGGAACAGCAAATGATTATGGTAAAACTTTTTTACAAATTTTTGAAAAAATTTGTCAATAAATCTTTATCATTTCCATCTTTGTATTCAATCCAAGAAATTGGAGAGTTAAAAAAATAAGGTCATCAAGTTGAGTTTACAAATTAAATGTCTACAAAGAATAATGATTATGATTTCTATATTATACCATCTTCAATAGATTGTAATGAAACAGAGATTGTTGCGATTAAGAAGCTAAAAACTTACAACAAAACAATTTTTGCTATAGGACCATTTGCAATATCTATGCCAGATAATTATGTAGAAGCAGGAGCTAAAGTTGTAATTGGTGAGCCAGAAATTTTCTTTTACAATTTTTTTTTAAAAAGCAGTCAATGAAAAAATTACCAGATATAATAAAAGAATTCGAAATTTTTGATAATAATGACCTCTCTATATCAGCATGGAAAGAAATATTTAAAACTAATGTATTATTAAATTTACTATTCATATATAATTGATATTTAGTAAATTTTAACTTATAAGAAAATCATAAAATTTATGAGTAAATATTTAGTTTGTGGGGCAGGTGGTTTTATAGGGGGCCATTTAGTAAAAGATTTGATGGCATCAGGTCATGAAGTTGTATGTGCAGATGTAAAACCCATTGAACATTGGTTTCAATTTTTTGACTCAAACAAAAACTTTAGTTTAGATTTAAAAGAATATGATAATTGCTTAAAAGTAACTGACGATGTTGATTATATTTATAATATGGCATGCAATATGGGTGGCATGGGATTTATTGAAAACAATAAAGCTGAATGCATGCTATCAGTGTTAATAAATACTAATCTATTAAGAGCTTGTAAGATTAACAAAGTAAAAAAATATTTTTTTTCATCAAGTGCATGTGTTTATAATGGTTCAAAACAAGAAGATGCTTGTGTTGCTGGCCTTAAAGAATCAGATGCTTACCCGGCACAACCTGAGGATGGATATGGATGGGAAAAGTTATTTAGTGAAAGAATGTGTAGACACTTTTCAGAAGATTTTGGTTTAACAACAAGAGTAATTAGATATCATAATGTATATGGGCCACTTGGTACTTATGATGGGGGTAGAGAAAAAGCTCCTGCTGCTCTTTCAAGAAAAATTGCACTTGCAAAATTAACTAATAAAAAAGAAATTGAAGTTTGGGGTGATGGTGAACAAACAAGAAGCTTTATGTATATTGACGATTGTTTGAAAGGAACCAAAAAGATTTTTGAGTCCAATTTGCTAGAACCATACAATCTTGGAAGTGATGAACAAGTTTCGATTAATCAACTAATCCAAATAATTGAAGGAATAGCAGATTATAAAGTTGAAAAAAAATACCTTTTAGATAAGCCAAAAGGTGTAAGGGGTAGATCTAGTGATAATTCAAAAATTAAACAAGATTTAGGTTGGGCGCCATCAATAAGATTAGTTGACGGATTAACAAAAACTTATAATTGGATTGATAATCAAATTAAAAGTGGTGAAAATACACTTAAGTTTACCAGAACCTATTAATTATTTAAATAAACTTATAAGACTTTACATTTAAAAAATATAATTGTAAAAGGTTCCGCCTGGTAATTATTGCGAAAGGGTCATACCCGATCCCATTCCGAACTCGGAAGTCAAGCCTTTCTGCGCCAATGGTACTTTGTCTTAAGACATGGAAGAGTAGGACATTGCCAGGCATATCTAAAATGAAAAATCTCATTATTGTCACTGGAGGTGCTGGATTTGTTGGCTCTAATTTAATTCAATCTCTTTTAAAAAAAACAAATAAAAAAATTATTAGTTTAGATAATTATTCATCTGGCAATAAAAAAAATCACATTAAAGATACTAGAGTTAAATACATAAAAGCAGAAACTATTGATATCTCAAAAAATTTAAAAAATTCTAAAAATCAAATTCATTCAATTTTTCATTTTGGAGAATTTGCAAGAATTTATCAAAGTTTTAAAAAATTTGATGAATGTTTTAAATCAAATTCTATAGGTTCAAAC
>Ga0209335_10004210_pt1 | contig 13869 bp, 13 predicted proteins | sample COG_09_FD_184753 | JGI IMG/M metagenome (GOLD analysis project Ga0209335, IMG submission 184753) | Pelagic Microbial community sample from North Sea - COGITO 998_met_09 (SPAdes) (version 2) | ecosystem: Environmental > Aquatic > Marine > Neritic zone/Coastal water | place: Helgoland, sampling...
GATAGAAAATCGATTTAAACGCCAACCTATTTCAATAATTTTCTTAACCATTAACGCACTGATTGCATCAAAGATCACATAAGTTTCAAGCATCATATCCACATAATTTTTAAATTGAACTACATCTTCACCAACCGCTATGTGATGCTCTGTATAAAGCCCGTGTTTAATTGCATTTAATGAGACTTTTGCTTTACCAGTATTAGTTATAGGTCCTGTTGATTTTTTAGAATTTTTTCTATTAGCGGTAATTTGTTTTAAAGAGGCCATATTATTTATCCTCCAAAGTTAATTCTTTAATCAACTTTAAATCAGATAAATTTAAATCTTTAAAATTGATCTTCGATAATAGATCTAAAATTTCTAATTGAGCTAATCCTCCATTTTGATACATCATTCTTAATGGTTGTATTGTATCAATTTTATTGATCTTTAAAGGTTGATTTAAACTACCATCCATTAAGGAACCAATAGATCCTCCTTTAGATTTTAATGCTCTATTAAAACCAATTCTATTTAATAGATTAAAAAGTTGAATAAATTGATCATTTGAAAGTTTTTTTCTAAAACTTTCTAAAACTTTGTTATTTATAGTGCTCATAATTCCTCCTAAGAATTAAAAAAAGCGCGTAAAAACGCTCATAGATTATTTAATTATTTTTTGTGCCTACCAAAACGGTGTTTTTAAAGGCGCATAGTTAGGAAGAACTATGAACTTAACTAATAAATATAATATTTAACAAATATTACAAGTAGCTAAAAGTGTCTTAAAATAAAGAAAGTTTTACATTAAATTTAATTTTTTATACAAAATAGGTAGAAATGACGATTTTATAATCATACTTTAATTACTAATTAAATCTAATACTTTTTTAACTATTGCCTTATTATCTATTTCATATCTTGATCTAAGATATTGCTGACTACCAACAATAGATGAAAATTTATTGTCTAGTCCTATTCTTAAAAATTTTTTAGGTATCATTTTTAAATCCATGCATACTTCTGAAATAGCAGATCCTAATCCACCATCTTTATTGTGCTCTTCTATGGTAACTATTCCACCAGTATTTTGAACTGAATCTTTAATTTCATCAAGATCAATAGGTTTAATTGAATGCATTCCAACTAATCTTACTTCTATGCCTAATTTTTTTAATTCTTCACTTGCTACACTTGCCTCATTTAAAATACCACCAGTTGCAATTAATGTTAAATCTTGGCCTTCTTTATACCTCCTAGATTTCCCAATTACAAAGGGGTCATTACTAAAACAATCTTTAGCGCTATCTTTATCTAATCTTAAATAACCCACTCCTCTTTTTGTAATTATCGCTGTAGTAGCTTCACTTGCCTCATGCTCTGTACAAGGAGCCACAACTGATATGTTGGGTAAAGCTCTCATTATAGATAAATCTTCTGTAGTATGGTGAGACATTCCTAAAGATCCATAACTAAAACCACCACCATTAGCTACTATTGTTATATTTAGATCATGATAACAAGCATCATTACGAATTTGCTCTAAACATCTTAAAGTTCCAAAATTACCAATAGAATAAGTTACAACTTTTTTACCTTCAAGTGCTAAACCTGTTGCAAGTCCGATCATGTTTTGTTCTGCAACACCCACATTAAAAAACTGACCAGAAAAGTTTTTTTCAAATTTTTCAAAAACTCCAAAGCCCAAATCTCCTGTAAGTAAGACAATTTCCTTGTCACTTTCTGCAAGTTTTGTAAGAGATTTTAAAAAATTATCACGCATCTTTTTTTTCTAACTCCTCCATTGCTAATCTATATTCTTCTTCTTGAGGACTTCGATAATGCCACAATGTATTATTTTCCATAAACGAAACACCTTTTCCTTTAATTGTATTTGCAATCACACATAGTGGTTTGGTCTTAGAATTTTTATCATTACTGCAACTTTTAAAAATTTCATTATGATTATGTCCATTTATATCAATTACGTCCCATCCAAATGATTTCCATTTGTCACTGAAGGGTTCAAGTGCAAGAGTATCTTCTGTTGAATATATACTTTGCAATTGATTTCTATCAATAATTACAGTTAAATTATTAAGTTTGTGATGTGAGGCAAATAATATAGCTTCCCAATTTGAACCTTCATCGCACTCCCCATCACTTAACAGTGCAAAAACTCTATGTTTTTTTTTATTTATTTTTGCTGCTAAAGCCATTCCACAGGCAACTGGAAGTCCATGTCCAAGAGATCCAGTAGACAACTCAACACCAGGTATTTCTATATGAGAGATATGACCACTTAAATCCGAACCATTTTGGCAATGTGTTTTTAATTTTTCTATTGGTATAAAACCACACTCTGCAAGAACTGCATACAATCCTGCACCTGCATGTCCTTTGCTTAAAATTAAGCGATCTCTATCATTCCATTTTGGTTCATTAGGTCTAAAGTTCATTACCGAACCATAAAGCACAGCAATTATATCTACTATAGATAAAATTGAACCGATATGAGAGCTTTTACCAGCATTAGTCATATTGATAGCATGCTTTCTTAACCTAAGTGATAATTTTTTAAGTTCAGAGACATTTACCATATAATTTAAACCTAATCTAAAACTGCATAACCTATATATGGATCAAAGGGAAAACGCTGAATTTTTAATTTATTTTCTTTAAAAAACTCAATCATTGCCTTTGTTTCTCCAGGCCATAAGGGATTATCTAGTTCATCAAAAGCTATTACTGCACCTTTTGTCATTTTTGGTAAAAATTCTTCTAAAGCAACTTTAGTAGGTTTATACAAATCAAAATCAAGAAATAATAAACTAACTAATATATGAGGGTTATCAGCCACAAACTTTGGTATAGTTTTAATTGCATCACCTTTAATTAATTCAATTTTTGGAATATGACCAAGAAATCTTGTTTTATCATGAATAGCAGACAGCTTAAGAATTTCTTCCATTGAACTAGATGCTAAATCTCCAACTTTAACTTTTTTTGTATAAGATGATTTGTCATTTTTAGATAAAGATGGGAAACCCTCAAATGTATCAAATCCATATATTTTGCGTGTTAAATTTACTGGCTCAATGATCGCAGAAAATTTACTCCAGGCCATTGTACCAAATCCATGATTTACACCGCACTCAACTATTGATCCTTTGACGTTAATTACTAGTTTGAATATCTCATATAAAGCAAGAAATCTTGTTAAATTTTGTCTTTTAACGTATTTTGGGAAATTTTCCATTTTAATTTCCCAAGAATTTGGATTTGCATCAAAACAATTTTTGTTTAATGATGCTTCTAATTTTTCATCTTCTGTTCTTAAGCCTCCAGAAACAGAAATATTATTATTTTTTTTTTTCATAAAATAATTTATGATTAATAAATAACCATCTCAGTATTCTTATCTAAAATTTTAAACACCTTTTTTCTTAAAAAAAATTTTTTTTAGCAAATTTATAAAAGTTAAAATTAAAATTTTTATGTCAGTAAATAATGACTGTTCATTTACATATTTAAGTCTTAATGAATTTTTAACATGCAAGACATGCTTGTCAAATACTTTTTGAGCGTTTTTTTTTCCAACCCAAAGTTCTTGAGAAAAAAAATGTATGGAACTATAGTCAGTTATACCAGGTTTAACATTCATTATTTTTTTTTCATCACCTTTGTATCTTTTAACATAATCTAATAATTCTGGTCTAGGACCAACTAAACTCATATCACCAATTAAAACATTTATTAGTTGTGGCATTTCATCTATTTTATAATTTCTCAAAAATGTACCATACTTTACTATTCTAGGGTCTTGAAAAGCAGTTGTACCACTACCTTTGTCGCTACCTACATACATTGTTCTTAACTTAATAATTAAAAAATTTTTTCCGTAAAGACCTGCTCTTTCAGCTCTATAAAAAATTGGTCCTGGTGAAGATATTTTTACCAATACTGAAGATATGATAATTATTGGAAAAAAAATTAAAAGTAATATTGATGATAATAAAATATCAATGAGTCTTTTTATAAAATTATACATTAAAAAATTGTAGATAATTAATACTGAAATCTCAATAAATTAGATAAGCTTTTTTTATCTGTGTCCGTTAAATTAAAGTTAAATACATCTACATTATTTAAAACTTGTTCTGGAGTTTTGCAACCAACTAAAGTTATATCAATAAAACCAACGTCCATAACCCATTTTATTGCAACCTGTGCTGGGGATGTTCTATAATTGTTTGCTATATCCTTCAAACATTCAACAATCTTTAAATTTTTTTTAATATTTTTACTTTCAAAATATTTATGAACTGGTCTTGTATCAGTTCCATGAAAATCAGACGATCTTGAATACTTTCCTGAAAGCAAACCTCGACCCAAAACATCATATGCTATTGTAAATGATTTGTGTAACATTGAAGCTTCTTTGAGTTGTGAGCTAAAAGAAGTATTAACAAGACTAAAAGGTAATTGTAAAATTCTATCACCTCCTATTTTGCAAAATTCTAAATATTGTTCTTTTGATAAATTACATACTCCAAATGTGCCAATTTTTCCTTGAGCCTTATATTTATTTAAAGAATTAATTATATCTTCTAAGGGGGTCTTATCATCATACCAATGCATTAAATAAAATGGTATTTGTTCTACATTAAGACGTTTTAAGCTATTATGCAGTGCTTTATCAATCCAATTTAAACTACAATCTCTAACTACTTTTCCAGAATTATTTTTCCTTAAACCAAATTTTGAACAAATTATTGCATCCTTACAATTTTTACCAAGACTAGCTGCAATAATAATTTCAGCATTACCAAAGCCATAAATATCTGATAAATCAAAAAAATTTACTCCTGACTCCCAAGCTTGTTTTATTGCTTTAATAGAATTTTTTTTATCAACAAAACCATAATCATACCCTCCAATAGGTGCACACCCAAAGCCTATAACTGAAACATCGTAATATTTATCGCCAATCTTTTTTTGTTTTTTCACTATTTATATATATATTTAAAATTTATGAGAACTTTAAAATTTATACACTTTATATCTTTTAAGGTTTTACAAACCACGCTCCTCCACGACCATCAGAACGTAAATGAGTATTAATCAAATTTTCCTTTAGGAACTCATCTGTTGCTTTTTTTGATCCATAGCAAGTAGCATAATCATCGATAATTACACAACCTCCAGTCATTATATTCTGATAAAAATTTTCTAGTGGAATTTTTGTAGATTCGTACCAGTCACCATCTAATCGAAGAATTGCAATTTTGCCTACTTTTTCTCTATGCATCGGAACAGTATCTTGGAACCAACCTTTTATTAAATTTATTTTATTTTTAGGTAAATTAAAATTATTAAATAATAAATCACTCACTTGTTCAAGCGTTCCCAAACAAGAACCTTTGACTAAAACACCAACATGACCCCCTGTTTTAAAATCTTTGTAATCTTCTTCAGTTGGTTCTGGTAATCCCTCATAAGAGTCAAAAAACCAAAATTCACGCTCAAGATTTCCATAGGTTCTGCTTGAAAGTGCCATCATTGCTGCACATCCACCCTGAGCTACTCCACACTCAATTATTGCCCCTGGAATATTATTTTTTTCTATAAGTCTAACAATCTCAAAAGCATTATCTAAGGCTTTTGGACCTCCTAAAGTATAGGGTAAAACTCGTCTAATAAGAGAATACTTTTGTTTAAAATGTTTGTTTGTAAAGATTCCAAAAAAATAAGTTTTGATCGAATAAATAAGCCATATTCTTTTCATGTTAACCTGGTACAAATTATTATATACAATATAAAAAAGTTTTTTTGATAAAACTGCTTTTAATATTGGAATAATAATTTTTGCTAAACGACTAACAAAAGTTGGATTATAACTAACTTCTACATTTTGATTTTTCATTTTTTTCTGTCAATAAAATTTTACTTAACTTTGCTGCCAAATTTCGCACATCATAAATTTTTTCGCAATATTTTTTTGCATTTGAGCTAAAAAGAGCTTTTCTCTTTAAAGATAATTTATGAAACATAACTATTTTTTTTGAAATGTCACGATAATTGGGATTACAATTAAATCCAAATTTATTTTTTTCTATAAATTTATTTTTATAATAGTCGTTAGTAAATATTATAGGCAAACCACAAACAAGATAATCATACATTTTATTCAAATTATAGCCAAATCTCTCATTTTTATCTTTTGATATAGTGCAAATCCCTAAATTATTTTTTAAAAGAATTTTGTAAATTTTATCTTTTTTTACTGAGCTATGAAACTCAACATTTTTTAATCTTTTTTTTCTTACAAAACTTTTACATTTATCAAGTTCAATACCATCACCATAGAATTTGTAAAAAATGTTATAATGACTATATCTCTTTTGAATATTTTCTATTGCTTTAAAGTAGTTTAAAATTTCATGTGCAGGTGAAAAACCACCTGCATAAATTAATCTAGTACAATTATTTTCAAAATTTATTTTTTTATTTTTTATTTTTTTTTTAATTGTTGATATATCACTTCCATTTGGTAAATGATAAATTTCTTTCTTGTAGTGATATTTAGATTTTAAATAATCTTTTAAATTTGGTAATGAAGAAATAATAAATATTGACCTATTAATTAAAAATTTATTAATAAATTCTAAACCTATAAAAGTTAAACTATTTTTTTTTAAAAGACCTGAATAATATAATCGAATAGGCCATATATCTCTTATTTGATAAATAAACTTTGACTTATTTTTTAAACTACAAAAAAAAGCACTTAAGCCAATTAATGGAGGTACACTTTCACCTATAATAAGATTAAATTTGTTTTTTTCAAAAAAGAAAAAATAAAAAAGTGAATTAAAAAAAAAAACTATATAACTAAGCATTCTATCAAAACCATTAGAAAAAAATTTAGTTGTATTAAGTCTTACAATTCTAGTACTATTGTACGTATCTATTTCATAAAAAAAATTTTTTAATTTTTTTTTTTTTTTAGTTCTAAAATTAAAATTACTTACATATAATGTGCAATCAATCCCATGTTTTTTTAGATAATTCGAATAATTTAAATTTCTGTTTGTATTATCAAATTTGTCTTCATGAGGTGAAAAAATACATAATTGTTTTTTAGTTTTTTTCATAAATTTATAAAATTTTTAATATCCTTAAACATTTTTAGATTAAATATAAAATACTCATATCAGTGCATTCACGATTAAATATTATTGTAAATATTGATTATTTTTTTTTCTTCATTTTTCCAATCATATTTAATAGCAGTTTTTTTTGCATTTTTAGATTTAGCATCTAAATCTCTCTTAAGGCTAATTTGTTTTATAAATTTATTTAAGTTATCATTTTCAAGATTATAAACGTATCCACACCGATTTTTTTCAATAAAATTTTTTAATTCAAAAAGATTTGAAACTACTACCGGAATACCTCCTGACAAATACTCAAATAATTTATTTGGTAGACAGTAATTTTCATTTAAACATGTATTTTCAATTAAACAAATACCCACATCTGCTGACGATGTATAGAAGTGCAAATTTCGAGTTTGTGCAGGTTTGTGATAAAATATGTTGTCATTTTTTTTTGAAATCGCTTTTATTTCCTTAACTAAACCTCCTGAGCCCATAAATATAATTACATTGTTTGAATTCTCATTATTTGAAAAAGCCTCTAATAATTTATGTAATCCTCTACCTTCTTTGTTTATGTTACCAATATATAAGAAAATAGTTTTATTTTTTTTAATTTTAAATTTCTTTCTAAATATATTTTTCTTCTTAAAATTTTGATTGAATCTTGAATTATTAACCACTAAAGGCATGGAAATATTATAAGTTCTTTTGTACCACTTTGCTATTGAAGGAGATACTACAACTGTATAATCTACAAACTTTATACATATTCTCTCAATTATTTTAGAAATAAATTTTTTTAATTTCCTCTTATGTAAAGTTTCAGTTTCTAATTCATGAGGTTCATATATAACTTTAGCTTTAAAAAAAAATTTCAAAATTATACCAATAGGCATTAATTTGAGATTGTGAATACTTATAGTTTTTACATTTTTATTTCTAAAATAAATAATGTGGTTTAACATCCATCCTAGATAACTGCTATTTTTAAGCGATAACGATTTAATTTTATTTTGAGTATTAATTTCTTCGTATCTATAAGTCTGTGTTTTTTTTTTATTATCACAGGCAGACAAGTAAATTCTAGTGTAAAGTTTTTTTAAAACCTTTGCAAATTTATACCCCCGATGGTTGTAATAACCAGAATAAAGATTTAAATGAATTTTTTCCATATTTATTAAGAATAAAAATTATTAATTATTTAAAAACTTATAATTTATTTAAATTAATAATTTTAATTGTACTTTTAAAATCCAAATCTAAAATATCAAGAAACCATTTAATGTTTTGAAATCTTGGTCTATTTTCAACTTTAATTGAATGTAAAGCTTCCTCTCTGCTGATTTCGCCTTCTCTAATTTGATTGCTCCTGAAAGTATCATGTTCTGAAAACCCAGCCATTGTGTAATAAATATAATTATAAAATGCAGCAGCTCCATCGCCTATTCTCCAAGTTGATTTGGTATCAGGAGATTTTTCCCAATTATAAAGTTTTAAAATTTCCTCAACTTCATTTTCATTCCATTTATAAAAATCAAATATAGAATAATGATGTTTTTTTTTTATAATACTTCTATAAATTTCTCCATGAAGATTATCTAAAATTGATGAATTAAAGTAAGATGGATTTTTTAGCATCTGAAGAAATCTTTTGCTTTGATAATTTAACTGTTTAAACATACCTGAGTTATAAATCTGTCTTGACTCAAAATCAGGTGCTAAGCCTAAAAAACCTGATTTAAAATGTGTTACCTCAAAAGGATTTATGCCCCATAAATCTAATTTAATTCCAGTTCTTTTTTTCACAGTCTGTACATGTCTAAAAAAATGCTTGTCACCAGCAGTAAATATATTAACCATCCCAAGATTTGGTCTATTTAACCAAGCAACAACATTTTTTTTAATATAGTTTCTTTTTTTTGTAATATCATCTGCAAAAATTATATTTTCTACTTTTAATTTTGAACAAATTCGACTTATATTTCTTCTTGCAAGATCAGTAACCAATCCCCAATCATATGTGTAAGTTATAGGATTTAAATTAAATTTTGTTTTTGCAATATGTAATGCTAAACAACTATCTCTTCCCCCAGATAAGGGTATTATACAATCAGCTTTTTTATTTGCTTTTCTATAATTATCAAAAATAATATTAGCTTCGTTTAAATCATACTTAACAAAATTTTTTTTTGTATATTTTTTACAATAATTGCAAACTCCATCTTCATCAAATTTTATAAATGGCATTGAAGATGGCAAAATACATTTGGAACATCTTTGTAATTGATGATTTTCATATAATAATAATTTTTCTAAACTACTGTCGCTTTGTAAAGATGGAACAAAGTCATTTCTTTTTTTTGTGTTGCTTTCATTTATATTTACAATTGGTTTATCAATTTTTGGTATATCTATAATTTCTTTAGTAATCTTATAAATATTGTTACACTGAATTTTATCTAAGAAATAGCTTTCAGAAGCAAAATAAAAGTTTTCCTTTTTTCTTCCAATAAACAAGCTTCCATTATTGGAAAATAATAACATTTTTCCTAATTTCGGTATTGCGATTGCACAGTTAACAATGCCTTCACAATCTTCTAAAATTTTATCTATAACTTTATTTAGATCATAATTTTTATTTATATAATGGTTTGCAAGAGCTAGTAAAATTTCACTATCAATATCATTTTTTTGATTTATTTTGTATTTTAAAAAAAGCGATTTAAAATTAATAATAATACCGTTATGAATACAAGCCATATCATTAAGTAAAATAGGCTGATTATCTGGAGTTGAATTAGTGATTAACCTACTGTGACCTATAACTAAATTATTAATTTTCGGAAAGACTTGTTCAATAACATCTTTAATATCGTTGTCAAATTTTCTTATAAAATACTTTTTATCATCAGGACAATAATTAAAAAAACCCGATGAGTCTTTACCTCTTTCTCTAGATAAAAAAGCCAAACTTTTAAAATCGTTTTTATCAAATTTTTTTTTAGGGATAATTCCAAATATACCACACATGCTAATTACCTTTATATAGTTATAAAATAATATATTATCTAAAGAAGAATTCTATAATCTATCTTTCTTAAATTATAAACTATAATTTTTTATTTTTTTTTTCACTTTTTGACTCTAAATAATTTAAGATACGTTTTTTAAAAAAATTTGGTAAAATTAAAAAAATTGGTTTTAAAAATTTCCTTAAAAATTTATATTTTCCTAAAGGTGAAGTTATAGGATTTGATAATCGATCATCATTAAGCAACTTTCTCAATTCTTGATTAAAATTTTTTTCTAAGACTATGTTTCTAGCTGGTCTTCCAATTACAACCAAATTATCATCAATTTTATGTAGAATTAAACTTCCAATACCTATTCGTACATTATTACCAACCTCAGACAAATTATTAAAGGTACATCCAGGACCACTAACAACATTGTTACCTAATTTTGATTTACCAGAAATACTATTATTTAACCCAATAAAACATTTTTTTCCTATAACCACACCATGTCCAATGGAACAATTGTGATTAATTGTGGAATTTTTTTTTATCTTAGTTGCAGTAATACATCCTGATTGAATTACAACACCGTCTCCTATAAAGCATCCCTCATCAATAATTATTGAATACTCCAATTGTTTTGTACTTATATCGCCTGTTATTGGATCAGCTCCAATTGTAGTATGATTACCTACAACACAATTTTTGTTAATCTTAACTCTACCTTTAATTACCGCAAAAGCTAAAATTATTGTGCTAGGATGGATTTCAGCTTGACTATCTATTATTGCCGTTGGATGAATATTGCTCATATCTAAATTTTTTTAACAATCAGTTCAAAACTTTAATAAGCTTCGTAATAATTCTTTATAATCATTATCAATAAGATTACAATTATGCCATAACAAAGTAAATTGACCATTAACTTCTTTACATTTATTTTTCAAATTCAATCCAATATTATAGGCATCATCTAATTTAAAGTTAGGATTAGATGTTAAAGTAGTATCCATAAGAATTAACGGGGAAACCTTTATATCTAAGAGTTGATTTTTTAATGGATCAAATCCAGTGTAAGGTAAACATGTGCCACATCTAAAACCAGCATATCCTGAGTATCCTAATGAGGTATCAATATCAACTCCAGCATTATTTAAATATACTAAAGTGTCTTGTGCTTTCCATTTTAAATAATGCATTCTCGAAATAATTTTATCTTGTTTAATATTGTTAGATTTTACAAAAATATGAAAATTTCTTAATTCATCAATTATATGAGCTTTTTTATTAAAACAATTATAACTTAGATGAATACCAATATAATGTTTTCTATTATTTATTAAATTTATTAAAGTTTTGATTTTTTTATTTTCCATACTGTAATAACCATCTCGAAAATGAGATCCTCCAAATATAAAGTTAAATGTACTTTTTAAATCATTTTCTTCAGCTAAATTCATTATCCACTCAAAAGTATTATAAGGGTCATTTAATTCTTTTTTTCTATGAGTGCTTAGATATGATTTGAGTATTTTTTTATAATCTTTAATATTTCCATGAACAAATCGACTTGCAATATTTCTAAGATAAGAGTGAAAATTTTTACCACAATAATGAACTGATGGACGATCAACATCATGTGATAAATTAATCATAAACTTACTTTTTTTAAGATTTATTTTTGGCCATAACTTTTTTACAACTTGTGATAAAATATCAAACCAATAATCAATTATTGGCTGGTCAAGATATTTATAATTATAAGCGTGCGAATATTTAAAATTGAAACGTTTAAATTTATCTAAATTTTTATTTTCAACTTCTTCTAAGCGATTTAGTGTCCAATAAGCTAATCCAAATATATCATAATGTATTAAATAATTTTCTCTTTTTCTTTCAATAATTACTCGTTTTAATGTTATTGAAGTTGGGGCAAATAATGGAATTTTTGGTATTGAAAATAAACCCTCAGACTTAGGATCCCACTTTGTACAGTTAAGATTTGATTTAAATTCCAGAAAATTTTTTTGAAGTTCATCAAATATAATTAATCCTAAGCAACCATTTGCAGTTAAAAACAGTTGTTCATTTTTAAATTCTAAATTTAAGTCATTACTAAGTCTTTCCTTTAAAAGGATTTGCATCCATTTGATGATATTTTTGTGCATAATTAAATTAAAAAAAATTTTAATTTATTTTTTTAAGACTATTCTCCTTAATAACTTTAGAAGCGGCAATCGCCAAGAAAAACCAGATCATGATATTGCTCACTATGTTACCTGATATAGGATATGTTGTTGTTAATTTTGCATATAACATTCCAATTAAAAACGAGCTACCAATCCTTCCAAGAAAATTTATACTATTACTATAAAACAAAGTATATATAGAGTATAAAAGTAATAAATATATAAATAGACCAAATAAACCAACTTTTAATGCAATTTCCAAAAATGTACTATGAGAGCTAAGATTATCTCTATTAAAATCACCATAATAAAAAATGTTCTTTGACAATTGATCTGAACCATAACCAAACCAAATTTTTTGTTTTATAATTTCAATTAATTCTACCCATATAAAAGCTCTGGTATTAATTCTTTTATTAAATAATTCTAGGGAAATTTTATTAAAAAATTCACTATCTGATATTACTAAATAAAGATATAATATAATAAAAATAAAAAAACAGTTTAAAAAAAAATAAGACTTAAACAATATCCGACTCTTTAACAGATAAGGATGCAGACTATAACTTACAAAAAACATGGTAATAGAGATTATAGACCCTCTATTTGAGATCAGGGTTAAATAAGTTATAGAAACAATATATAAAAAAATTAATACTTTTTTATTATTTAGATCAAATGCGAAAATAAAAAAAGGCAAAAAGATTAATAATCTCATGCCTGTAGATAAATTAATTTGTGAATTAGAATATTCAGAAAAAAATAACCATAAGGCATAAATTAAAAAGATAATTAAATGAATAGAAAATATTTTGCTAAAGATTTTTATTGGGTATTCAACTTGCAAACCATAAAGATATCCAATTAAAAAAGTAAAAAAAAATACAATTAAGGAGTAAACAATATTTAAATTTGTTTTAGAATTTATTTCATGTTCAAAATCGTAAATAACACCATTATTTCTATTAATTGAATAATATAAAATTAAAATCAAAAATAAAAATACTGTTGTTAAAAAACTTTTTGTAATAATAATTCGTTTTAATTTGATTAATGTTAATAACAAAAAAGTAAAAACTAAAATAAAAATTGGATATATTTCAGTATAGATTTCAGTAAAAAAAATGACTGAAGCGGATACACCCAAAAAAAGTAAAAGTGTTGAGGTTATAGAAAAGTTAAAATTCATTAATTATGAATTAATATTTTTAAGAAAATAATAAATATAATTATTCAAATTTAATATAAATTTAAAATTTACAAACTGGTATATTATTCATTTTATGAAGGTTATTTTCTCTAATTTTTAAATATTTTTCATAATTTTTTGAATTAGGATTTGCCATTGCTTCTTCTAGTTCTTGATATGACATACCAAGTTGATCCTCATCATTTCTACCATCAGTCCATAACCCATCGGTTGGAGGTGCTTCAATAATTTTTGAGTCAATATTTAAACATTTTCCCATGTCCCAAATTTGCGTTTTTGTACAGTCAGCAATTGGAGAGATATCAACT
>Ga0209335_10004212_pt1 | contig 13863 bp, 10 predicted proteins | sample COG_09_FD_184753 | JGI IMG/M metagenome (GOLD analysis project Ga0209335, IMG submission 184753) | Pelagic Microbial community sample from North Sea - COGITO 998_met_09 (SPAdes) (version 2) | ecosystem: Environmental > Aquatic > Marine > Neritic zone/Coastal water | place: Helgoland, sampling...
AGGATTAGTTAGCTTTTCTAAAGCTTATTTCGGAAAAGGTGATGCTGATTTTCAATTTACAGATTTTGGAAATTGTGATGTAACATTTGAAGAATCTAAATTTCACTTTGGTAACGTAATTTTTGTTAATTGTATTTTTGGAAATGGAATTACAAACTTTAAAAAAGTAACTTTTAACGATGGAAAAGTCGATTTTCATTTTTCTCAATTTGGTGAAGGGCACAAAATATTTGACCAATCGGTTTTTGGTGGCGGTGAAGTAGACTTTAAACGTTGTGATTTTGGGGCTGGAAAAACTGATTTTAGAAGAATCCAATTCGGTGATGGAAATGTTACTTTCGAAGAAAGTATATTCACTAGCGGAAAAGTAAATTTTAAATCATCGGATTTTGGCCATGGGGAAGTTAACTTTCATATGGTTAATTTTGGGGCTGATTCAGCGATATTTGATAACGCGAAATTCGGAACAGGAAATGTATCGTTTTATCATTCCATTTCTTCGCAACTTTCATTTATTGAATGTGAGCTCGAAACATTTGTAGACCTTAGAGTTGACAAATGCGGTTATTTAGATTTAACCGATTGTATAAATAGAGATATTATTGAATTGCAAGACACAAAAGGACGCGCTAAAGTTTCTGTGCTAAACTTTACAGGAATGCGAAATTTAGGTCAACTCTATTTAGGTTGGAACGAGAGCAATATCTTTGATATTATTGTTAATCAAAAAGAAAAAACAACAAATAGGCAAAAATCGGAGCAATTCAGAATACTAAAGGAGAACTTTCATAATCTAGGTCAATATGACGATGAAGACTACGCATATGTAGAATTTAAAAGGCATGAACTTAGAGCAAAGACTGAAGAGGCAATTGAGGCTAATTCAGCCAATAAGTTTTGGGCCTATCCCAGAACAGCTTTTGAGTATTTTATTTTCGACAAAATTGGGTTGTATGCAACAAACCCCGTTAGAGTTCTTTTAAGCAGCATATTGATTTATATTGCATTTAGTTTAACCTATTTTGTTCTACCTCATTTCGAAAAAGGATCTGAAATTGTTCAATCTGTTAGTCACCCAGGTGGTGACGGTGAATTATCTCAGTTGGAATCCGCTTTTTACCATAGTGCTGTAACGTTCTTAACAATTGGTTATGGCGATTACTTCCCGACAGGTTTTTTTAGAATGTTATCAGCTATTGAAGGCTGGGTCGGTGTCTTTTTGATGTCTTATTTTACTGTAGCATTTGTTAGGAAGATTTTAAGATAGATGGAGCAAGAATACGATACTGCTAAAGAAAGGGCAGAAATAAACAAACGCTATAAAGCTCTTGTAAGAGCGAGTAAAAGTAAAAGTAAAAGTGCCGATCAATTAATAATTCGTAAAGCCTTTGATATGGCTTTAGAGGCACACTCTGGCGCCCGAAGAAAATCTGGCGAACCATATATTTATCACCCTATAGAAGTTGCACAAATTGTTGTTGACGAAATTGGACTGAGTACAACTTCAATTGTCTGTGCTCTTCTGCACGATGTTGTGGAAGATACAGATGTTACTCTTGACGACATTGACGGTATATTTGGAGGTACAGTAGCACGAATTATTGATGGACTAACAAAAATATCTCAAGTATTTGATCAAACATCATCAATTCAAGCAGAGAATTTCAGAAAAATGTTACTCACCCTTTCGGATGACGTTCGAGTAATTCTTATCAAACTTGCTGATAGGTTACATAACATGCGGACACTCGGATCAATGCCTGCGCACAAAAAGAGAAAAATTGCTTCTGAAACATTATTTTTATACGCTCCCCTTGCCCACCGCCTGGGCTTGTACTCAATAAAGTCTGACTTGGAAGATTTGGGTTTAAAATACACTGAACCAGATGTTTATGATTCTATTGACGGTAAACTCAAAAAAACTAAAGCTGTTAGAACTAGGTTTGTTAATCAATTTACTTTACCTATTAAACGAAAGTTAGATAACGGGGGTATAACCTATGATGTTAAAGGCAGAACCAAGTCTATCTTTTCAATTTGGAACAAAATGCAAAAGAAAGGTATTCCTTTTGAAGAGGTATATGACGTTTTTGCAATTCGCGTTGTAATAACTTCTGAACAAAACGAAGAAAAAGCAGATTGTTGGAAAGCATATTCCATGGTAACAGATTTTTATACTCCGAACCCAGACAGACTAAGAGACTGGATTTCTACGCCAAAAGCCAACGGATACGAATCGTTACACACTACTGTAATGAGTCCAACAGGTAAATGGGTTGAAGTACAAATTCGCACAAAACGAATGGACGATATTGCGGAAAAAGGTTTTGCTGCTCACTGGAAATATAAAGGATCAGGATCCGAATCTGCTCTTGATGAATGGATTCGTAGAATTCGTGAAATGCTTGAAAATCCAGATATTGACGCTGTAGATTTTGTAGATGATTTCAAACTAAACCTTTTTGCTAAAGAGATATTTATTTTTACTCCATCAGGAGAGTTGAAAACGCTACCTTCTCGATCTACAACCTTAGATTTTGCCTTCGAAATTCATACCCAAGTTGGTGAAAAATGCATTGGAGCTAGGGTTAACTACAAATTGGTTTCACTGAGTCATGAGCTAAAAAGTGGAGACCAGGTTGATATTATTACTTCAAAGAAACAAAAAGCAAAAGAAGATTGGCTAAATTTTGTTGTTACAGGAAAAGCCAAATCTAAAATAAAAGCTCTTCTCAAAGAAGAAAAAAGAACGGTAGCCAAACAAGGAGAAACAATCTTTTTACGCAAGTTGAAAAGTTATAAAATTCAACTTTCTGAAGATAATCAAGCAGGAATACTTACATTCTACAAGCAACAAAACCAGCTAGACTTAAACTTTGCCATAGCCAAAGGGCTAATAGATTTAACTAAGCTAAAAAAGCTATCTCAAGAGAATGGTGTTCTGCAGTTCGATAAACCAAAAAAAGCGGAAAAATCTCTCAAACAGCTTGTGACAACCGTTCGGGGGAAAGCCGACATGCTTGTTCTTGGAGAGAACATGGACGATATCGACTACAAGCTCTCGCCTTGTTGCTCTCCAATACCTGGAGATGATGTATTCGGCTTTATAACCATTAACGAAGGAATCAAAATTCATCGAGTAACCTGTCCAAATGCTATGCAATTAATGGCGAACTATGCCTACAGAATTGTTCAAGCCAAATGGACCAGCCAAGAATCAATTTCTTTCCTTGCAGGGCTTACAATTAAAGGCATTGACGACATGGGGTTGGTTAATGAAATTACCCGTGTTATTTCTAATCAATCAAAAATTAACATGCAATCAATTAGTTTTGAATCAGTAGATGGTATTTTTGAAGGAAAAATTATGTTATTTGTACAAGATACTGAGCACCTCAATACTCTTACTAACAAATTAAAGATAATTAAAGGTGTTCACAGTATCGAACGAATAGATAGCAAGTAAAATGAGTGTTTTAGATAACGTTACAGAAATATTTTCAGATTATCTTGAAATAAACGGACACCGTAAAACTCCTGAGCGGTTTGCCATTCTAGATGAGGTTTACACTAATACAGACCATTTCGATATAGAATCACTTTATATCCAAATGAAAAACAAGAAATATAGAGTTAGTCGTGCGACATTATACAATACAATCGATTTATTAATTGATTGCGCATTAATAAGAAAGCATCAATTTGGCAAAAACACTAGCCAATTCGAAAAATCTCATGGATCAAAACAACATGATCATGTGGTGTGCGTTGAATGCAATAAAGTTGTAGAATTTTGTGACCCAAGAATTCACAATATTAAAACTACTGTCAGTCAAGAGCTAGGATTTGATGTATTGAATCATTCACTAAATTTCTATGGAATCTGTCAGGAATGCAAAAAAGAAAAAAGAAAAAATAATGGAGTTTAGTTTTTTAGTAGCACAAACCGAAAGTCTTGCAGATTATCAACTAATTGGTAATCTGATGGATAAAGAATCGGCAAATGACCTCGTTAATTCGTTTGAGGAAAAATTAAATGATGGAATCACCTATTTTGTTTTCAATTTAGAAAAAATGAGCTACCTTAATAGCACTGGACTTAATGTATTAATTGGGTTATTAACAAAAGTTCGTAACTCTGGTGGAGAATTGATTATTTGTAACGTTCCAAAAAAAATCAATCAACTACTTTTGATAACTAAATTAAACACTGTTTTTAACGTGGCTATTTCCACCAATGAGGCCAAGAATATTATTGAAAAAGAAATAAATTCGAACGTTTCGGATAACTAATAAACAAAAAAATGAAGGTTGACGTACTTTTAGGACTGCAATGGGGTGACGAAGGAAAAGGGAAAATTGTAGATGTTCTGACTCCAAAATACGACATTATTGCCCGTTTTCAGGGTGGTCCAAACGCAGGGCACACATTAGAGTTTAACGGCATTAAACATGTTCTTCATACTATTCCATCTGGCATATTTAGAGAAAACACATTAAACATAGTAGGAAATGGCGTTGTAATCGATCCAGGTATTTTCAAAAAAGAAATTAGTGCTCTAGTCGAATTAGGTGTTGATGTAACATCGAACTTAGTACTTTCTAAAAAAGCTCATCTAATTCTTCCCACCCATCGCCTGCTAGATGCTGCATCTGAAAAAGCAAAAGGCAAGGAAAAAATTGGTTCTACACTTAAAGGAATCGGACCAACCTACATGGATAAAACGGGGCGTAATGGTTTAAGAATCGGTGATATTACAGAAGCTTACTTTCTTGAGAAATACAACACATTAAAACAGAAGCATCTTTCACTTTTGGCGCAATTTGAGTACGACACATCAGAATTAGACGCCATGGAAAAAACATGGTTAGCTGCAACTGAAGAACTTAAAAAATTAAAGCATATTGATAGCGAACATGAGTTAAATAATGCAATGAAAACTGGTAAAGCAGTTTTAGCAGAGGGGGCTCAAGGTTCTTTACTAGACATAGATTTTGGCTCATATCCGTTCGTTACATCTTCTAATACTGTCTGCGCAGGTGCCTGTACAGGTTTAGGAATCGCTCCAAACAGAATTGGAGAAGTTTTTGGGATATTCAAAGCATATTGTACTAGGGTTGGTAGCGGACCATTCCCTACAGAACTTTTCGATGCTGATGGCGTGTTAATGCAAAAAGAAGGCAACGAGTTTGGTGCTACGACAGGCAGGCCTAGAAGATGTGGTTGGATAGATTTACCTGCTTTAAAATATGCTTGTATGATTAATGGAGTTACACAGTTAATTATGATGAAAGCTGACGTTCTTAGCTGTTTTGATAACATTAAGGTTTGTACACACTATAATTATAAAGGTGCGCAAATTTCACACTTTCCTTATGATGTTGCCGAAAGTCTTGTTTCTCCGATTTACATAGAATTGACTGGTTGGAAAACCGATCTTACAGGCGTAACTGATTTAGATGCTTTACCAATCGAACTCCTCTCCTATGTTGAGTTTTTGGAAAAGGAATTAGAGTTACCTATTACAATTATTTCAGTTGGACCTGACAGAAGCCAGACTATTTTAAGAGATAAAGCGTTAGCATAAAAAATTTCCCATGAAGTACATTATGAATAACTCCACATTTTATAGAGGAGTTTTCATTATTATTTACATCATGTTAAGTCTTGGAGGACATGCCCAAAAAAAGGTTAATAAAAACAAGAAGAAAGTCCAAATTATCAGCGCTAATTCCTTAGAAGTCGACCCTAAAAAAGGTAAAGGAGCTAAACGTCTTATTGGCAATGTTGCTTTTAAGCAAGATGATGTTTATATGTACTGCGACAGTGCCTATTTCTTCTCTAAAACAAACGATTTAGATGCATACAATAATGTTAGAATCGTTCAAGGAGACAGCCTTATTTTATATGGGGACACTTTACACTATAACGGAAACTCAAAATATGCTCGAATACGGGGACATGTTGAACTAGATAACAACCAAATTATTCTTAATTGTAATCAATTAGATTATGACATGAAAAATGAGTTTGGTTATTACGTTGGTGGGGGCACAATACACAATAAGGAAGAAAGAAGTACGGTGACAAGTAATCAAGGGTATTATTATCCTAATACTGAATATTTCTTCTTCAAGGATAGCGTTCATCTAAAGCATCCAGATTATGATATTAGAGCAGACACAATGAAGTTTCATTCTAAAAGTGAGATAACCTATTTTTTAGGTCCAACCCACATCAAAACTGGAGGAAACACCATTTATTGTGAAAAAGGTAAACTTAATCCAAAAACAAAAACTTCATATTTTGTGAAAAATGCCTCAATTTCATCTCATGAAAAAATAATTGAAGGAGACAGCATTTTTTACAATCAGCAAGATAAAATTGGTGAGGTGTTCGACAACGTTACCATTATTGACACCACAGAAAACCTAATTATAAATGGTGATTATTCTAAGTATAATGAGGCGGATAGCACTTCTATTGTGACTGGTAATGTTTTGTTGAGCCAAATTTACGAGAAAGACACATTTTATCTACACGCTGACACACTGTTATCCTATTATGATAGTACTAAAACATACCAGAACATTTCTGCTTTTCATCATGTTCAATTCTATAAATCGGATATGCAAGGCAGATGTGATTCCATAATATTCTCCGATATCGATAGTACAATTAAGATGTATAATGAACCAATTATGTGGTCAGAAGCCAACCAAATGACTGCCGATTTTATTAAGATAAAGCAATTTGATGGTGAGATAAAATACTTTTCCCTTTTAAAGAACGCATTTATTATTTCTGAAGTAGATACGTCCAAGTACAACCAAATTAAGGGAAAAGACATGGTTGGATATTTCCAAAATAGTGAATTATACAGAATTAATGTCTTAAACAATGGACAAACAATCTATTACGCCAAAAACGATGAAGATTCTACCTATATTGGAGTTAATAAAGCCGTTTGTAGCAACATGATTATTAGGCTAGATAGCAGCGAAATTAAAACCATCACATTTTTAACTCAACCAACCGCAACATTATATCCTTTGGACCAAGTCGCTATGGGCGAAATTATTTTAGAAGGCTACAAATGGTATGGAGATTTTCGTCCTAAGAGAAAAGAAGATATTTTCGAATGGGAATAGATTCATTATTTTGTAGTTCATTTATTTCCATGAACTTTAAGACCGAATCGACACAAAATTTGGCAAGATTACAACTAACAAATGCTACTCCTGAATAGCAATACGTATCATTATATCTTCTTTCTTCTTTTTGTAAAGCTCTAAAAGCACTTCTTCTTCTGAGGCTTGTATTATCCTGTCCGTACTAAACTGATAGACCGCTATTCCGTTAACATCTTTCATATCGAATAATGATAGCTTAGAAACATCACCTGAAGTATCATCAATTTTGTATGCCGTTAGGTACCCGCCTTTTCCCGACATATGCCTTGCAGGGTATTCATTTAACCCCAAATTCATGTTCTTTACATTATCTAAATAAAGTAAGTAGTGATAGCCGTTTTTCTCCATGTATTTATATGATAAATCGTAATTATTAACCTTTGTGTTAAAATGCATCGAGAAACCATAACCTACACCGCCACCACTGCTTTTTCTGTATTGGTTTTTTGGTAATTTTTGCATCCACAGCATATCACCAGTTCTACTTATTTTGCACATAAATATTTCTTGATAATAGTAATGATAGGTTGTCGTAGTGGATTTCGTGCTCGCATTGTATGATGTGGTTACTTTCATATAATATACTTCTCCAACTAAAGCTAGTGATCCATCTGAATTAACAATAACATCATCTAAATCTAGCTCATAAATACCTACTTCTTTGCCTTTTCCTTCTTTCTTTTCATTCTTCGCCTGCGCTCTATCACTTTTATTTTTATTGATAATTTCCAATGGTATATCATAAAAACTCTCATTACTAATGATTCCATTAGTTTCTATAATAGATAAATAGATTCCGTTAGCAGAACTTCCTTCTCCATAGAAACCCGCACAATATATTTTTCCTGCATCGCCTTCTTTTAAAGTTATCCCATGAGGAAAATGCTTGTTACCTGCTTCAATAGAAATTTTATCTGGATCATCAGAACCAGAATATTTAAGCAATTCTAAATGAGCATCTTCGCCATTTCTAACTCTAGCCAACAAATAAGCGTTTCCTTTTGAGTCTAAGGTGTATCCCAAATTATCCATTTCCGCTTCCGTATATGGCATTTTTACTTCTTTAGACCATATTTCATTCATGTCTCCGTCATAGACAATCAGGCCAATTTTATCATAGTTCAATTTGTCGCGCTTCTCGATAGGCTTCTTTCTATATACTAACAATATTTTAGAGCGATCAAACGAACCGTACAAATCTATCTTGTTCCCTCCTCCATAATTTGAAAGTTTTCCAGCAACACTCAAAAGCATCTTACTATTCTTTGGTTTTGGGTCACTAAACGATATCTCTTGCACAAAGATCTGCTCGGTTTTATTTGGTTTATCCCATACGTTATAAAACTCAAATATCTTCTCTCCGTCCTGCACAAAATCTTCATGAACGTAGCCTTTCGGAAGCTCTTTTTTCCTTACTATAGAAGACCTGCTTTTCTCATCAAGCGATAAAGCGCTGAATTTTTGAACCGTAAATAACTTACCTATCTTAATAGAAAGTACTTCATCATTATGATAGAAATACTCTTTAATTGGAGCATCTACAACTAAATATGGCCTTCCAACATCAACTGAAAAATCAGCAGACGTTTTTACCTGCGCGGTTCCGAAAAATGGTAAAGCCGCGATAAGAAGAATTATTACTTTTTTCATGACATTTTATTTAGGTAAACAAAAAAGGCGCCCTATGGAGCGCCTTTCCTATAGGTTAGTCTTTGATTTCGATTCGCAGAAGCAAATCTTGTTTCTTCTTTTTATAAAACTCCATCAACATCGTGTTGTTTTCTAATTCCATAATTCGAAGAGTACTGAATTGATAAACCGGAACTCCTTTCATGTCTTTTAAATCGAATAAAGAAAGCTTCTTTGCCGCACCGTCAGCATCGTCCACTTGGTAAGCAGTAAGGAAACCACCCATTCCTGATCTGTGTTTTTCTGGATACTCATTGTCCGCAATTTTTAGGTTCTTGATATTATCTAGAAACAAAACATAATGGTTAGATCCGCTTTTAACATACTTGTAAGAAAGGTCTTTTCTTGGCTCTTTTTTAGCCTTAGAGTATGCAACCACGTTACAAGAACCGTAACTTCCTGAATATGATTCAAGCCTTCTCTGGTCTTTAATCAGTTTCTTGATCCAGACCATTTCTCCAGTATTTGATATTTTAGCCAAAACAACTTCTCTATAGAAGAATCTATTAGTCGCAGAACTTACACCGGGTATTGTAACTACAAAAAACACTTCACTAACTAAAGTTAAAGTACCATCTTCGTTTACTACAATTTGGTCCAACTTTAAATTATCGATACCTACTGGTTCACCTGTTGCAGCCTTATCTTTTGTTTTCTCTTGTGCTTCATCACTACGGTATTGGTTTATCACATCGAGAGGAATTTTATTGAATTTCTCATTTTCAATTCCGCCATCCCCTAATTCTGCAATATAAACACCTTCAATAGCAACGCGTCCTCCGTAATAGCCCGCTAAATAGATTTTGCCATTTGCGCCTTCTTGCATTCTTAATCCTTTTGGTAAAAATCTACCGCCAGCTTCAATTTTGATGGTTTCAATTTCAGCATCACCCTTAATTTTCATTAACTCCAAAGGATTCTTAGCGTCATCATTTTTCTGACGAAGCAATAAAAAAGCATTTCCTTTATTATCAACAGTATAACCAAGCTTTTCAATTTCTGCTTCAGAATATGGCATTTTAACTTCCCTCTTCCACATTTCGTTCATACCCTTATCAAAGGCAATCATTCCAAAAGTTTGGAAATTAAGAGCATCCTTTTTTTCCGCACTGTACTCTTCGTAAACCATAAGCGTAATAGATTGATCGAAAGATTGAATCAAGTTAATTTTATTTTTTCCTCCCGGCTGACTTTTTAACTTACCCGCTTTCATCAAAAGCTTTTCGTTTGTTGCCTTTCCTGGATCAGCAAAAGAGAAAGTTTTACAAAAAATTTGTTCCGTCTTGTTCGGTTTGTCCCAGATATTATAGAACTCAACAACTTTGTCTCCCTGCTGAAGAAACTCTTCATGAACAAATCCTTTAGGTAGCTCTTTCTTCCTAGAAATTATTGAAGTTTTTGTTTCGGCAAGAGTTGCCGCATCAAACAATTGAAAATGGTAATCACCACCAATTTTAATGGCCAACATTTGATTCTCATGAGTGAAATAGTATTTCTGTCCCGCATCAACAACGGTGTACGGATCTCCAACTTCTAAATTAAACTCTTTTGAGGTTGGTTCTTGAGCGAACAAATAAATCGGGGCAAGAAATAATAGTAAAATTTTTTTCATGATAATTAGGTTTTAGTTTGTTTAGATTTTTAATATTCGGTTAGTCTAATTTCATCGCATACTCCAACGTACTTCGTTCACTAAGTACGTCCACTGGGTTTGCGTAAATATTCATGTAAATTCGTTTCAATTCAGCTTGATCTCCCCTCATCTCTGAAAGACGATCTGACATTATCGACTCAAATTTCTCTTTTTCTTCTTTGGTATAATAGTCAGAAAATTCTGTTGATTTATTCAACAAGTCGTGCCCTATAAAGTGAGTTGGCCATAACTTGAAATTATCGTAAATACGTTGATCAACTAGTTCACAAAGCATTTTTATTTTATCATTTGGCGTTTCTCCAAATCCATCGATAGCCATTAACTCATCCAATTCAATTGGCTCTGAAATAGCCATATGTATTCGACCTTTGTAATCTGTTACCCCTTTGATAACACTATTTAGATCTTCGTTTGGTTGCTTCTCGTACTTTCCCAGTGCCTCAGTTAAATGGAGCTCTTGTGCCTTATAATAATCGCATGGGTCATACTCATAAGATACTGCCATTGGTGTTAAGTTAAGCTCTTTAAAGCATTCAACAAAGTTCTTACTTCCACTTTGAGCAAACATTTTTAAAACACCAGTGTGTGTTGTATCTAAGCCATCTTTTGTTCGCCCCGACCGCTGTGCCACCCATACAGAATCATTTATCTCTGTAACCGCTTTTCTTATATATGCAGACAGTCGAACCGAATTATCATACATCTCTCTTCTGTTACCTCCGCGATAAACAGTAAACATCTTATTTACTTTACCTACATCAACAAAAATACCTTGCATTAGATTGTCACCAAAGGTTATCTGCGTGGTATCAATCTCTCGTTCGAACAGTAAAATCTGCAAAAGTCCTGAGTCTAAGAAGATATCTCGGTGATTAGAAATGTATAAATAAGAATTGTCGTTTGAAATGTAATCAAAACCAGAACTTGTTAGCCCATCACTTGTTTTTTCAACAATTTTACGAATTCCAACATGCATGAAATCACGCTGAAATTCATAGGTTGTTTGAATGGAAGTAATTTTTTGTTTGACCTCTTCAACACTCATTTCTGGAAAAAGCCATTTCATACAAACGTAGAACTCCTTAGCTTCAGCTATACGGAGAATCGCAGGATAAACTTCTTCTTTACTACTGGGTCTATTCATGTCAACATTAAAGCCCAAGTTAGGAATATAACCATTACTTACAATAATAAGTAATTAGAATAGAATTTGAAAAGGGTTTTATCGTTTATCGACAAAAGTTATTGGTTTTCTGCTCATTTCAGGAAATTGTTCTTTTAATATTTGAGCAGGAGCCTCAAACTGAATATTTGGTGCTACTCTGAGCTTTGCTCGAAAATGGTCTTTAATTGATTTTTCGAATTTATCGGTCACATTTTTTGCACCAATACGAATCAAAATATCATCTGTTCCTATTTCGTTAATGGAAACTTCAACAATATAATTTTCGACTCCCTCAATTTCATTCAATAAATCATAAAGTGCTGGAGGATATAGTGTTGTGCCCTTGTATTTAATCATTTGTTTTTTACGACCCACTATTGGTCCTAGACGCATCGATGTCCTCCCACAGGAGCATTTTTCTTTATAATGATAACAAATATCTCCAGTTCTAAAACGAATGAGCGGCATAGCCTCAACACCTAATGTTGTGATTGTTACCTCGCCTGCATCATCTTCAGCAACTTGATTTCCTTCGTCATCAAGAAACTCGACAATAACCAACTCCGGATGGTGATGCCCTCCCTTACTTTCTTCGCACTCAGTAAACGCTGTTCCCATCTCGGTGGATGCATAAGTTGAATACAAATCAATGTCCCACTTGTCTTGAATTTTACGTGCCAATGTATTTGGCGAGAAATCATCATTACGGAGCGCCTCACCTATGCACACTGCCTTCTTTACTGATGAATTTTTATAATCGATTCCGTTCTTTTCAGCATACTCAATAAGCTTAACTAGAAATGATGGAACAGTGACCAGTGCAGTAGGTTTTATTCTTTCTATCGTATCAAATTGAAGCTCTGGATTACCTGGACCAACGCGAATTATTCCAGCGCCTAATTTTCTAAGTCCATAGAAATAAGCCATACCTGCCATAAAACGTCTGTCAAGTGTAACCATAAGCTGGTAAACATCATCTTTAGTTGTGTTTGCACATGCAAAAGAAACTTCCTCGTTATAAGCTAATCGATCTAAGTCATTATTAGTCATTGCAAAAATAACCGGATCACCCAAAGTACCTGAAGTGGTAATGTAATCAATGATTTCAGATCGATCTACGCAAATAAAATCATCATTATTGTTCTGTAAATCATCTTTAGAGGTAGTCGGTAGTTTCTTTAAATCCTCTAGAGACTCAATTTGACTAACATCTATTCCATTCTCTCTAAAAACACGTTTATAATGCTTAGAGTTATTCTCTACGTATCGCAGCAACTTGGTCAGTTTTCTTTCTTGGTGTTCTTTCACCTCTTCAAAAGACTGAGTTTCTATTTGTGGGATTGACATTATCCTTCTAGTATTAGGTATGCAATTGCGGTTTCCTTAGTATGACTTAATGAAATATGAACAGACTTCACTCCCATTTCCTTAGCCATTCGTTGAGCCTCATTATGCAGATGTACTAGTGGCTTTCCTAGTTCGTTATTCACGACTTCCAAGTCAGTAAATTTCAATTCTCCACGCCAACCTGTCCCTAGTGCCTTAAAGAATGCCTCTTTTGCTGCATATCTTGCAGCGTAGCTTTCTGCCGAATTTTTAATGGAATCGCAATAATTTTGTTCAACTTCAGTAAAGACTCTTTTTTTGAAATGATTCCCTTCGGATATACTTCTTTTAATTCGATCAACCTCTGCAATATCAACGCCTATTCCAAGAATCATTTTTTAATCAAGTTTTCGTTACACTTTTCGATACGAGAATTTAAATAATCTCTTTCTTGCGTTACAGGTAATACCTTTGTAAGTGCTTGGTCATAAAACGTTTTAGCAGAATTGAACTCTTCTTTTTCAAAATAATAGTCTCCCAGCGTATAATAAGTTAGATAATAGTATGGGTTAGATTCAATAAACTCACCTTCAACTTCTTGGGTTAGCTTATAATCTTCACTTGTAATTTCTTTTCTCAACGTTCTAAAGCGCTCGAATTTCTCGTACTCTTCTGTGAAGATAAAATCATCTGCAGGAATTTCAAGTGAGTCAACACTTATCTCAACATCAGCAGATAAATCAGCATGTTGACCAAACACTGTGTTCAGGTCGTAACATACAAACTTACCGATTTGATACGGCCCGACAGAAACCCATACTAAGCGCTGTTCTGG
>Ga0209335_10004224_pt1 | contig 13817 bp, 8 predicted proteins | sample COG_09_FD_184753 | JGI IMG/M metagenome (GOLD analysis project Ga0209335, IMG submission 184753) | Pelagic Microbial community sample from North Sea - COGITO 998_met_09 (SPAdes) (version 2) | ecosystem: Environmental > Aquatic > Marine > Neritic zone/Coastal water | place: Helgoland, sampling...
AGATTTCCTTTTAGATGTGTTGCGACGCGTTCGTTTACTACGTCGTCCTCTCTTAGCGACGACGAAAGGAGAGATGATGATGAATGTAAAGAAGATGAGAAAGGTTTACTAGCAGGTGGCGCTTCGATATACTCAAAACCGGACGTATACGCGCTCGCGTTCGGCACGTTTCGAGATTTTCCCAAAGAGGTTGACTTTTTGCACAAACTCTACGAGTCCTCCTCAGGAAAGAAGATGCGAACGCTCTTGGAGTTCGGATGCGGTCCGGCGTGGCACTCCATCGAACACGCGAAGAAAGTACTCAGAGAAGATAATATCGCTATTACTGCGACGACGACGAGTAATAATAGTAATAAGAATCTTAGTAGTAAGAACAACGATTCCGGAATCGTTTCCGTCGCTTTAGACGTGAACAAAGAGATGGTGTCTTATGCGATCGAACGGGCGAGCGATGAGCGAGCGGTTTTGGACGTCGTGGACGTGGTTTTAGGAGACATGAGAGATTTATCGACGCATTTACCTGAAAAGTATTTAAAGTCGGGAGGGTATTTCGATTGCGCGACGTTGTTGTTAGGCACCGCGGCACATTTGTTGACGTGCGAGGACGCGACGCGAACGTTTCGAGAAGCGTTTAAATGCTTACGCGAGGATGGAATTTTCGTCGTCGAAGTCGAACATCCGATGACGACGTTGTTTAGCGGCGAGTTGAAGTATCAAGACGGAGACGAAAACGCATGGGAGGTGAGTTTAGGTAGAAGTAGAAAAAGTATTGGTAGGAGTGATGATCGTAGTAATAATAGTAGTACTATTAGAAGAGAAGAAGAAGACGAAGACGACGCGAGCGAAAGAGAGGAAACGATGCGCGTCGTCTGGGGCGACCCGGAGAACGATTTCTTCGACGCCAAGAATCAAGTTCTGCACAGAACCGTATCCGTGCAAAAATATTTCAGCGTCGACGTAGCAGCGAGAGACGATGACGACGACGACGGAGAAGAGGAAGAAGAAGACAAAGAAGACGAAGAAATAGAAGAAGAAGAAGAAAATGATAACTTTGAAGAAGAAGCTGTCATCAAAGCGCTGTTCGTCCGAGACCCGCACTACGAATCCAAGGAGATTGTCAAGTGTAAGCTCTTCACGTTGCCCGAGTTGATGGCGGTTGCAAACGCCGCGGGGTTCGAGTTCATCGAGTGTTTCGGAGATTTAGACGAAACCGTGAGATTCGATTCCGAAAGCGCTCAGAACATGGTCGTCTGCTTTCGTAAAAATGGAGAACGAGAGAATGAAGAATAATATAATGTTTTGTAAAAGTGTTCGTTGAATAGACAACATACTACTAAAGAAGCAGAGTCAAGAGGTTTTTTCGTTCTCTCGTTACTTCACAAACACATTCTACTCGTGCGCTTAAAGGAGTAGAGCATTACCCACATACTACTTACTATAAATAATACAACACAAATGCGCGAGAAAGACTCCGAAACGAACAACCAACCGGCATCTTCTTCTTCATCTTTGTCTTCTTCGTCGAAAAGAGCTCCCGACCGGAAAGACGAAGACAACAAAGAAGAAAAACTCGTCAAATCCAAAATCAAAACCGAAAGTTTCCTCCCGGCGATAACGACGACCACTGCACTCCTCTCTCTCGCCTGCGTCCCTATACACATACTCACCGCGTTCGCCTCTGTAGTCGGGGTTGGGACGTCCGTGCACGTGTTGAGAGCGGCGTATAAACCGGCGATGAACCGGTGTCGGTGCCATTTGAAATCGGAAAAGCAATGGTTGGCGGAAAGTGCGAGCAGGTGAGATTTTACGAAACGTTGTTCGAGAGAAAACTTCATCGATCATCATCAAATCGAGATGTTTCTCAGCCATTCGTTCTTGATTTGTACTACATTTTTGTCGCCTTGATAATACTAACGAGGAGCGTTTCTTCTTCTCTCCTTCTCATCATCAGGTCGGCGTCGATGGTTTCCCTCGAGTCCTTCGCGCAGCGCCAATCCGAAGACGCGAAAGACGCCGAAAACGAAGCGGATGGCGCTGAAAACGAAGAAACCAAAAAAGGCAACATTAAACGACGAAAAGAACGAAGAAGATCGGCTGGTTTACACTGTCAGAGATGCTTGAAGAGAACGAGGAAAGGCGTCCGGGTGTCGTTTCTTACCTCACCCGCCTTGGTCGGTTTCGTGAGTGGCGCGATTGCGTTTGGTTTCAGTTCCGCGAGCGCTTTCGCTCTTCGTCGAGGGAAAGGGGTTCTCTTTGGCGCTTTGGCGAACGCGCAGCCTACGAAGTCTTCGAAGACAAAGAAGAAGAAGAAATAATAATAATAAATAGCTAGTTGTTATCAGACAAAAGCTTTGCTGCTGCTTTTTCGCACGTGTACTCCTCGTACTCCTTCCATCCCGCTTCTCGTGAACTTCATTTGTGTTTTCAGATAAGGAGCGAAACCACTCGAGTCAACGTCACATTTTAGAGCGCACAACTCTCCTCGCATATTATTTAAAACTTAAGAAGACTCACTTTTTACCACCAGAGAGTGCATCGAAAACGAGAGACGTTTAAAAGAGGAGACGATTATTGTTATTATTATTTGACGACTCTTCTTTCTCATCTGTATCTATCACTGTTAAAGAAGACAACAACAAAGAAGAACATCCATCAACGGGGAAAACCATCAATAAAAAATGACTTCAAAGGAGAAAAAGATTGGATTCGAGGAGTTGTGTAAACACAACACTCTGGAGGATTTATGGCTCGCCATCGACGGCATCGTCTACGACGTGACCCCATTCATGGACGACCACCCGGGTGGTGGAGAAATCATGCTCTCCGCGGCAAATAAAGACGGCACGGACGATTTCGAGGACGTCGGGCACTCACCACACGCGAGGGAATTGCTGAAGAAATTTAAAGTTGGCGTATTCGAGGGAGAATTCGGCGACGAAGCGCCTTTAACGAAGAAGAAGAAAGGAGGGAGAGACGACGTTTCAATCGGAGGGAACGCAATTTTAGGGATGGTGTTACCAATTTTGGTGTTATTGTGCGCGATTGTGGCGTATTACATGGGGATGCAGCGATGATAATAGAGAGGAGAGAAAATGTCTTTCTTTCTTTCCAGAGAGAGAGAGAGATTAAGAGAGAGACGAGATAAAACGCTCGCGCATAGAAGAAGTTGAAGAAGAGGAACAAGAAGACAAAGAAGAAGTGAGAGAGAAGAAAGACGGCGAGTTGAGCAGTATCACAAAATATTACGATCGTCATCATCGTTTTTAAAAGAGAGAGAGAGAGAGAGAGAGAGAGAGTTTAGTATTAGTTTTTAATTGGACATTTTCCTCACAACTTTGTGTTGGACGTTTCTGAACCACAACTTTTCTCACACGTACGAACACTTTTGCAAGAACGATGAACGCGCTTCTCTTGCAAACGACGACAAAAGAAAGCAGTTGAAAGTAGTATTCTTAGTAGTGCTATTGTTTTTACCGAAGATGAACACCCAAAATCTGCATTTGACGACCCGTCTGGCGGAGTATTGCGTGGACTATTTCCACGAGATGCCCGAGCACGGGTTGTTTATATCCATCGACGAACGCGGGGAGTTCCACAACAAAGAAGGCATGTTGAACAAAAAAGGCCAACGAATAGTCTGTTTCTTTCGAATGACCAAAGGGTTCAAATCTATCCAGGGGCAGTTTAACGGCGAACGCGTCGCGAAGATGGAAGTGTTCACGTGGGTTTTAGAACACTGCAAAGATATACGAGACGCAGTCGAGCTCGATTTTGGCTTGGAAAAATTGGAGGACGTAAACCGAGCGAACGATAAAATGGAAAACGACGCGTACATTAAGCCATACAGGAAAGAGGCATACATGAGATTTCCGGACGGACACACGGTGAGAGAAAGATCCGCGCCAATTGGGACGCCGCAAGGGAGTTTGAATAGTCCAGTCATAGCGCCGTTGTTTTCCACGAGAATAGAAAGGAGCATGAACGTGTTCTGCGTGGGGAAGAATTACAGAGAACACATCGGTGAAGTAGACACGCAAATGACAAATATCAGTGCAAAAGGCGAACCGACGGTGCCTATTATATTTAACAAGAGCTCGAGATCGATCATTGGCCACGGCGAGTGCATTATGTGTCCCGATCCGGACCAGTTTGACGAACGCGTGGATTACGAAGGCGAAGTTGGGTTGGTCATGGGTAAGGGCGGGAAAGTGTACGGCGCGACAATCGTGAACGATGTTACCGCTCGTTTTAGACAGAAGGAGCACCAGCAGTGGTTTTTAGGAAAAAGTGTGGACACGTTTTGCCCGATTGGGCCTTGGATTGTTCCGTGGTTCGATTACGAAAATTCGAGTTTGATGCCGTTTTATCAAACGCGAGATTATTATTTCGCCGAAGGCGTTACGCCGGAAGGCGCGATTTTTGACACGAGTCCCTCAGAACCCGGAGGGTCGTGCACGATCGTGACCAGAGTCAACGGTGAACTGCGACAAGATTTCGATATCGCTCAGGCGCGCCAATCGGACCCGCCGGCGATGATTTTCGGCCATCAGGAACTGTTAGAAACCATCGAGAAATCGATGAAATTAGAACCGTGCGACGTGATTGCTACGGGAACACCCTCCGGCGTCGGCGCCGGTCAAAAACCAGAACCGAAATGGTTAAAACACGGCGATTTAGTTGAAGTTAAAGTTGGCGGCATAGGTGTTCTCGCGAATTACGTGTGCGGGTATAAACGCGATCCGGAGAATTTCGTCTTTGAAGGCGAACACACGGATTGGGTCGGTAGGAAACCGAAACATCGAATGTTTCGCATGTCGCCCAACGTGTGCGCTTTCTGTAACAAGTGGCAACGGAAACTGAGTCGGTGTTCGCAGTGTAAGCGAGTCTGGTATTGTTCCCAGGAGTGCTCGAAAAAGGATTGGATCGAAAGGCATCGCAAGGAGTGCAGACACTGGATCGATCAAAATCGAGAATGTTTCAGAGAGAATTTTAACGAGTAGAACATTGAACGTTTTTTTGCCCTTTTACGACTTTTTCGACTGATGAACTTCAAAATTTTTGCTCTAAAATCTCCATTGCATCTCCATTGCATTGTCTCTCCTCTCTTCGTACACACGGTAGGACGACGAAGTAGTATGATGGAGGAAGACCCCGAGGACGGCCTGCGCGTTTTGGCGAGACTGTCTTCCTCGACACAATCCTCAACACAGTCGTCGTCTAAACAATCATCATTTTCGTCGTCGAAAACATTCTTCGTTTGGGGAACCGGAAACGAAATTCTCGTTCGAAACGAACGGGTGGTGCTTGGTCACAAAAATGGAAACGACGATTTAGAAGACGAGGACGAGATGATGCACAAAGACGAAGAAAGCGTTTTAAACGATTCAGACGACGACAAAAACGATTCAGAAGACATCAAAACGAAGTCCACGTCTTGGTCGCACTTATCCTCGAAAAACAAGCAAGAGATCGCGCAGTTTGAACCTTTGGTGAAAGATTTGGTACAAAAGATTCGTTTGGCGAGCGCGTCCGCCTCGGTCGGCGGCGCAGGCGGCGATGGCGAGAAAACGATGGACGGTGGGTCTGATTTTCGGTTAGAAGCCGCGCGAGAATTTAGCTCGAAAGCGATCGAGGTATTTCGTGAAATCGAGAAGGAGTTGGATGAAGAAATGGTGCGTTCGGTATCGTTGGCGACGGAAGACGACGACTTTGGCGCCGACGACGAGAGGGTGTGGAGACGTCGACAGCACTCACGATTGGAGCATTACGAAGCGAGGAAGAAATCTGCTTTGTGGTCTTTGTTAACCACGCAGTTCGTGGAGAACGCGGGCGAGGATTTTCCGTCCAGTTTGAGCGGTTGCAGAGAGAACTTGACGCGATGGTTTCGCGAGTATTCCGAGGCGTTTCAGCCGTTGGACGCCGAGGCGGCGGATTTCTTGAGTGTATTCAACGAAGATAATAATAGCAACAGTAACAACGCGACTAGATATAGTAACATCAAAAGCGGTTCAATTGAGCACGAACGATTCGCGCATCTCTCCGTGTTTGAGAAGAAGGATGCCTTTAACAACGAAAGTAGCGGCGGGTACGGTGGCGTTCCGCCGGCGCGGATTGAAGAGTGTAAATCGTATTGGCCGTGTATTCTCGCCATGTTAGCAGTAGGATGGACCGATGATTGCGTGAACGTGTTGTACGCGCACTCTGCGTGGGCGGAATGGCGTTTGCGTAGCCAAGCGGTGAGACCGCAGATTGAAATCCTAGAAGCGTTGATTGCCCTCATCCAAACGCGACCGGTTTTGGTTTTCGCTGATGAGGACAACGACGACGACGATATGAACGGTGGTCAAATGATGGACGCGGGAAACGACGACGAAGAACTTTTAGAAATACAACGCATGAAAAATAGCAAGTACGGCGAACGGATGATTGCGTACACGCACTCGCAATTTAAAGCCCATCGCGATCGGTGGAAAACGCAGTGTTACGATTTGTTGCAACCTCAAAACGACCGCGAGCTGGAAGAAAACTGGGCGAAGTGTTGGGGTCCAACCGCAGATGGTGCGCGTTCGGTGTTGAAAATCTTACTCGGCGACGACGCGGAATTGTCTTTATCCACGAGTAACTCTTTAGAGTTATTCGTCGCGATGTCTTTACACAAATCGCCTAACGCGACGGCGAGGAATTTGCAAACGACAAAGAAAATCTGGGACCAATGTTTAGAGCGAAAGTCGGCAAAGACGAGCAATGCGAGATTCTTAACGCCGGAAAGTGTCGCCTTCATGAGCGCGGTATTTGACGACGATGGGTTGATGGCATTCTCCACCATTTCTCGATTTGCGGATTCGTTCTTCGTTTGTCTAACTGCTTTGCTTTTGCGCAACGCGACGACGACGTTGAACAACGCGACCGCAATGACGATGATTAGCAGCGGCGATGATAAACACTACCACAGAGACGATATCACGCACGAATCAAACAGTAGCGAAGACGCGTTTGTGGAATACTACGCGTTAGAAGCAGTCAGTTCTATGCTTACCTCTGGCGTAGAAACTCGAGCGCTCGCGGCGGATTACTTGACCTTTCTCTGTCCTCGAAGAGGGAAAAAAATCGTCGAAACGATGTTGACGAATTCGTTCGGGATGCTCGGTTTGAGAGATTCGGAAGCGGTGTATGAATTCGAGCGGTTGTGCGCGGAGAGAGGATTGAATGAATTCCATCGGAAAAATTGCAATCGCGTCCTCGCCGAGAGATTCTTAGAAGAAAAAGACGAAGATGCCCACCGCAAAGGCGCAAAGAGGAACATCGATTACGGTTTACAAAACTTGTTCCAAGTCTTTGAGCACTTCGACGCGGCAAAAGATGAGAAAGCAATCGAACGCGTGTGTTCTCGGTTACTGAGAAATACCAAGTTCCTCACGCTCAATTTGCCTTCTTCTTCGAGCGCAAACGACGCGGATGCGTACTCGTACCCTCGGGGCGTCGAGTTCATCTCGAAAGTTTCCGACGCGCTCCGGTCCACGAGAGGCGGACGCGACCGCAAAGAAGGCAGTTCGGCGTCGTTTATTCACGCTCGAGCGAAGTATTGCATGTCTTTGCAAGAGTTAAAAGAGAAGAATCAGAACAAAAACGACGAGGATGTTAGTGACGAAAATTTAGAGTGCGTCCTCTCGTGTTACGAGGCGCTTTTGCGCCAACTTGGTGAAAACTGCTCGCCTCGATACGCGTGGCCAGAGTTGATTTGCGATGCGATTCCACTCTTCGAGGGCGAGTACGTGAGTTCACCTACCCTTGCGAGTGATGGAAACGACGTCTCCGGAGGAGGAGGTGGAGGAGGAGGAGGAAAGAACGCCTCCGCGCGCATCGCTCGCCTCAGAGGCGCGATCTTCGCCGTCCTCGAGAAGCTCGAAAGTTCCGCCTCTTCTCGATCCAATTTTGCGAACGACAACAACATCAACGTCGACGATGATGAATTCACCACTTCAGCGCCTCTCTCTGCAACCTTATCTCCATCTATCAAAGACGCCATCGACGTGGAAAAAATCGCTTTACAGGATCCAAAACGTTTCGAAGATTCCGCTTTGAGTTTGGCGCGAATCGCGCTCGTTCGCCTCTTGGCGAGATTCTGATGATGTCGAATTTGACGAGAATACGACATTCGCGCGAAACGAGAAACCCCCCCGCGAAGAAAAATTCCTTGTTTGTGAAAAGAGTAGCACAGCACTGTTTCTGCACACACACACGCACGCGTACAAAATAAATACTCTTTTTCATCGTTCTTACTCTCGTTTCGTTCTCGTTTCGTTCTTCTGTTTCATTAGTATTGTTCGTAGTGTTGCGAGTACATATAGTATTATGGTTGTGAGGGGAACAGCAAAAGATGAAAAAAAACAGCACACGTGACATTTTTTTTTGTCGTTGAAAAAATTTCGTTTGTCGTTTTGCTTCTTTTTTTTTAGGAGAAAAAATCATCACATTTTGAGCGCTCTGTTCTGTCACCACTTTCGAGAGAGAGAGAGAGAAAGAGAGAGAACGAAGAGACACACTATCTCGTCGTCGTCTATCGAAAGTATTCGTAATCGCATCATTGCAATAATAATACTCTCTGCTGTCGTTCTCCTCTAGAGTCTTCTTCTTCGAAATCTAAGTAGATTTAGATACGAAAGTCTCGTTAAAGTTTCCGTCCCCTTTTCTCTAAGAGGCGAACCTTAAACGGACACAAGAGTACGAAACGATGGATCATCATCATCATCATCGCCCGACGACGAGGCGCCAAGCGCTCGGTGAAATCAACGGAAACTTGAGAGGAGGAGGAAATACTAATAATTCAAAAGATGCGGTGAAGAAAGGGTACGTCGTCAGAAAGAATCATCGCGTTTCGTCGTCAAAGCGCGTACAGTTGTTTTTATTCTTCTACATCATCTCTCTCTCTCTCGAGAGAGAGATGAGACGATGGTTTTTTTTCTCAAAAGTCTTTCCCCTTTCGCTTTTTAAGGGGGAAGGGGTGCCAAGATTTTCAAAAGTGCGCACAACTTACACTTTGTATTTATTCTTCTTTCTACTCGTAAATTATTATTACGTTTTATTACACTCAAAACAAAGCAGAGAGGTTCAGCAACACGGATACATCCGAACCAGATCTGGTCGCACGCCGAAAGCGCCGATTCAAAGTTCCTCTGAAAATAATGGCCCCGACGTTTCCATGGCGAAATCATCCGGAGGAGGGAACAAAAGCGCTCACACTAGACATAACAACAACAACACCGACCCGGAAGTGGACGGAAGAGAGAATAAGCTCGGTGGATCCTCTCGGTTGGCGAAGCACGATCCGTTGCAAACGTACTCGCAAAACTTGACCAACAAAGAGTTGAGAGAAGTGAGAGATATCGACGCTTTGGATAAGCAAAACCCGTTGGCGGTGACGGAGTTCGTGAACGATATGTTCAACTATTGGTTTCGAGTGGAACCGTTGACCCGAGTGAGTTGCAATTACATGAGGTCGCAAACGGATATCAACCATAAAATGCGCGCGATTTTAGTCGATTGGTTGGTTGAGGTGCACTTGAAGTTTAAGTTGATGCCGGAGACGTTGTTTTTGACGCACAACTTGATCGATCGATTTTTGGAGAAGAAGGTGGTGTCGAGGAAGAATTTGCAATTGGTTGGCGTGACGGCGATGTTGTTGGCATCCAAGTACGAAGAGATTTGGGCGCCGGAAGTGAGAGACTTCGTGTACATCTCCGACAAGGCGTACACGAGAGAGCAAATTATTGAGATGGAAAAGGACATGTTGTCCGAGCTCGGGTTTCATTTGACCGTGCCGACGCCGTTTCATTTCTTGAGCAGATTTTTCAAGGCTGCCGGAGCGGACAAGCAAATGCAATTACTGTCCAACTTTTTGGTAGAGTGCGCGTTGGTGGATTACGGAGCTTTGAAGTTTTCCAACTCTATGTTAGCCGCGAGTTGCGTGTACGTGGCGATGAGGTGCTTGAACAAAGGGAGATGGGACGCGAACATGAAGATCCACACGAGGTACGCCGAGAGCGATATTTTGGAGTGCGCTGACGCGGTGTCGAGATTACAAAGAGCGGCGCCGACGGCGAATTTGAGCGCGGTGTACAAGAAGTATTCCAACGATAAGTTTATGGCGGTGGCGAAGATTGCCCCGGCGGATGGGTTAGGCGATGACATGAACTCTTAAAAATTGTTCGTAAAATACGACAAAGTAAGTTTATGGATAAGTTGAGAAACTTACGACGACGCAGAGTCAAATTAATGAGGAGGGGTCGAAGGGAGAGCGCGCGGAGGAGAGTCCGCGCTTTACATTTACTATATAATCACATCAAATATTTTAAAAGAGAGAGAGAGAGAGAGAGATAAAGACTGATACGAGGAGAGAGTCAGAGAGAGAGAACACGCGTTTCTCGCGGCGGCGAAAGCTTCAAAAGCGGGTGCTGTTCTCTGACGACTCGCTACTTCTCTGTTGCCTTTTTTGTAATAGTAGAGAAAAGAGAGAGAAAGAAAAAGATAATAACACACACACACGCACTAAAACGACTACTCTTCTTCTTCTTCTTCTTTAACTTTAACTTCTTCTTCTCTGTCTTCTTCTTCTTTGTCTTCTTAAACGCGCTTCGGTCCGCAGATTTTATAAACCCTAAACACAAAAAACCCTAAACTAAAGACAAGAGGGGACGCGGCTTTTCCAAGGAAGAACATCTGCATTTGCAAGACGCGCGCGCAGTACACAAACGAACACCTCATCGTCGTCTCAAGGCATCCAAAGTGAGTGATGACGACGACGACGACGAGGGGTACGACGACGACGGGTGATGTGCCCGATGATCCGCAACGACAACCATTATTAGTAACATCACAGAAGAAAAAGAAAGATGAAGATTCCATCTCTTTCGCGTGTGCGTTACGTGATGGACGAAAAGTGCGAGAGAAACGACGCTTCTTCATCATTTTGTTTGCAACCATCATCATGGCGTCGTGTTTCGTCGGAGCGATTTCAAAAAAGTCGAAACTTTCGTCCTTCCCTTCTCTCGGCGCGAGTCCGTTAACGATGAGAAACCTCCACGAAATATTCAAAGAGTCCAACGCAAATTCGGGAGATCCGGTCATTTCTGCCTTGAAACGAGACAACCTGTTCAACGTGCAAACGTTCCCGGAACGAGCGTCAGAATACCAAGGGGATTTACACGACCAAATTGGCGCAGACGCGAGTTGGTTTCACAAACCAATAAAAGGGATAAACGAGGAAAACGAAGGGAAGTTTAAGATGTGTTTGATGGGCGGGATCGAATCGTGGGACGTCGTGTACGTGGACAACGCGCAGACGCTGACGGAACCCGGGTTGTGCTTCGGGGAGATTGTGGATGCGGATACGGCGAGTAAACCTGGAGGGTTTGCAGATTGCGACGTGAGAGTGTTTAATCAAGGCGCGTTTTTGTGGGGGAATAGGTACATCGATCCGAAGACGAAAGGAGACGAAATCAAAGTGTTCAAACCGCCGCCGAAGGCGAACCCGAACCAGGTGGATTTTTATTACGCGCACGAAGCGGCGAACCATTTCGGGAAAGAGTTGGCCGATCCGAGATCGATCGCGAATATGGATTACATGGCGACGTTTGCGATGAAAGAGAACGCGGTGTGGTACGGGTTTGGGCCGTCCGTGGAACAGTTGATTGGTAACTTTCAATCGTTTCAGATTCCGAGGGAGGAGCGAGTGCCGTCGGTGGCGTATTTAGGATTGGATTGTATGCCGAGCCGAGCGGGCGTTTTGAACGAGATCAGTAAAGTGTTTCCAGTGTCTAGCATTGGGGGATGTGCGAACAACTTTGAGAAACCGGACGGGGATCCCGGACGAGGCGGGTCGCCCAAGGCGCAAAACGCGTACTTGGCGCCGTTTATGTTTTACTTCTCCGTGGAAAACGGCATTCAATGTCCGGATTACATCACCGAGAAAATGTGGGGAGCGTTAGCGCGAGGGTCCATTCCGGTCTATTTTGGTTGGGATGGCATCGAAGAGTACATTCCGAGCAAAGATGCAATCATCGATTTGAGAGACTACCCGACGCCGGAAAGTTTGGCGGAGAAGTTGCGCCTCGTCGCGACGAACGACGACGCGTACAACCAAATGCACGCGTGGCGATACCAAGATCCAAACTCGTGGCCGTTAGCGTTCAGAAATTTGGTTCGCGAAGTTTCCGAGGATATGAAAGGCTCGTTGTGTAATGTCTTGAAAGCTGGGCCTTCGCCGAACCATCCGCGAGCGAAAGTGCAAGGGTACTGCGCGGACGGGTCGCACTCGGTCGAGGAATTTCACGACGGAACTGGCATGGAAACCGCGGTTTTGTTTGGGAAGAAAGTTGGTTCGTTCCAATACTCGTTGACCACGACACCGGGTCACGCAGATGAAATTCATATTGGCGAGTGGCAACGGTTTATGGAGAAGACGTGCGACGAGTTGAGCGGGAAATGTTACCGGTTGAAAGGCGACGAGGCGTTTCATTTCGTCGAACCCGAACAACAACAACAACAACAACAACAACAACAACAAATAGAACAACAACAACAACAACAACAAATAGAACAAACGGAACACGCAGAAGTACAACCCGAACAACAACAACAACAACAACAAGGCTTCCAAGGCGACCGCGTCGACGAAGTCATCTCGGTCGAGCCAGTCTTGGCGATGGAGGAAGATTGCGTCCCGGGCGTGCCGACGCCAGGTGTGGACAACTGCCACTCCAAAGAAGAGCAAGTCGGCAACCCAGTCACGGAAGAAGTACATCCCGCCTTTGCGAACACGAGACCAAACTGCAATCCGGCGAAGCCGTGCATCGCGGGCGTTCCTGTAGCTGGCATTGGATGCTGCACGGAGGAAGAGCGAGCGATTCACGTGCGACTCGATGCGCATGTAGAACACAGACCGGTGGAAGTGCTCGCCGTACCTGTCGCGATGCATCAAGAACAACAACAAGAAGCTGTTGTTGTTCCGCAGCCGGGATTAGAGGTGCAGAGAGAACAGCAACCGGCGGCTGAAGAAGAAGTTCCAAAACCAAAAGTGCTCGCCGTGCCTCTCGATTGTAATCCAGATCCTGCGTGCCAACCGTTGAAGGAAATAACGCCGGGCGTTATGGATTGTTGCGCGAAAACGGTTTCGCTCGATCGCTTGTTAGCGCAAGATACGGTCGTTGCCGCTGAAGGTATCGTTGAACAGCAGCAACAGCAACCTGAAGCGGCAGTAGTCACACCAGAGATTCTTTCGCCCGAAGTCAAGGAACTCCGAGAGGAACTCCAAGAGGCAAAGGAAGAGCAAGTACAAGAAATCGAGAAGGAGTTGGAGGAGGCGAAAGAGGAGTTGAAGGAACAAGAAGAGAGTGATGGGAATAGTAATAGTGGAGATATCATTAGCGACGTGGGAGAAGATACGCCATCGTTAGCTACGGCGCCGGTCATCGAAGGAGAACAAGAAGCTCCGAAAGTTGTTGAACTACCTTCGGAAGCGGATGCCAAGTTTGAAGCGAGAGTTTTTGAATGGGGTCCCGGTCACGAAGTGGTTCCGAACGACGCTTGAGAATTATTACTACATTTAGGACGCTGTTCAGACTATTTATTCGTGTATTGCATATATTTATATTTAGCTTCGTTATTGATTTACATGCGCGCATCTACCGTACTATCTTTAATTCTTTCATCTAACGGGACGGTCGGCCGACCGTGATCTCTCTTCTAAGTTGGCTCAAATCTATTTTACCGCCGCTATTTCGAGGAAACTCATTCTCCACGACTACCCACTGTTTAGGCAC
>Ga0209335_10004225_pt1 | contig 13816 bp, 9 predicted proteins | sample COG_09_FD_184753 | JGI IMG/M metagenome (GOLD analysis project Ga0209335, IMG submission 184753) | Pelagic Microbial community sample from North Sea - COGITO 998_met_09 (SPAdes) (version 2) | ecosystem: Environmental > Aquatic > Marine > Neritic zone/Coastal water | place: Helgoland, sampling...
TATTATCCCCTAAGGGTAGTACAATATGACTGACATTAACTGGTTATTATCCCCTAAGGGTAGCATTACCAGAAGGCTTGGCCTTCTGGTAATTTTTGAAGTATGTGACTTAAACAGTATATTTAAAAAGTGTTATGAATTTTTTACGTTTTATAGAGAGACTAATAGGTCCTTTTATATACTTCGATTTGGGTTCAGATTTTTTTTTAATATTTATAGCCGAGTTACTATTAAATTTAGTAAGGAGTCCGTTAGTCGTGTAATCAAGTTTAGTAGTACGTACAATTAACATCCTACAAATGTCACCCTTTACGTTGTACTTATACTTAAAACCCTTGTACTCTATTCGAGGGGGTTCTACCACTCGAGCTGATCCTTTTATGAAGAAGCCCGGTTTTGTAGACTTCCGGTGGAAACCCTTGTATAGATGGAAAATTTTCACGTTACGTACGTTAGTGTTATCGGACACGTTCAGTCAGGATTCTTTTAATAACAAGTATAGATAACTTAAACAAGCTTATTGAACTCGTTTACTCAAGACGTGGTATCGAAAGACGTTAATTTTACACAGTCGGCAAGTTGTTTATCCGTCATATCGAAGAAGTTGTCAAGAGAGGAATAATGCATAAAGTGTGTACATCATAAAAAGAATAAGTCCCTTTTCATAAAGTAAACAACTATGGGCATTCAGTGATGGAATCGACCACAAATCTCCATACATTGACCTCAGAAGATACCAGAGCATAGGAATATCATAGTCCTGTGGGAGGTATAACCAGGTACACAGTCGATTTTGATACCTGCGGAAGGTATAGCTCAGGAGTGTATTACGTCTTTAGAGGAGGCTAATATATGTAGTCTGACCTCTATAGGTAACGCTATAGCTCCAGTTGCGTGTAGTCTGACCATGTTAGAGACCCCCTTCTTCATAGGCCTATACTGGTTCTTGAAGAGCTCGGTATTCTTACCGAAATTGTCCGATTTTGAATCATTAAACATGTAAAAGAATAGATAGTTATTTAGGAAGTTTAGATTCAGTGAGGAGTTTTTTATATTGTCGTTTACAAAGAGTAAGAAGTCTTTAAGTAGGGTGAATCTTAGGAAGTTGTAATGTTGGTAGAGATAGTCACGGGTTAGTTCGGAGCTAAAATTTACAGGATCTACCAAAGAGAACGTGTTCATTACCTCAGATATAAGGGGGTTTTTTGGTGATGATGTTAGGTAGTCAGGTAGGTTAGCTACTAGGTTCTTACTTGAGAAGAATTGCCTATAGACGTATTCTCTTTTAGCAAGAATATCAACTAACGTACTGTTTGTATAAACATAGGATGAGAAAATTCCGGTAGGTTTACTAAACCCTCTACCAGGAGTATTGAAACTGGAGAATGAGTGGTTATACTCTTTAGTGGATGAGACAGATATATCTAGGGAACTTCAGAACTTATGAGCATCTTTTAAAACTAACTTAACGTCGGATAAGGAAGTTGGGTTGAAAAGTACATCAGTTATGAGACTAGGGTTATTCCATTTCATTAACCTATTATAGAAGTAGGGGGTGTATGATCAGTTCGACATGTAGTTTTTACGTGAACGGGATAGACGATTTAGATAGTTCTCACTATCATTTAACTCATCACCAAACTGTGTACTATACTCGGAGCTTTTATTAAAGTAAGGTACTCCTGATAAGGAGTAACGTGCTACCGAGGAAGGCTGTATCTCTATTGAAGATCATCTTGATTGTCAATCAAATCATAAATGACGTGACGAGTCACTGTGATTAGCCACCAGGAAAGGTAGGTCAAGATAGTATGTATTTAGAGAATTTCAGACACTGAAGAAGTTTGAGAAGTTATTTGATAGGGAACTGTTGTAGAGGTTTATATTGAAGAAACTTTCGTAATTTTTACCTAAAATTCTTTCATACGGGGTTTTTGGTGCTGTTAAGAAAAGGTGGCTGTTATAGGAGTTTGATAAATCCTGTAACCTAGCATTGGATCGGCCTTCATCATAACGAGACTTAAAGACTTTCTGTATGGCGTTAAAAGTCACTATTGAATTCCTAGCCGTACTTCTAAGTTTAATAGGGTTAAATACTCGGGAGTTGTCGTCTAAACTTAAACTGGTGTTTGAGGGTGTGTCAGTTGTTTCGAAATCACTTGACGTAGAATTATCCTCAAAATCTCCTCTAAAGTAGTCAAGTACTTTAGTATATGATACGGGTGTAACTGCTACGGAGTTACTTTCTATAAGATTAATGTAGTTAGCCCCTACTAAATTACTGGTACTTTTTAGGCTATCGTAAGAATCGTCTAAGGAATCAATGATAAGCTCATCGTTAAAATACTTGAAATTGTTTAACTTAATTAGTTGAGTATTGAATAAGTACTCGTCGGCGTACAGAGGTAACGAGTTAAGGTTTTCTGTACGTGTGGTATTTTTGAAGAAAGGTTTTAGTAGGGATTTATTTTTCTTTGAAAATGTTAGGCCGTTGAAACGAGTACTTGCATCAAATAATTCTTCTTGTTTTTTGAAGAAAGTATATTCATTTAGGTCCTGTAACGTGTTAAAATAGTCATCTTGGACAAAGGCTGAAAAAGAAGATTCCCAGAATGCATCCTCGAGTAACTCTAACGCTTGTCAATTCCTAAAATCGTATTCGGCGTACTTTGTAATTACGGGTAGATAGAATTGGTTATTTGTGAGTTCTGAATTTCTATTTAGGTTTAGGGAATTTGACTGGTTTGAATTTAGTCAGTAGGTTAATCAGTAGTTACTAAATAGGAAATTTGGGGCGGACTCCTCCTTACTCTGTAGCATAGAAGGGGTTAAATCCTCGTTATTTGCATCGAATTTATCAAACTGTAAGGGTTTATAGTTTGTCGAATTTGAAGTTACGGGTGTTTGGCTTGTTGGTGTTGTAAGGTTGTTATTTAGGAGTCTATGGAGATTAGACTCGATAGCTCAACCCCCGTTAGATCTATTAAATAGGTTCTCTTGATCAACATAGACTTTACCATTTAGGGAGTTACTGATCGTAGCATTTAGATTATTATCTTCCGTGTTATAATTACTATTCGTCTTTGTAGGGTTTAGTTTACCCATTAAACGTACACTACGTTCGGAAGTTAGCATCATACTACTGGACGGTTTAAGATCTGTGAATCTGTACGATAACGGCTTGTTTAATAATTCACCACTATAGTGCTTGGACTCGTCGGAGATTGTAAAGTCGTTACTATTAACTGAGTCCGTAGTAAAGTTAGAGCCTAGCATATTTTTCTTGAGGTTCTTAGGACTTAGTAAAAACTTAAAATTGTTAATGCTTGTTTTAGAATCGCTGTTCGCGTCAAGACTAGAGCTGTTAAGGGAGTAGTCACTAAAACTTTTAACATTATCACCGTAGGAATAATTCCTTAGAATGTCGTTACTGGATGAGGAGGCATTAGGACTTAAACCAGACTCTCTATTAGATGTTTTATTGTTATAGTTTTCTCAAGAGTTGTTGGTTTTAGATTTATCCCCATAGTTGTAACTTACAAACTTTTCAACACTTGCATTATCTAGGGTTGTCGCAAAGTTATTGGAGTAGGACTTGTTGGTAGCAAATCCGTGTTGCCTGAGGGTATTGTATTCAGAACTAGCAAATAAATCAGATTCGTTCAAGTAGAGACTGTTTAATTTCTGATACTTGACACTGTAATCCTCGTTTGATTTATAAAGTAGTTGTGGATTAACTTTTGAGAAATATTGAATTTTCTTAAAAGCATTGGAGTTTTTATAGGTTGACAGGCCCGCACTATCAAAGTCCATAAAGTTGATAACTTTAGAGTTATCTGAAGGAGTTAACAAAAGATGAGCAGGACTAGAGCTCAACTTATTTGTCTTTTTGTTCTGATAATGCTTCCAGAAACTGTTAGACTCTAAGGTCTTCGAAGAGGCATTATTATACTTGAGGGACTTACCTACAAGAGTTGAGAATGAGGGGTTGACGTTATAATTTAAGTCAATACCCCTTGGGTAGAAATATTCTCAACCCCATTGATAAGCTCTAATTCCCACGAGTATCTCACCAGTACCAAAACCATCGTAATAATCTGCTGCATCTACAGACTCGCTGATTATTATCGATATAGCCCATGATACAGGTACACAGGCGGTTATTAGGTCCGCACATTTGGACCTACTTACACCCCTGGTTTCTCGTTTAGGTTTATTACGTAAATTACATCAGCGGACCACATTGATGAACGTAATGAAGTAGAACATGATGAGTGATATAAACATAAACCAGAGCCAGTGTTGGTAATGTAGTATATGAATAAATCACAGATCCTCATGTACAAAGGAGGGTGAGGCTATAAAAGGCTCTGGGTAGAATATTTTAGTAGTTGGTGTAGAAAGGTTTCTATACATACTACCGTCAATATCAATAGAGCAGCACTCGAACATGTGGATTGGTACAAAAAACTCAGGGAGCAGCTTGAGTATCTTCTCTGCATCGTTTAGAGTTTTTGTAATTTCTCACAAATCAGCTACATATAAGTCTATGATGCCGTAAAAATCGGAACCCTTAAGAGAGTCAGCGTTAAAATAGCTATAATAACTTAGATGACTAACAACAAGGGAGTCTTGTAGATCTAGAAAAAAATCGCTCGCCTTAATGTCCATAAAGTATGGAAGGTTGGAACGGATATACTCTTGTAAGTTGATGAGTAAAAACGTTTTATCCCCGGGGACATAATAGGTGTCTGCAAAGTTACCAAACGACATATATTGAGAGACAGGACCAGTCATTTCTCAATAGAAGTTTAGATCACTTAAAGTAAGGTGATTCGCTGTGAGATTTTCGTAAATTTTAGTGAGGAACGACATTATTTATTAATTTAAAGGTAAGAATGTCAGGATACTTGGCCTTTAGGTGAAGTGAGGTCAACTAATACGTTAAGATTAGTACCACTTAATAGGAAAGTGTTATTGTTAAGTAGAAATAGCTCGGCTGTGGTAGAATCAGTTCCTGTTTGGTTTACTGTTTTAAAAGTATTGGGGTTGTTAATTAGAAAGGGTTGGAGGTTGTAATCTAAAGAGTTCGTAAATAGTCTATTAACTAAACTAAAGGTTAAGTTTGTCGTATCGTGTGTACTAGTTCCTGATGAGGGATCCATAACCTTGTCGCTGAACACGAGAGTGTTTAGCCTGGTTTTATTTGAATGTAGGTATTTGTTAAAAGTAAACAGCCTACTCTCCTCGAAGAAATTAAAGTTTAGGAGGTTCGAATTGTTGATGTGCGATAATTTTAGGGAGTTAGAGCCTCCGTTACCTGTGTCGGTCAGGAAGGTGTTCAGGTTTGAGCTATTTAACTTGTTTAGGTTGGTTGACGCTCAGACATTCCGGCTTGATAGTTGGGAGGAAGTGACGTTACTACCGATTAAGCGTTTGGTGTTTGTGTAAGAGTTTGTATTCCGAATTAGGTCCTCACTGATGAGGCTGTTTTTTAAAAGCCACCTGTCGGTTTTCATTAAATCTAGGTCTTTTGAGAAATTAGAACTAGAGATTAGGAAATATTTGTTGTTAAGCAGGTTGTTTAGTTGGCGTAAGGAGATGGTTAACTGTTTATTAGACTCTAGAGAGTTAATCCCGTAGGGGTTTGGTTGGTAACTTAGGGTAGAGTTTGGGATAACCAGTGCAGAGCCTTTAACAACTTGTTTGCTGGTTTGTGGTAAAGTGTCCAGGAATTCGTTAGTTAGTTGTGCTGTACGGTATAGACTACGGGTTAAGTTGTAGTCACTGCAGTTTAAAGTCTCTGTTGTGGGGGTTGTGTATGTTGCTAAGTTAGCCGATTCCTTACTTTTATATGTTAATAATGTGGAGGGTTTGTAAAGAAATGGGAATAGTAAATAGATAAAAAGTACGTAAGTTATTGAAAATAAGTCCACAAGGTTTAAAAGTAAACCGGTACTAATTACGTACACATCTAGTAACACAAGATAGGAGTCTGTCGACTTTAAGAAGAGTAATATAATAGCTGAAATAAATATTAAATAGAACTGCTTAACAAATGTTGTTTTTACATTTTGAATTTTAAGGTCCGTTCACTTGGAGTTTCTAAAAACGTTACCCAAGCTGGCAAAGGTTGAATTATCTTTAGTATTACGCTCAAAAAATAGTTTTAGATACGACAGTAGACTGTGTCTGTATTTTAAATTATTTTGATATCTATTTAGGAAAAAGTTGGTAAGTCGATCGAAATAGTTCAAAAGTATAAATTATTAATACTTTAACCGTGTTTTACTTAGAGTTATTAAAGAATTGGTATGAAAACAGGGTTGTTTCTAGTTTATAAATTTCGATAGGGTCAAATTTCTGTAAGTAATTTGTTTGTGTTTTGTTAAATCTATGGAGGTGTAGTGATTTACGTTGGGTGAAGGATAACCTATTAATCTCAAATAGGTAGAAGTTAAGCCTAGTGTTAAATCGACCTACACCGAAATTATTACGGATGGCGGGCTTAGCTTGACGAATACTATCGTAAATCATGATAAAGAATGATAGTATGGCGGTAACGCTTAGTAGGTGACCACTAGATACTATACTATGTCAACCACCTAGAGATGATGGATAATCAAGTACTCTACGAGGCATACCACAATAACCAAGTCACATCATAGGTATAACGGTTAGTAGTTGACCGATTACGTAATACGTATAATGGATGTAGGCATAAACTCTACTATACTTGACTCCATATAAAGCAGGGAAGTAAAAATATATAGCACCGAAAATACCAAGCATTGCTGATCCCGCAAGCATTACATGGAAATGACCTATTACATAAAAAGAATCGTGGAAAAGTATATCCATACCTGTATGGGCAACACACATACCTGATACACCTCCTGAGATGAAAAAGTAGACGAAGGTGAGAGCAAAAAGCAGAGGGAGCTCCATTTGAAAGGTACTGTTAACGATGGTTACACATCAGTGCATCAGTTTGGTTGCGGCTGGTACAGAAATCATTACGGTTAGTGTACTGAAAAGCATACGAGTGGTATGAGCTAAACCGACCATATACATGTGGTGACCTCAAACAAAGAAACCTAGGAAAGCGATTGTGTACATTGAGTAGAGTAGACTAGCTCTTGCTGAAATACGTTTACGTAGGTAGAATGACATAATTGTATTTGCGTAACCGAAAATTGGAAGCATAATAACGTAAACTTCTGGGTGTCCGAAGAATCAGAACATATGCTGAAAAAGAACAGTATCACCACCACCTGAGTAATCGAAAAATGAGGTTTGTCAGTGTCTATCGAATAATAGCATAATAATTCCTATAGCTAGCATAGGATTAGCAGCTATCATCATTCAAGAACCTACAATTAAGGCTTCAGCAAAAAAGGATCTTGCATCTCTCATTTTACGATTGTTTAGGGTGGACAGATAACGATAAGTTACTAAGAAATTAGCGGAACTTACAATGGAGGCGTTTATTACTAATAGAACTCCCATAAGACCAATATCGGTACGGCCTATGGCGGTAAAACGAGTACGTGCAGAGAATGGGGTAATCATGGCTCAACCTGGAATTAAATCCTTTGCATTACGTTCTATAGATCAAACCAAACCTTCCTCACCAGTAAATCTTCTATAGAGGCTGTTTTGGTTTCTGGCTGACAGAAGTTTACAACGTCAGGCTTCTCTTGTAAATTTAAGACTACGTCAGTTACCTAATATACGTTGTTGTGTTGAGCTTGAACCAAACATATGATAGAATTTCTGATCCAGAGAGTTGACAGACAATCAACGACTGTTTAGTAAATTGTTTTTAAAGTCTAAAGTTCAGTAGAGATTGTAAAAATTATCAATAGGTGCTACGTGGCTAGAGTATCAGGCGTCTACGTCAGCTAACTTGAGGTTTGATTGATAGGTAAATTTAGAAAAGAAGTTTTTATAAGAAGTTTTTAGTAAATCAGAATACTGATCAGAAAAGAATCAAGAGGATTTTTTGACACCCCTAGTAACCTCTATATAAGATAAAAATAATGAGGGGTACAGTGATTCCCAGATACCTAAGTAATTACCTGACTTATAATCATAACTCAGTAAAGGATTAAAAAATCTAAGCTCACGGAACATATTTGTGTATTCTGTAGCACGGGCGGTTGTTTGGGTAATATCATCAATCGGGTGAGATAACTCAGACGAGAACTCAACACCCACATTGGTAGTAGTATTGTTTAGATTTAAACTACCCACTGATGCACTATTATTGAAATTAAGAGGGTTTGTTATTAAGAAAAACTGTAACAAGTTATTAAAGTTTATGTTGGTTAGGATGAAAGTTTCAGCTTGTAACTTTTCAAATAGAGATGATACACTAAGAGTATTAAACCTTAGATTAAGGTTGAAGTTGATTTTACCGTTACTTAGGAGGGATCGTGTATATGAGTTTACTGTACCTTGAAGAGATTCTTCGAGTAAGGCGTATTGGCTAGTTAAGGAGGTTAACGGGTTACTAGTTTCGGTGGAAGGGTTCATTAGTATATTTACATAAGGGTTTAGATCTGTTTGTTTAGTCTTAACTGTGTTAGTTGTTCCTAAATTGAAGAATAGAGGCATATCAGGCTCTATCGAACTTAAACCACCGGTCTTGTATCTAAGACCAATCATTGTAGTATTTAGTAAGTCGCGGTGGTCGTTAGAATTGATTAAGTCGGTGAAGAACCTCCTTTTAAGGATACCTTGTAATTCTCTTATATTGAAACAGTTCATTCTTTGGTAACGTCTATCGGTACATATTAACTGACAAAGCATGATTAAACCTCCAGGCAGGAATCAAAAGGCAGCACTATTAAGTCGTGGGAATGCTACATCGTGGACTCCTAACTGAGTAGGGAGGAGGAAGTTACCGAAAGCTCCGTAAATAGAAGGCATGATCATAAAGAAAACCATAATTACCCCGTGGGCTGTTGCAATACTTAAGTATTGAAGACTGTCACCAGCCAAAACACCGACTCCGGGGTAGGCAAATTCGAGACGTATTACCGTAGCTAGGCTCATACCTGCAGTACCTGCGACTAGTACGAAATTGAGATAGTTAATCGAGATTCGCTTATGGTTGGTTGTATATACTCAACTGTTTAGGGCATAACTTGACCTAACCTTGGTTCAGTATAGTATAACCGTAAGGCTCGCAAAAATGTCACGCTTGTTTGAATCTCAAACGCGCATAACAGGGGACGAAATTTTTTTTATTTTTTGTATGTAGGCAAATAAAGGAGCCAACAATATGGATAATGGGTTGAGGTTAAACAACATTAGTTATGGGGGGGTACATAATACAGACTAGATTATTTTCGAAGTATTTAAATTAGTTTTGTTTTTGAATCGTGAGGCGAACTTTAAAGTGTTTGTGTTATTCAGGTTTAACGATATCGACCTTAGAAAGATGTTCTGGACTAGTATTATTACTAAACCTAGGCCAAACTCAACAGCTGATAGGATTAGTAGAAAAAATGTAAGTGATAGTAAATTTACATTGTTGAAAATCAAGCCCATTAATAAAGTTATTACATATAAGGTAATTCACATGAATTCTGCAGTTAATAGTAGATGTAGGGAGGTATTTACATTTAGTACTATACTAAGAAATATTATAAAAAATAGTATAAAGAGGAGGTTTAAATCACCTAAAGACATTACTTATTTAGATATTGGATAGGTCAAATAAACCAAAATATAAACAAGCTTTGGTTAGGAAATAGTTTGTTGATGGTGAGAGAAGTGATCCAAAGCACACAGTATGGTTAGATATATCAAATATATATAATAACACATCCTCCTCGAACTTAGGATCGGGTGAATAAAGTAGGCTACTGTGTACTATTAAATTACGGGTTCTACCTATGATAAGTCAGGAGACTAATACAAAAGTTACAGATTTCATAAGGTTTGGGACTCAGTCAGTCTTGAAATAAGGCTCGTTTAACTTCTCGTTAAATTTACGCTCCTGGTTACGAGTCTGAGGTTGAGCTATAAAAATTGGCCTGAATGAGAAGTGCATAATTAATCCCGAATACTCCACCGTTTTTACCTCAAATACGACTTTACCCATCTCTAACTTACGTCGGTGGAAGGCCATAAATTCTTTTCTTCTAAGATACTTCTCAATGAAACGTTCGCGCTTACTCATTAGTTATAGTAATACATTGGTGATTAGTGCAAGGAGGGTTAGTGTGAGTGTTGCAGATACTATGTAGTTTGTAGCCAAGTTAGATAAAGTTAACCTGTTAGAGGCCTCAAATGTCAGGTACGTCAACAGTATAGTGCTTAGTGAGTTTAGTCGGTTAAATATGGTTCTATAAAACATTACGTATACGCCCTAAGGTTACCGATAAGAGCTAACTTTACCCTGTTTACGGTATACGATTTCCCTTGAAAACCTAACACCTCGGCCCGTGAATATATTTATAGGACGCATAGCCTTAATCTTATAAGCTATATCAAATAGATCTTTTTTGGAAAATCCAAATAGAAATATGCTAGTCTTGCTTAGGAACTTTACAGTGACAAAATAAGCATATATGTATATACGATGCGCATATCCAAACTGGGGAGTAATAGTATTTCTCCTGTTCTTGTAAATGTAGTAACCCTTTCCTTTAAACTTAAGTTTTAGGAATAAGGGTTTATTTAAAGTAGAGAAGAGATTACGTAGGGAATCCCAGTACATACGATAGAAATTGTTCCCATACAGAGTAGTTATTATAATTGAGGACGTGTTTTGACTGTAACTTAACTTACCTACTGTTTTAGGGATAGAGAATCTGAAGAAGAAAGTACTTGTATATAGGTAAATGTTTGAGTTGTTGTTAACTTTAAAGAAGATAAACTCTCAAGGTTGTGGGAAGTGGAATACGAGTATTTGAGGAACTACAGAATACGTACGTTTCACATTGAAACAATATTTTCTCACTTTTAAGTTGTTTAATTTCTTTTTGTTTTTTATAATGTTGAGACTTTTACCTTTTAGTTTACGGAAATACATTAATTATGAGGTAGTTAATATCTAACGCGTTACAGTCCTGTAACTCCTCGCTAACGTAAATCTACAATTGTAGTAGACATAGTTATACGAGAAGCGTCTTATCTTATAGATTCAGGTTGTTTTACGTTCAAAAATTACTTGCTTAATTAAGTGGTCAAGCCTTGCTCCTAGAGATTTTTTATTTATAACTCTTAACTCCTTAGCTAATCAATGAAAAACTAGAAGATTACGTTTATAGGGGGTTATGTATTTCCATATAAATGTAAATTTACCGGAACGTCCTCGGCTGTTTTTGAAAATGCTCTTGTCAACCTTATATATATAAAAAAGAAACAAAGGCTCTAATGCCTTAAGTTGTTTAAAAAAGACCGTATTATAATCAAACTTACTCGTGTAATCACCCAACCTATAATAAAGGCTCTCGTCATCGTTAGCGTCAGGATTTCTAATATAGAGTTCCTTGTAAGCCGAGCCCTTAGTCATAACTGAGCTGAAGAACATAAAAATAGACCTCCACGTTAGGTCACTACTCTTATCAAGTTTTACTAACTCTAGTAGATTCATCTTTAACGCACGCATAAAGAAATTAGAGGTCCGTTGCTTATTACCGTGTAATGTTGTGTAGTTTAGGAATTTAGAGAAGGAGGTATCACGCGTCCGTCGTCTGAGAGATTTTGATTTTGAAAAACAAACAGGAACATCTATTAAGCTTGATTTAAAAAAGTCAATAAAGGGGAGTGATTTAATAAATTCAAACTCGGTATCCTTATCTAAGTCATCGTTGTACGTATTAGACTCGATACTTAGGACCCTGTCGGTCCCAGTGGTAAAGGTCTCATCTATACGTTTTCGATAAAACTCTACCGTAAAGTCTAACTTGATAAGGTTAAGTGTTAGATCGTTTTTAAGGTCGAAGTGTTGTTCTAGTAAATTTATCCTACTTAGAGGATTGTTGATTATGTGTCGATTTTGGTTAGTTCTTGGCTGATTCAAATACAAACTATTTAAAACAAATAGGAGTTTTTTAGTAAATTAGTCTGCTGTAGCCTTAGTAAACTTAAGAGGAATTTAACCCTAGTACTTCTATGTGTTCTTTTATTTATTGTTGAAAATGAGCTAGCGTATGAAGGATTAAGTGAGTTGTCTTTAAGTGATACATTACGACCCTTGAGCGGTTTGAAGGTTTGTGCGCTTATTATAAATCAGTTATTGAATCGGAAGACTCACATACGCATAGGGAAGGTTTCTACGTTCAAATTTCGTATTAAATAGGAGTGCTCAATACTTAACATCGAGTGTGAATAAAAATAGCGTCGGAAGAATTTAGAACGATTTACTTTCCCCAGTATACGGCTTTTCTTAAAGGCGGGCCTGTACCAGTATTCATGGACAAAGGGGTTAGAGTTGAAAGTAGATCCCGCGTTTATTGAGAATTTTACTAAATCTGTGCTGATTTTATCTTGTTGTAAATTTAAGGAATACATACGGTCTGAATATCAATATCGATACCAGAACTGATTAACGCCGAGACGGTTTATTACTGGATTACTCATATTACCCAAAATACTATTTAACTCTAATAGGTAAGTATTATTTTATACACCAGAGGTTCCAGACTAAGATACGTAAATAAAACCAGCTACGAAGAATAGTAGGAAGGAGAAACTTTCAACGAAAGCAAAACCTAGAGCAGCATAATTGAATAGGGTATCTTCGTAGTCAGGAGCGTAGGACATACTTTTTAATAAAGAAGCAAAGATTAGACCGGTAGCGACAGCGCAACCAGTTAAAGGCATAAAGACTAAACTTAAAGCGATTACTTTAGCGGCTTTAACGAATAACATTACTTATATTTAATTAGTTGGTGGCTTAGTAAAAATACTAATGAGTTAATTAAACAATATTGAGTATATTAGGGATGGGTAGTCGTAAATAATAGAGACTAGGTTAGTGGTTCATGAGTGATCATCCAGAGTTCATAAAAACTCAATAGGGAACCTTTGATAATTAAAGATATAACTAGCTAGTACAAATGCGTATAGTAGGAAGAAGGCGTAGAAAAATTGTTTCAAAGCAGAAACGCAATAGGTGGAATACGTTAGAGGTATCTCCTTTGTCGAGTAAATTCGCCTGAAAAGTGATATTCAGTATATATATAAAGCAAAAAGGGAAAGGAAAAAGAATTGGTGGAATAATAAGAAAGATGAGGCGAAGGGACCATCATTCTTAAACCAGAATACTGTTTTTACATTATGGTACGTGAAGTGATCTTTTTTAGCAGGACCTCAACCTCAACGTGATGGCTCGTGACTTAGTTGGATATAATCAACGGGTCGAGTCTTTTGATACCAGACCGGGTCAGTAAAGTACCCAAAAAATAACATAATAAAATGCGTATAGATTAGATAACTTAGGAATATATTAATAAGTAATACCATAAAAAGGCCTTTTTTTCAATCTAGTCACCTAATAGATAGCTGGAAGACGTAACTGATAAGTAGCATTACTGTGAAAATTGAGACGAGTTTGAAGAAGAAAACCCTAGAGAATCAGTGTCACCATGAAAATACAAACGATAAACTGTAATTAGTTTCAAAGTAGAAGGGTACTATAACAAAAAGAGTGGCGACTCCGTAATTGAATGCATAGTATATCTCTATTAAATAGAAGGTTTTGTACCAAGAGAATCATACCCTCTTATCCCTACCTGTATAACTACCGTACCTACTCACAATCAGGTTTTCAGCAATTCAAGCAAAAGTAAATATG
>Ga0209335_10004233_pt1 | contig 13792 bp, 10 predicted proteins | sample COG_09_FD_184753 | JGI IMG/M metagenome (GOLD analysis project Ga0209335, IMG submission 184753) | Pelagic Microbial community sample from North Sea - COGITO 998_met_09 (SPAdes) (version 2) | ecosystem: Environmental > Aquatic > Marine > Neritic zone/Coastal water | place: Helgoland, sampling...
TTTTGCCTCACACGCTGCGTGCACCTTACGGGCAATGCATCCCATACAGCTCAAATCGCCACAGCGAGATCCCCCATCGTGTCGCACGTGAATGGAGCAAGAGGCGAACGCGCCGCACTGCGCCAGAGCACGCCGAAGCCTCATGACTCGAATTGGAAGGTCTCGCAAGTGCGAGCGTGTGCACGACGTGCTTGTCTGACACAGCAGAAGTCTCTGGGAGCTTCCGGCGCTCGGAATCGACCGCGCCGAGCTCGAGCCACGCGCCGCCGTCTGAAGCCTGCGACGCAGCCTCGCAGTGCTCAAAACCCACCACACCTCGGTGCGCGCAACCGATCCACATTTGGAAAGCGGCTTCACCGCGTGCCGCTGGAGGGTGCTTGCCTGCCCCTCCACAGCGTAGCGCGCAGCGCACCTGCGGAACGCAAAACCACTCATTTTGTGTGCGTTTCTCTGTTTCTGTAACCCTCACCCCCTTCTTCTATCGCTGTGTCTAGATATCTGTGCGTTTGCGTTGCAATCAGGTCGTGGAGCGCCCGATGTGCACGTACGCTGTCTCAAAGTCGATGAGTGCGCGTGTGAGAACCGCAGGTCCGCCGAGGTCAACCTGGCGCGACTCAAAGCTGAGCAACGAGACGAAGGTACTAGATACTGCTGTACAGGGATGTACCTCAATCCAGTGCTCTCCGGGGATGGGTGTTCCTTGCATGTCCTTTGCTGCCTGCAGAAAGGGTCAACCTCAGGGCTCAGTATCGGTGCGGGGCGATCGAACAGGACCGCAACTCGGACGAGGATTCAATTTTGGTTGTGCCTGCCAGCGGTCCTTTAGCCAATCTCCGACCTTGCGCGATGTCACAACTGTGGCCGGTCCGAGATTTCCACGCACGTCTGACGTCGCGGGTTTGCCTTCAGACACCAGTGTCTCTGCCACCAGGATTCTGCGCAGCCGGCGGGCGCAGGTCAGTGGCATCACCAGACGATTCCGCGGAAAAGACTGGTTCGGGATGCAAGAACACACGTCCCCCTCTTCGTCTCGAGGCGCCGCGACACGTTTTGTGCCTTCGAAGGCCTTAGAATAGCGCTGAAATTTTCGTTCCGCTGCAGAGCGCCATGAACATCTGAAGAAACCGTGGGCCCGCGATGGACCGGCAGGCTGTTTTCTGCATTTTCACTGCCCTCAAACACTGCGTGGTCTGTAGCCTGCGGTCGGAAACTCCGCAGTTCCAAACCCGCAAGGACGAATGCACTGAGAACGACAAGGCACCGCTGAAGCGTTCCAATGCGCAGAAGTCGCGAGCTTCCCTTTCTCTCCCAAAGCTTCCTCCCGGCCGACTCTAGGTCCTCGCTGTCCACAACGGCAGGACCTGGGAATTCCGACACACGCCGTTGCTGTGGAAACGACCCTCGCATTCTGACCAGAGACAGCCCGGCACGCACATCTAACCGCAGTGCCGCAACCCGCCCATCAACAACCTTTGTCTACTTGGCTGCGTCCTTTGAACTTTACAAATTTTCCCGCGCTTCCGAAGCAGAGAGCGGGCTGCTGAACTTCAGTCGGTTGTTCATACTGAGAACTTCAGTCGGTTGCTCATACCTGCTGAGTGAACTATGGCACACAAACCTCGACCGCGCAAGGGTCCTTCAGTCGATGAGATCCTCAAGATGGGCGCGCAGGCAGGAGTGGGTGCCCCGGGCAAGATTGGACGTGGAGGGGCGGGCTCCGTTGCGAGCAGGGGCAGGCGCAGCGCGGGTGCGGCGCAAGGACCAGGGAAGGGACAATCACGGCGCAATCATGTGCGCGGAGAGCTTATGGACCCCACGATGCTCTCAGAGCTGAGCTCATTGCAGCGTCAGCGCGCTGACGGGGCGAGCTGGCATGTGATGGGGCTGGATCGACGACTGGACAACGCGGTGCGTTGGGACCCGAAACTGGACCCTATTCAACCATATGACTCTCAGCACCTGCAACGCGCCCCGCGCTGACTTAAAGTGTCTTCCACAGATGCTGGCAGCGGACGAGAATACCTCAATCGCAGGCCTGAGAGACGGAGTTGTGACGACGGACGGTGGCGAGCATGGTCCTCGCGCTCCAGACGAGGACGAAGAGCTGGAGCGGCTCAGAAAAGAGATTGAGCAGCTTGATGGCGCTCTTGGTATCATCGATGGCAAGTCTCATCCTCCGTCCTTCGCGGGCAGAGGCGGGGACGGGGCACGAGCAGCAAGAGGTAACTCCGACTGTCGGAACGTTCCGACAGTCGGAGTTGAACGGGAGGAGAGCACTGTCGCCAGCGGCGAACCAAGAAGTTTCAGAGAACGAGACACGGACTTGTACGGGGGGAAGTTCGGCATGGAGAGAGAAATCGAGCTTGGCCGAGATGGGTACGAGGCAGGTAATGATATGGCTGAGACATACGGGAAGGCTGTGATGGATCCGTACGGGTCAGGCGCAATGGGAGGCGGGGTGCCTTTCAGTGGAGCTCCACCACAAGGCGTGCAGGATTCCCAACCTTCTGTTGTAGCTTTCCCATACGCTGGAATCGGCAGCCTTGGCGGCGGTGGGGTTGCAGATGCGCAGCAGCGACGTGCGCAGGTTATCTTGCACTTTCAACTCCCGTGTATTATCCTGTAGCACAGAATGATATATGGATCAGGAGTCTGAGGAGGACCACGAGTCTCTCGAGCACCAGTGGGCAGCAAGTGCATAAGTGACCCCATCCTTTTCTGGCTGCAGGCAGAGGCACAGCAGCGGGCCTATCGCGCGGAGCTTGACGAGCAGGTACTACTTGATCTTTCTTGGGGTCACGCGTAACGAGTCCTACTGCGCTTGCATTCTCCTTGAAGCTGCATGGCTCCCGCGTTCCCGACAATTTAGCGGGAACGCGCGGTGTCCACAGGTGCGACAGAAGGCAACGACCGTTCAACATGGGCGGCGCCAAGGGCAGGCACAGTCGTACTCCACGAACGAGGCAGGGGCTGGCGCTGAACGGGAGGCACGTGCGGAGCGCCAGCAGCTCTACCGCGCAGAATTAGACGAGCAATATCGTGGCCATGCTATGCGTGGCGACTCTATTGGATGGAGCCCCGCCAGGTCTGTCGGAGGCGCTACAGGCGGCCAGTCCACCCACCGCTCGAGGGTGGTGCAAGCGGCAGTTTCGCCGCAGGATATGCGGGTTGCGGCGCGGCAAGTCAAGACCATGCACTGGGGGGAGGCTGAGGTGCAGCGTTGGCACGAAGATGAAGAGCGCAAGAAGGCATACAAAGAAGACCTGATGCGGCAGGTTGCCGAGAAGAAGGTTGGCTCCCCAAATGCCGCAATTTTGGCTCGAGCCACGTTTACTTCTCACGCAACACCATACTAAAAGTTGCTTGCGGCAGGCACGCGAATTTCACTCTGGGAGCATGCTGCCGTCTTCGCCCAATCGTTCAAATCCGGTTCTTTCGGCAGCTGGTGTTGCGGTGTCAGATGTGCAAGGTGCTGCTGGCGGCGCTCCTGGTGCTGGAGGCGAGCCCGCAGGCTTTTCTCAGGCTGACCCGCAATTTCAGGCGTCTCCGTACGGCTTCCCGCATCACGCAGTTCTTGCTCCGGCGCTGCACGGCTCACAAGGGGCGCCACGGCCATTTGCGGGGACGCCTATGCATGCACAGCAGCACCAAGTGCCGCCAGGGTACCCAACATCTTCCTACGTTGGATGGCCAGCCGGCGCTCCCCCTGGTGGTCCACTGGGCGATACGCTCCAAGGACTCGCCGCGTACGCACCCCCCGTACAGCGATGGGTGCAGGCAGCCGGGCCGCCGTATCAGCCGCACGCTGTCCAGTACGCTGTTGCTTCGAGTGATAGTGGTGCGCCGGCATCGCCTTCCTCTCAAGCAAGCAGCAAGACCCTTGACTCGATGGCGGCACAGATGCGAGCGATGCAGGTCATTTTCACCTTGAAGCGTGTAATCCCTGTTTTATTTTCAATCAGCGTTTCGGCAACGCTTCGGATGGGGCCGTGCCCGTGCACATGTTCATTCCGAGTTTTCTCTGACTAGTGTCACGCGCTCTTGCTGCAGGCTCAAATCGACCGTCAGAACGAGATGATTGCCTCCCTCTCTTCCAATCCGCCTGCCAGCCGCGCCCGTGCCGCGCCCGGACAGCGTGCAAAGGGTGACATGCTCTGGCGTGAGAAGACCGCGGATCCGAATGACGATGCTGGGGGATACAAGCCAAAGGGCAGGCGCCGTACGAAGCAGTAGTGGTAATCGGAAGTGTGAATGCGCGCTCTGTGGCGCTTCTTAAATCCGAAGGGTTGCAAATGTGTTCTACAAATATCTTGGTACCTTGAAACAAAGCTTTTTTCTTTCCGAATGTAGACCGCTCAACATAGACCTCATTGCCTCTGGGCATGCGTGTTTGCTGGAGCATGAAATACCATGCTAGGTGGATACCTGTGACTCACTGGTTGCTGGCCGCTGTGCAATACTTTTTGAGTATCCAAAAGCGGACTCATCCTCCAAGTCTGACGTCATGCGCCGTGCATGGTCTTCTGAAAGCCTCCTGAGTGCGTCTGAGGACCTGATTGTCAGGAAATGAGAATTCTTCGCAGTCTCTCCCCTGCCCTCCTCAACATCTTCTTCTGAATCCTCCCAAGAAGCCGGGCGTTCAATGCGTTCCTCGTATTCCTGCGGTTGCAATGACGGAGTCACTGCGCCAGATGTGATTTCCGACTCTTCCCCGTCGGACATGATTGCGTTCCTGCTACGCAATTCTGGAATCCCACCTTGCCAGGCAGCAGCAGTGCCGCCGAGCTCAGAACGCACGTGAATTGCATGAACAACCTCAGGGCGCTGCTGGAAACGAGACTCTTCTTCGACTTTTTCACGAGTTTGGAAGTCGACATCACCACCAACTTCTAAATCGCCTTGCACCAGACGCTCCGCCACGTCCTCGCCTGCGCGTAATCGGAGCTCGCCCGCAAGCAGTGCTGCGTCGGCCTCTGCCACGCGTCGAAGGATTTCTTCTCGTATGAGATTACGTGTCGCCCTCAGCTCCGCTTGTTCCCGCGCATCTTTCTCCTCTATGGCCTTCAGCTCATCAAGTGGATCGACTCGACTGCGCAAAGGATCATTGGCCTCCCGCAGAGTACCCTCGCCAAGTGCCACTCCAATACCAGGATCCCCTCGTTCTTCACTCGTCTGGGAAAATTCTTCGCTGGCAGTTGTTCGCTGCAGAAAACTCCGTCGGTGCCAGTCTGCGTCGGCATCTTGTGCAGGATGTGCAGGGGTACGTGTCAAAGGAGGAATCGAATGTTTGCTGGCATCCAGAGAATCTTCTTCCGATGTATGCCTGACAGAAAGCGATTGCAGTGCATGGTAGGCTTGCTCAAGTGCCTCCTGCATGTCGGTAGGCGGGAGCTGACCCGTTGCCCTGTCGGCAGCGAGCGACTGCTCAAGCTGAGCGACCTGCGCCCGCAAAGCGGCTTCGGCCTCGCGTACAGCATGCAGCGCATTGTGCTGCGTGGTCTCCAGCTCAGCCAGGGCGGAATCCAACTGTGCCCGGGCAGCTGGATCTGCCTCGTTTGTGGTTTTGTCAAATAGTGACCGCAAGCGACTCAACGTGCCCTGCGCCTGTGCACGGTGAGTAACTATGTTCGAGTCTTCACGGCTGTTGTCGTCAGAGATAATTGCCGGGGTGGCATTTGGATCTTCTGCCTCTTGGACTTCTTCGGCTACGCTCTGCTGTCTCTCGAGCTCGGCCAAACGCTCCTTAGAAAGCCCAATCTTGATCGCAGCCTCTTCTGCCTCCTCAGCCTCCGCCATCGCTTGAATCGCATGCTCTTGCGCCCTGTGCAATGCCTCTAATGCGCTCTGAATATCCTCAGGGTGTGCATCCTGATCAGCAAGCATCTCACGCACATGTGCCTCCAAGAGCGCATACGATTCGTATGCGCGCTTGACCGTGTGAGCTGATAATCTTGCAATAGCCTCCGCCGCTGACTGCTCGCGAAGCAGGGCTTCGCCAGTCTGTAGAATGGATGTCTTCGTGGCAAAGGTGATGAGCTTTTTGAAGTCATCATCATGCATACCGGATACCGCTTTGAGGGTCTCTTCGACTTCACCCTCATCTGCAGACTCCCTTCTTGAATCGCGACCGTCCATGTCCTCTCCAGCGCTTAAGAGCCGAGGAATCGGAAGCGATGTCGATTCAGTGTTCACGACGGACGCAACCTCCTCACCCTCCGCCTGTGCGTCCCCAAGCGCTTTGCCCGCCTCCATGAGAGCCATTTGCCTCTCCTGCTCCTCGCGGATACGCCTTTCTGCGGCATCTTTCTTTCGCTGACGTCGACCACGAAAAAGCTTCTGAATATAGCTTGCCGCTCGATCCAGTTCGTGCAGATTGACATTTTCCGCAAGATGCTCTTTGAGCCGGGACTGAGCTTCTATCGTGATTTCGTCATTTTCTTCGATTGAGACCGTGTGCACGACACGATTTCTCAGAAGTGATACCAGAAACTCCTCGATCGAGAGGTCTGTTAGATTGTTTCCGTCGAGGGTTATCACTTTGACAGTCGTGTTGGGCTCGAGATCTTTTTGTCCAGGCGGCGTACGAACGCGGCGCAGCGCTTTGGCAACATACCTCACCCCAATATCGCCGAGTACATTCTTTGACAGCCCGAGGTGCTGTAACGAGCGCGACGCCCGAACTCCTTGAGCAAGCAATCCTGCACCGTCAGCTCCGATGAGATTCTGAGACAGGCAAAGTCGCACCAGCGACTTGTTCTTGAAGAGCGCGTGTGAGAGTCCCCGCACTCCATCTGGCCCAATGCCATTACTTTCGGCTTCAAACGTTTGAAGCTGAATTCCCCCATTTTCGAAGAGAGAGACTGCGATACGCTTCATCGCAATGTCACCAAGCATATTTGAGTTGAGAGAAAGAAATTTGAGATGGTTGTTCTCTAAAAGCGCTCGTCCAATTGCTTCTCCTCCCGCACTTCCGATGCGATTTCGATTTAAAGAGAGAAATTCTAAAGCATGGTTTTGCCTGAGCGCGTCGGCAATCGCAGTTGCACCCTTGTCTGCAACCATGTTGTCGTCCAGAACTAGTGTTTGAAGAAAGGACATCACGTGCAAGTGCTGAAGTATCTCCAGTTCTGAAGACTTGATCTCGGTGTCAACTTCGTACAGAGCCAAACGATAGTCATCCATGTAACCAGTACGGTAGTCTGCGAGTTTCCCTGTCAAGTCCCAGCGAACTTGGCACATGTCACCCGTCTCACCATCCCCGTCGAGGTCATTTCCATCCACCCACGTGATGGTACCAGGTCCTCCGCCGGTGTCAGAAATGAGCTCTGGATGCAGAGACCTGGTGAGATTCCGGAGAACAACCCGGAGACCAACAACAGCGTCAATATCCTGGTTGATAACCTTCTCCCTTCCACCTAAGTGCGCAGGCGCTGCGTACACTGCGAGTCGATGTATACCCTCCCATCCGGTACGATAATCGCCTAGCTTTCCTGTGTCTTTCCACTCGACGGAACAAATTTCACCCGCTTCGGCACCAATGTCCCTGTATTTGTTCAGGTTCGTGATCACACCAGGACCCCCGTTGGAGTCTTCAATAAGCTCAGGGTGCTTCTCTATTGCTTCTTTGCAAAGACATACTTGCATGCCGACAACAGGAACTACTTCACGATTCACAAGTGACTCAATAATACCACCATCTGCGCCTTTCTGAGCCTGATATCGTGCCGATCGGCCTTGCGCAGCGACAACTCCCTTGATCGAAGCTGACACTTTCTTGTCGTGCTCATCAATGTTCAAAACTTTATCTATTTCTTGGTTTTTTGCCAGAAGCCGTTTGGTCTTCAATCGGTCCTTGAAACCAATGTCTTCAAAAAACGTTGTGCCCTCCACATCCTTGGCCTCGTTCAGGACTTGTGCAGCAGAGCGAACCCCTTCGAGGCCACGGGTGGTGTCAAGATGAGTGTCCTGACGCGGTGGAAGTTGCAAACGACGTCGCGCACGCAGATTCTGGTCAGCTCCGATGTTGTTGACTGTTGAAAGTATCGCACGATCTTGCTCGTCGTCCTCTTCCTTACCGTCACTGCGAAGCGACATTGGACTTATGGGCGGTAGAAAGGCATCAGAGCGCTCACGATCGACGGGATCTGGGAGCACGTCGAGGGAACCCCAATTCAGCACCTCCAAAAACTGTGCAAATGTCGAAATCCCTGTTTTCGCCAGCCCCTTGTCTTGGAAGCGTCTAGCAAGTTCTTCCATAGTCATTTCAATATGAAGTTCATCATCAATGCGGTCGTGCATGTCACGTGGAAAGATTTCCCCTATACAATCCGCCTTCAAGGCATCAAACACTTGCTTAACTTTCATGTCTGCTTTAAAGCTGTCGTAGAACTGCTTCAGCGCAGTTTGCACTTCTGGAGTGAGCTTTCGCACGTCCCTTACTTTCTTGAAAGGTTCCTGGTGTGATGGATTCAAGCGTTCATATTCCTCCGAATCTTTGATTTTGCCATTTGTTCCCTCAAGCTTTGAAAGCGCTTCAGGACTCATGGATTCGTGTAGCTCAAATTGTACGTGGAGTAGCACAGGGTTGCTGTCAAGGTCTCGTGCACGATTGCCATCCGCCTCATACAGAAATAGCCACATGTCCTTGAGATCCGCCTTGTGAAGCGATGCGACCTTCGTGAGCGGGATCATAACACTTCCGTACGTTTTCTTCTTTTCGATCTTTTCTCCGCTGACTCGCCTTTTCATCTTTTCAGGCTCATCGATTTCAGTGTCAACGATCTTGAGGGTAAGATTTCCGTCCAGAGTTCGAACTGCAAAACGATACTCGCTCCCAAACTTTGGATTCCGCTCAACCTTGAAGCTTGATGTGCGGACTTCCGAATCAGCCATTGACACAACAACCTGTGGATTTGGCCCTGGCCTCCACCCACGTGGTCGCTTTCCCGTATACATTATCGGAGCGGTGATGTTCTTGGCCTCAATAATCCTGAGCACCAGATGACGGCCCCTTGCAGGCTGAAAGCTGTAACGTAACATCAGCTCTGAGTCTTCAAACAAACCTTTGTTTCTCAATCGCCAATTGTGTTGGCCCCTGACAACCTCACCATTCATATCACGCAGACGAATCCAACGTTCGCCTTGGACGAGGTCCCTGTCTTCGAAGATTCCATCCTGATTGAGATCTTCAGAATCCCTATCGCCAGAATCCTTGTCAATAAGGTCACGCAGAGTCAAAGTTACAGACCCCAGTAGGTCCGGAGCAGAAGTCATGTCGAAATCAAAAATCTTTATATCGATAGATTGACTTGGCCAAACGCCCAGTAGTTGATCATCGAAGGAGAATCTCTCTTCAAACACAGGATTGAGACTGCGTGTGATCACCCGAGTTTTCCTCTCCATTCCGTTCAGCTTCAGCACACAAAATGGGTCTGAAAGGCCGAGAGGGCCATCATCTGCTTTCGGCAAATTTCGGGCTTGCACCACCTCGAGCTGAAGCATTGATTTGGAAAACGCGCCTTTGTACCTTGTTTTCAGAAACGCCAGGGGGTCTTTCTTTTTGTCGCCGTCTTCAAACTCCCCTTCAACTGTCCACTCCTTGAGCGAAACTGGTTGCACATGTTTGACCATCATGTGAGTATGAAGTACGAATCCAACTTCGTGAAAACCATGCCGATCTGCAGCTGTGGCAGCAGTTTGATTGAAGCGATTTTCAGCAAGCAGATCTGCTCCATGCGCAAGCAGCATCTCCGCAGCTTCGCGGCACCCATTCATCGCAGCAGCGATGAGGGGAGTGTTTTTGTCCAGATCCCTGCAATTTACGTCTGCACCGAGTCCCAAAAGAAAATTGATTACCGGAAGGTGCCCTTTTCGCGACGCCATGAGCAAACCATTGTCTCCCGTCTTATCTGTGTCGAAGAGAATCTCGGGGACCATTCGCACACGTAATCTCGCCTGTCCAACGACTTCCCCAGGACCGTCTGACTCCTCTGATATGAAGGTGATCCACTTCTCCTGGCTAGGATTATTTATACCATCTTCCACCAAATTCTCCCAAGTTTCATGCGCAACGCCCAGAGTCTCTTCTTCATATGAGTCGTCAATGTTGAAAAGCATTGTAACTTTTATATTCAATTTCGACGTTGGTGTCTCGTCCATAAACCAAAGGGTCTCGTTCATCTCTAGGGAATGTTCGGACGCTTTGGTTTCTCTCGCTGTAGTTTTACCCTCCACATCACCCATCTGAAACTTCAACCAAAGCTTGACGACGGGAGGCTTGTCAAATCTGGACCTTTTCTTCACACCATCATGTACATCTTCCTGCGCCTTGACGATGGCCTGTTGAGCCACACCAGCGAATTTACCGCTCGCAGAAAAGCCGATTCCCTTGACCATATCCCTGAAACTGCGTTGCCGTTCAACACCCTCGCCACTGACGGGATGTGATTCTCGAGGTTTCCCAAAAACTGAGCCAAAAAAGCTTTTCCCTCGCACCGGTTTCAATGGTTCATGAGATGAGGGAGCTTGTCGAGATTCGTGCAACGCGTCTGCCTGGGATCTTGAGGCCAGCCTGCGAAGGAGATTCCCTGGTGTTTCTCCAGGGAGCAAGGCCTCAGGGTGCACCTCGAACCCACCTTTCCCCGAATGCTCTGTTGCGCCCTGCTCCCTCTCTGTTGAGGCTGACCGCGTCGGGAGTCGCCGCGCGGAACTTGGATTTCGGGTGAGGTCACGGGCATCAAGATTACTTTCTGTCTCATGCTCTACAGACGAGTGGGCGTTGCGCCTGCCGAAAATCCCGAGAGCCCTTGACCCGAAAAGAATGCTCCAGTGCGAGGAACCCTTTTCTCCTCCACGCGCATGGAAACTCCCAGATCGTGCAGATCCCTTCGAAGAAGGGAAGCTTCTTGTTGAATTTGATCCCACTGTACTTTTTAAGTACGAAGCGTTCCGAGAGACACTTCGGGTGAGGTTGTACACTGCCCCCGTGAGCTGCTTCACAAGAACCGAAGACTTGCTTTTTCCCGATGCCACCAATGTTTCGCCATCCGCAGCCCACCGAAGTTCACGCACTGTCAGTGCCTCGATCCTGAGCCGATACGTAATATGATGGGACGTCCCAAGGATACTCTCCAAGACCTTTTCGTGCCCCTCTCTTGCCGCAATCATAAAACTTGTTGCATTCGAATGATCTCTGTGCCGGATATCTGCTCCTTTCTCTAGCAGTGCGCGAATCGTCGACAGATGTCCGCCCTCGGTAGCGATGAGCAACGGTGTGCGGCCTCCTTCATCAAGCTCGTCGACAGGGGATCCGGCGTCCAGCACAACCTTGACAACATCCGTTGCACCCCACCTGGCGGCGTGTCGTAGAACGTATTCTTGAGGCGACGCACGCATCCGTGCCGGTAAATAGCGGCAGCCGTGTCGAAAAATCGCTGCTACAATTTCCGCCTGATTTTCTTCGATGGCCTTTTTGAGTGTCTTCAGACACGGACACGGCCCGATCGCCTTTGCGAGCTGCACGGCACCAGCGTCTGACACCTGGTTAAGCTGCAGACGCAGAGTTGCAAGTGTCGTGTTTGATTTCAAACCCTCTGCGAACCGTTCCATCCCGGCATTTCCAATTGTGTTGATGTTGAGAACTAGATTTACAAGTTTGGTGTTATTCCGCAGACTGTGCCCGATGGCAGTGGCGCCTTTGTCCTCGAGTTGAGTTTCAGACAAGCAGAGAGCTCGCAGCCTGGTTGCCGCTTCACCCATATCATCAGGGCGTTGAGGCACTGTCTGACCAAGAACTACTGTCGCCCCTGTTGAGTCTAGCAAATCGACCAAGGAACCTTCCGAGACCGTCCGATCGCACAAGGCCAACGCAAAGGCGCTCCCCATTGCATCAGCTGGGAAGTCTTCTGCCTTGACGTCCACAAGAAGTTCTGAACCTCGTACAAGGTTGTATGGAACTTTACGACAGTAGGCCGGCAACGCCTTGCCACGCTCCCTTGCATACTCCATCATCTCTGTGCTTGGCTGGGAGCTGAGCTCGACAAGGATCTTCGTCCGGAGCTGCGCCAACCGCATTACGTTTAGCAGTGTTGCTTCTCGCTTTCGGTTTTACAGAAATGTACAACTTTCTTATCCCTACGTTAAGGTGAATTTCAGGCCGGGACATTGACACCCCACCGTTTGCATGCGTCGTGGGTCCAACGAGCGTGTTTCTTCCAGAAGTTTGACATCCTCCAGCGCAGCTTTCACCTGCGGCGTGACCTTCCATGGCGGCAGCTTGTACTGCGCACGGAATCCCAACCCCTGGTTGCTCCCAGGCCGCACTTTGTACGCATACCCGTGCAGTTCCCTCTCCTGGCGCTCCAAGCTCTCAGCCTCTGCTCGAATTCTTCGAATCTGCCGAAGGAAGCACAAACGCATGTTAGCGCGCCAGAGGAGATAGCTTGAGCCAGATCGCTGGCAAGAAGAGGATGCTGGCAGGTGTCAAAGATCAACCTTGGCAAGCGTCATACTGCTCGAGTCTCCAAACCCTTCGCCGTGCGTTTCAACTTCGCTCATCGCAGGAGAGTTTGCCATCCTATCGCCAGCAGATAGCACTCTCGACTGCTCGGCCGAGAACTCACGCAGGGGCGAGGAGAGGCCCACACCCTGCTGCTCGCCCAAAGACTCATCCCCTGGCGACTGCAAAATTCGATTGATCGACGGGAAGGTTGCCTGCAACACGAGAGTTTTTATCAGGGCGAGGATACTCTGGGTGCTTGGCCGCCGGGTTGCGAGTCGCTGGGGCCTTACCGACGCTTTTCTGTGCACCCCAGGAAGCAACTCCGGCGTCTTACCACGCTCCGGCACGGCTGTCGCATCCTCCAACACAAACCTGGGTGGAATCCGAATCAGTACTTCCGTGTGGATCGATGACGACCATTCTCTGGTCAGTTGAGCGGGGGCGGCGGGCCACCTAACACGCTCCTCTCTGTCCCTGATTTGAGCGCCATCCTCGTTCTCGGGTGTGACCAGGCCCACACGTGTAGCACTATCGCGGTCGTGCGCCCCATCTGCACCGCGCGAGCGCAGGATCCCGCGCTCAGGATTCATTGCCCCGAGAGCTTATGGTGGCATGGTCGGGTCGTTCCTTGGGTTTCTGGGCAAGTGAGTTGACTTTATCTGATTCAGCAACTTTTGATTACCCGCAAATCTGTCGTGCGACGTGCCCTCGTTGACGAACAGCTTGTGCAAATGCAGCACGCCCACCAGCCCGCGCTCGGTGCACCCCTCCAACCAGCGCAAAGGGCCAGCAGTTTCATCTTGTCGTCCATTTTTCCGCGCTCGCGATGTCTTGTGCTCTTCGACACCGAGTTCCCAACACGTGCATGGCTAGCTTCGGGGCAAGCCCTGCCACTCCGGGGAAGCAGAATTTCTGGTTCATGGTCGCAACCTGACGGGCTTCTGACCGAGTTCGGCTGCGGTCTTGCAGGTTCTGCGCAAGTTGTAGCAACGCCAGCTGCTGCGCACCAATCCCAACCCGGCAGTGGAACCACAAAGGGGCAGAGCCGGCAATGGGGAGCGCGGAGTGTAGACGTCTTCCAATCGGTGGAGCAAATCGGGGAAGGGCAGTATGGCCAGGTGTGGCTTGCACGGGAGCAGGAGGGCGACAAAACTGTGATGGTAGCTCTAAAGAAGATCAAGATGGACAACGAGAAAGAGGGCTTCCCAATCACAGCCATCCGAGAAATCAAGATCCTGAAGAACCTGCGGCATCCCAACATCGTGCGCCTGCGCGAGATTGTGACGTCCAAGG
>Ga0209335_10004243_pt1 | contig 13772 bp, 20 predicted proteins | sample COG_09_FD_184753 | JGI IMG/M metagenome (GOLD analysis project Ga0209335, IMG submission 184753) | Pelagic Microbial community sample from North Sea - COGITO 998_met_09 (SPAdes) (version 2) | ecosystem: Environmental > Aquatic > Marine > Neritic zone/Coastal water | place: Helgoland, sampling...
GCACCATTATTTCTTAGAAAATTATGGATTTCGTGGATTTTTTCTTTGAGTGCTTCACGATTAGAAATGTTAGAGTTCATAGTAATATCTATATCGGGGACATCAATAATAATTGTTTCTTTCTTGTCAAGTAGTTTTTCTATGTGTTTCTCTTTTTCTCTCCCTTTTAAATAACCTTTCCCAGATTTACCAAAATAATTCTTTGACATCATTTTAAGTCTTTCAATTTCTCTTGCCTGTTTGTGTGTTTCAGAATTTAGATGTTGTTCATGATGACTTTTTTGCGATGATGTTTTTTTACAGATTTCACACGAATAGTTCTTTACCATTTTTTATGTTATTATATTAGATTTTATTTTTAAATATGTTCAAATTTTTAACATAATTTATGTTAAAAAAACCAATTCTAAAAACAACTAAAGCATTTTTTTTCTTTTTCTTTTGTTAGTTTGATCCATTCTTTGATTGTATAATTATCACTCATTGAAAGATTACATCTCGCACATATAGGTTTAATATTATTAATATCTAGAGTACCACCTTCACTTTCTGGAACATCATGGCCAACGTGGAAATCAAAAACATTGATGATATTTTTACACCAAGGAATGTAGCATTCATTTTCAAAATTCTTACCCATTGTTTGAATCCAACATTGTTCTCTAATTGCTTTTGGTATATTTGCTTTACGATATGGTTTTCTTTATCATCTTTTTTTGATTTTTTTGCCATTGATAGATTCATAAATATTATTGTTAGAATTTTAAATATTAATCAGCAACACTTGCTAAATTTTGGAATAAATTAAGGACGTTGAAAAACATATCAATCATATTTTCTAGATAATCTGGTTTTCCTGTTTTCGCGCATTCTTTTCCTGCTTTTAATACTCTGTCTGTATCATAGACAACAAATCCTGAAAAGATAAATATCGTAGCATAACTTATGTAATCATCATATTTTTTCTTAAGAAAGACAATATCAATAATTCTGAATATGATTACAAATAATAGACCTACAAAGAGGGCTGTTCCCATAGATGGTTTTATGTATTGAGGGAACATTACAGCAAAAGATACACAAACAATGAGAATTACTATTAATTTTTTAAGAATATCTTGTATTAATTCATCATCCATATTTTTTATTTTGGAGAATTTCCCAACAATACCGAGAGTGATTAAAATTAGTAACCAGATAATATGTTTGGTGGCTTGATTTTTCGCATATAATAACGCAATGATCATAAATAATGTTGAAATTGATAATAAGATAGCATGACTTGGTTTAATATCAATATTATCTTTACTATAATGATAACTAGAAATATAAATCGAGAAACTAGTAATTAAGTAAAGTAAACAATTCACTAAATAACGTTTACAGATGGGTTTTCCATCTTTAAAAGCTGAAAGATAAGTTATAACAACTAATACAGGAGTTAACATATAATAGTAATTTGTGGGTATGTCCATTTATAATAAATAATATAAAAATTTGATAAAATGTTTTTATAATAAAAACAAAACAAAAGATAAAAAATGATGGATAATCTGTTTGTGCTTGACTTTGAAACGACCGGATTGAATCCTTATTTGAATGATGTTATTGAGATAGCTGTAAAAAAGATTGGAACAAATAATTATTATCAAACATTAGTAAAGCCTGACGAATTACCACCTGGATTGGTGAAGTATGTCCCACCATTCATTACAAAACTGACGGGTATTAATGATCAAATGATCATTGAAAATTCAATTAATCCAGATAATGCGATTACAAAAACTGTGGAATATATTAATGAAAGATCTACACGTGGACCTATATATATTATTTCTCATAATGGAACAACCTTTGATTTCTTGATTTTGAAGAGATTGATGAAGAAGTATGATATTTCAGAAAGATTTATTAAGCGATTGAAGTATGTAGATACATTACTCTTTTCAAAAAGGTTTATTAAGGAGGGAAGGTTTAGACAAAAAGATTTGTGTAAAAGATACAATATTGTTAATGATAGTGAACATCGCGCAATGGGAGATATTATCGCATTGGAGAAATTGTATCTATCATTACATGCTGAATATTCATCAATCAATGATAAAGAATATACTACAAATGAAATTATTAAAGAAATTTATATAAACTAATATATAGAATGAAATTTAAGAAGTTATTATTGATAATATTAGTAATTGTTTTGTTTTATTTGGTCGCAAAATGTATATGTGAGTATTCTGAGGGGATGGAAAATTCAAAATGTAGTGAAGAAGAATCAAAAAAATACATATTGGGATTATTAAGGAATGGTTTTAATTTTTTAGAAGGGAAATTTATAGACGAACCATTTCCAATGGATGGTCTCAGAGCCGAAATAGCTACCGCTAATAAAAAGATACGAATAAACCGTCTCAATTCTCTAGAAGCACAAATATCAGTTAATAGAGGTCCACAAAATTCGTGGGACAAATACCAGTTCAAAAAATATAGTGGAAAAATGTTGACAAGATTATTAATTTTTTCAGTTGGATCTTACCTTAAACTACCAGAATTTAATCATACAGAAGAATTATCAGATGATATTGTAAATATCTATATAAATGATAATAGATTATATGATTTTTTTAAAGATAAAGAGCTATTAGGGTATGGTGATCTTAAAAAATTATCTGAAATATGTAATTTCAAAAAAGTAATGTTATTTGGTTATGCTTTTTTAAAAGGGAGAGCATTAGAAACGGATCAAAAATACCCGAGATCTAAAGGCATACCTCTAATGATCTTAGAATTCATAAAAAATAATATTAATGATAAAAATTTAATAGTCAATATTGTAATTAATGCGATAATATCTACCTTTATATCGAGTGGAGCATTTAAAGATAAAAATGAGAATGAAACAAAAAAGATTATATTAGCAATACGAAGAACATTATTAAAATTAAATGATGTTAAAATTCAAGAATATGTTAAATATATTATTGGACTAGTTAGAGCACCAAACGAAATAAAAAATATATTTACATCTATAGATGATTTATCGTTTAATATGATAAAACAAGAAGATGATAAGATATGTAACATATTACAAGAAAGTGGATTTGGAAATCCTTCATATGATGGCAATAATTTTATTATAAATATGGGAGGAGAAACAATAAAATTCAATATAGATCAATCATTTCACATATTTGTAAATAAAAATCTATTAAGAGACAAAGATTATAAGAAAAAATTATCTGTTCCTGATTTTGAAACTTTGAAAAATGAATTAAAGTCCAATTTCTATAGATTTTTTAGAGAATACGAAAAGAGAAAAAATAATTTACCAGAACAAGAGAAATTAATATTTACTTTGATGAATTTTATTCATTGTTCAATGAAAATATCAGATCAAAAAAGTGACAAAGTTGAAAAGGAAAATTATTGTGGAGAAAATACAGAATGGAATGAAAATACACAAAAATGCGAATATAAACTTACTGAAGATGTATGTGATGATGATACAAGATGGAATCAAGAAACACTAAAATGCGAATCAAATCCATCAGATGATATGTGTGGAGAAAATACTCAATGGAGTAGTATTAAAGATGAATGTGTTATAAGCAAAAATGTTTGTGGTAAAGATACATTTTTAAGCCCTAAAACAGGTCAATGCGAATCAGACGGAATGTGTAATATTATGTAGTTTATATAATATTATGGTTTACTTGGAGATTTGGCTCTTGTTTTATCAAGAATATTAAGAGCATTTACACGATCGAGTTCATTTAATAGTTTTTTCCAACTTTGTTGAATTTCATCTTTTTTTCCATTATCTGTATCACCGCTAAAATTCCAGGCTAGATCAATAATTTGACCAGGAAGAATATTATATTCTTTAATAGTAGCTACTCTTTGAATAAAATTAACCATTTCACCATTAATTTTCATATCTTGAACTTTTTCAAAACCAAATTCTGTAAGTGTTGCTACATTTCCAGCGATTTTACCGCATCGTAAAACAGCAGATAAACCTTCTTTACAATAATTTCTTATTTTTGGAGAGATAAGTGGAAGTAGATATCCAGCGAAAATAGTATATAAATAATTATTCATAATTTCGTCACACGCTGTTGTGGTTGTTACATCAGAATTCGTGGAATAATTAGTAATATTCATTTTTTATTAAAAATCTTATTTTATGTTTAAATAATAAGGATGTAATCATCTATATTTTTTGTTTCAAAATATTTATCAGCGATTTGTTTTTGCGGCGAGTTTAAAAATGAGAAAATCCACAAAAATGAAGAATATGTATAAGACAAAGTCCAATGTAAAAAACAATAAGAGACATAAATTCCGTGAGTAAAACGTATCATGTAATATATTTTTAGTATATTTGTTAGGTAGATAAAGTACATATATATGTGTATTTATAAATTTGAATGATAATTATTTGTTTTTTTTTAAAGTTGAAAATGAATTGTAATTATTGTGATTCGGATGATGAAAATATGTTCAAAAAAAAAGAAGAATACAATTTGACGTTCTTGTATATGATGTCAATGATATATGATATTGTTCGGATATATTATTCTTATCAGATGTTTTTGGATAATAACAAGGTTGTACTTCTAACGTTTCTCGCAATATATGGTTTGGAAGGATATATCGCAATCACAAAAGAAGAGATGAAAAAGGTGGTAGTTGTATTTACAACGATGTTGTTGATTAACGATGTATTTAAAAGTGGAAATCAGTGTCTAATGTAAGGGGTCAATAAATGTTTTATAAAATTTTTTTTATAAATTTGATTTAAAACTAATAGTTGAATAATAAATAGAAAGAAAAAAATGGAAGCTGAAACATTTGTTCCGAATGAATTCTACTGTCCGATTACTGGAGAATTGATGAACCATCCAATGTCAGAACAAAGTGGTCATTCTTATGAAAGAGAATCAATTATGAGGTGGTTGGCTACAAAAAAATCATCACCAATGACAAATTTGCCATTGATTGAGAGTGATTTGACTGAAAATCTCGCATTGAAGAGAAGTATTGATTCAATTCGTGATAAGATTAATTCAGATCAGATGAAAATTAAATCGCAGATAAGTGAAGTTGAACTAAAGCCATTTATTGATGTTCTTTCAGATATTGAGGTAAAAACGTATTATATGGATGATAAGTTATTTGTAAATGTGAAGACACCTGATGTAGAAACGAGACCACCAATTGACGTTGTTTTATGTATTGATGTATCAGGGTCAATGGCAACTGAAGCAACAATAAAGGGAGATGGAAATGAGAGAATTAGTCATGGATTGTCAATATTATCTTTAACTGTGAATGCTGCGAAGACAGTTTTGCGAAGTTTGAATGAAAATGATAATATATCAATTGTAACATATAGTGATAGAGCAACAATAATCGTAGATTATTTATCTTGTACATCTGAAAATAAGGTAGTAATTGAAACACAATTGGATGCTTTGGCACCAACATATACAACAAATATTTGGAGTGGAATAGATACATCATTTAATATATTGAAAGATAAATCACCTCAAAACCGAATGAAGGGAGTATTGTTATTGACTGATGGTATTCCAAACGTTGTACCACCTAGAGGACATGAAGGAATGATTCAAAAGTATATCCGTGATACTGGATTTAAGTGTGGGATATCTAGTTATGGATTTGGATATCAATTAGATTCGGAGTTATTGATGAATATATCAAGTTTGACAGGAGGAGATGGATATTCATTTATACCTGATGCTTCATTATTGGGAAATGTGTTTATTCACGGAATTAGTAATTTGCTAAGCACAGCTGCGAATTATAGTATGATGAATATTCAGCTAGGGAAAGGTGTAAAATTTGTAGATGGTCAAACCGAGATGAATATTGAGATAGATTCTTTGAAGTATGGTGGTGAAAAGAATTTTATCTTTGATTTGGATACACGAGATTGTTTGTCAAGGACGAGAGATCATTTTGTAGATTGTGCGAATGTAACTCTTACAGTTGGAGAAAAAAAGTTTAATGTTGATAGGATTGAATTGCCACCACCAAATTATTTTAATGAGCAAATAATCCGTAAAAAGATGATAAATCTAATGATAAATAGCATACGGAAGGCTCAATTTAATGATAGATCATTTGAAGATGAAATTTCTGCGATGGTTGGTGAGATAGAATCAAGTCAATCTGAGTATATAAAAAATATGTTGTTTGATTTGAATGGACAGATAAAAGAATCACTTAATATGACTGTAATTGGATCTCGTGAAGATTGGTTTAATCGATGGGGGATACATTATTTAAGATCATTGGTGAACGCATATCAAAATGAAATTTGTAATAATTTTAAGGATAAAGGAGTATCTAATTTTGGAAATGGATTGTTTGAACGATTGAGAGATGAAATATCTGATATCTTTGATGATATTCCACCACCAAAGGTAACACACCCCCCTCCTGTAATGAGAGGATCTTCAATAGGACCTGTATCTGTCCCATTGGTTAGTATGAGAGCATACAATACAGCTTCGGGTGGATGTTGTGCGAGTGGTTGTAAGATAATGATGGAAGATAAAACATATCAAAATGTTGAAAGTATCAAGAAGGGAGATAAGGTATTAACTGTTGATAGTCAAAATAGTTATTCAGTATCAGAGATTGAATGTGTTGTTAAAACAAAGTGTAAGAATGATAAAGTTGATATGGTTGTCCTTAATAATTTGAAGATAACACCTTATCATCCAATTAAGATTGTAAATATGACGGGTATTGGTGAGTGGGAATATCCAATTGATAGTAAAAAGGTTGAAACCGTAAAGACAGATTATATGTATACATTTGTGATTGATAACCGTGAATCGGTGATGGTTGATGATTATGTATTTTCAACATATGGACATTCATTGAATGATAATGATGTAATTTTCCACGAATATTTTGGAAGCGATAGTGTAATTAATGATCTAAAAATGTTTGAAGGATATAGTAATGGTTTAGTAGAGTTGTGCGAAGATAGTTTTGTAAGAGGTAATACAAACGAGGTAATTGAAATAAAAAGGTAAATGATTTATTAATAGAGTAGCTCACTTTGATGATTATAAGTATTCTTTAATAGATTATTCATATAATAAATTTCCCCTTGTTGATCATAAATTAATTTTTTACAAAATTCAATAAGATAAGTATGGTTTGTATGTAATAATAATCTTTTGCTCATATCAACTGCTACTTGATGGTGTGGAATCATATGGTCAAGATAGCTTTTATCTGTAATTTCCATATGTTCCATATGTTCCATATGATCATTTGGTTTGAAAAATAAAGGATTACACGAACCATCTTTTGATTTTGAATCTTTAGGATAATAGATATCTAATTTTGTATTTGTTTTTTCTTTTAACGAAGGATCATCTGAAACAATTGTTTCAGATAATTTATCTTTCATCATTGACATTTCCCAAATTTCATAATTTTGTTTTCTGATAATATCTCGGCAAAGGTGTTGAATCAAGGGATTTTTTGATTTTGGTATTAATAAATAGCTCATATCAATAGCTACTTGGTGATGTGGGATCATATGTTCAAGATATTGTAGATCTGTTAATACATCGGTACAAGGGTTTGAACTCATATATTATATATTATATATTATATATTATATATTATAAATTATAATTTCGGGGTAAGATTGTATTTTAGTAGTTGGAAAAAGATTAATTCCATATATTTTTTACATTCATCAATTAATTTTTGATCAACTTTCCCTTCAATTGATTTGAAAAAAAAGTAGTGTTTTTTTATCCGAGTTAAAATTTCATCATTATCCATTTTTACTATCTGAAATGTTTATTTTACAATTACAGAACGGATATTTTTCGTATAATTTTTGTATGCTTAATTCTTTCATTTTTGCCTCTATCATAATATCTATATGAATACCATATTTTTCTGGTATTTCAAGTAGATAGTTTGGTAGTATATCAATATAATCGCTATGATGACCAATTTTACCGGAACCTTGTTCTGAGACATGAAATTTGGGTTTAATATCTTTTTTCTTCCAAGTTTCAAGGATCAAAGGTATATAGTATTCTGGAGGTTCAAACTCTTCATTTGGGTGAAGTTGTTTGTAGCATTCAAAATGATGAGTATCAAATACGATTGGTATTCCGGTATGTTCGTGGATTTTAAGACAGTCTTTGATAGAATAACATTTTTCACAGTTTTCTAGTACGAGTCTATTTTTTATTTTTTGATCCAGATCAAAATAGTTGATACACCATCTTAATATTGCTTTTTCTTTTGAGTCATAAATGCCACCACCGTGAATAACCATAACAGAATCTTTACCCATTTCCATAATATCAAGGACTTCTGCGTGATATGTTAGATCTTTAATAGTTTGTTGAAGGGCTTTTTTCCTCGGAGTTCCAAGAACATTAAATTGTCCTGGATGAAAGGTGAGGCGCTGATTGTATTTCCTTGCTTTTTCACCCAATTGTTTTAAGAGATCAATCGCAAAGTCAAAATCATAATCGGGAACTTTTGGATTTGTTTTATGTTGAAATAGTTCACTTGAGAGACGAAATACTTTGATGCCATTTTCTTCATTCCAATCAATCATTTTTAGTAGGTCTTGTAGATTGAGTAAAATTCTTCTTTTAAGTTCTTCAATACCTTTTTCATCAATAATCCTTACAATGATCCTACGAGATGCGTAGACAGGGACTTTCTTTTCTTTTAAAGTGATGTTCATACAACATAGTCCAAGCTGAACTGGTTTATTTTCGGACATTTTGTTTATGATTATACTATATATTAGTATCAAATTTGATATAATTATATTACGATTAGTAAAAAGCAAAGATGAAACAAAACATCATACGATCACTTTTCTTAAAAGAGAAACCATTGCTTCTTGGAAGATGGAAATTGAATCATAATAAGGTTCAATTGGACCGAAAGGTTTATTTGGCCAATTATGATCATTGTGGACCCTGTGGAATCATTGAGTTGGAAAAAAAAGAAGTTGACTATAGTAAATTAGATGGCAAAAAGTTGTTGTAATCATAATAAAACAGCAAAAAAGTGTAGAAGAAAAGATGGTAAAACATTTAAATTACCAAGGAGGTTCAGTAAGAAAAGATGTATGAGTAAAGTGAGAGGATATTCAATGAAAAGTAGTTGTGGGCCTTACAACCATTGTAAAAAAGGGGGGGTTCTAAAACAAAAAAGCAATTTTTTTTTAATCCCAAAGATCCTAAAAATTCATATGATGTTTATATTGATAAGAATCCCAAAGATACAATACCAATTAAATTTAAGTTAGTAAAAGATGTTAAAAATACAATTAAAAAATTAGAAAGATTATATAAAAATAATAAATATTCTCATAAACGTATATGGCAAGTTGGTATGATAATGTATGTTCGTTTGAAAGTTTTAAAAGATAAAAAAAAGAAACAATTTAAATTATCACAAAAGTATTTTAAATTTTTAGGAAAAAGAACAAAAATAAAAAGTGAAAAAGATAGAAAAAAGTTTATTTTTAAAATGTAAAATTATTTATTCATTGATGGGATCATACAACCTAATATAAAACATCCTAACAATATCCGAATGAAAATACACCATAGATCGCACGGTCCTTCTGGTTCTGGATAATTATGTTCATATTTATTGATAAAATGATTAATCCCTGATAGAAAAGTATTATAATTCCAACAATTGGAACCATCATTATCAATTTTGGGAACATTAATTGCGATTGTATTTGTGTTGTTTTTAAAATGATCAATTAGTTCGGGACCATTGCCGCTTTTAAAGATATTTGTATGAAGGGTGTCATCGCATTTGATATCGTGAAAATCTTCACAACATCCGAATTCACCACAGTCATCTGATCCATAATGTTGATTATACTGATTGATAATTGTACGAAGGCTAGGACAATTTGATTTTAAGACATCATGTGCTACTATCCTGTAGATGTCAATATGAAAGACTTTATAATCTATATGAGAGTTTCCAACAATATGACAATTGTAATAAATTTCACAACAGCCAAAATCTGTATCTTCTTCGCAAGTGCGACGGCCCATTGAGTGATGGAGCCTTGCCATCGTGTTTTCAGTTGATGTTGTATTTTCATCTTCATAATCATAAGCATAGATCGTGTATTCTGTTTCAAAGACGTAATATGTAATGATTAAGAGTATTAGCAAAAGACAACGAACCCACCGAGGTAGTCTCAAACACGAACACTCTCTAGAACAATATTTATCGTGGCGAACAATAATGGTTTCATCACTAATATCGAAGCCTGAGTTGACGAGTCCTTCTTGTTCCCCCGAGAGTGAATCACCTTTTTCAAGATCAGTCATTGTAAAGTAACGTGATTTTTAGTATTAAAAATAATAGTAGTATTAATCAAATTTTGCTTAAAGATAATATTATCATATAAATCAAAATGAATATTCATCATATTGCTTCAGGTATCTCAATGATAGGAACAGGGTTTGGGCTTTTTTCAAGAGTTCCTCAGGTATATCGGACGTATAAGACAAAATCCGCGAAAGATTTATCTGATAAGACACTGATGATGAATATTACCGCAAACTCTTGTTTTTTATTTTACGCGATAGTGAATGAACAATATCCGATCATGGGTAATTGTTTATCTGTGGTAGTATTAGAAGGTATGTTATTGTATATGAAAAATAAATTTAAGGTGATGAAGAAAAGTTCAAGTGGAATTGATCTATTGGATATGGAAAATGATTTAAATGAATCTTAATAAGATAATTATGAAATGTATATTGGAATCAATCATAGTATATTGATTGTTGATGGTGATAATTTAGAAAAGATGAAAAAAAGATTTATAAGTAAGGTTTATTCGGTTGTTTGGTTACAGTTATTTTTTACGAGTATTTTTGTGGGGATATGTAATTATGTGAAACCTGTTCAAGAATTTATGATTGGACCATTTGGAAATGGTATAATGGTTGTTTTCAGTTGGTTATTAATATTTTTATCAATCTCATTATTCAGTTGTTATGATAGTATTAGGGGGGAGCCAAATAATTGGATGTTTTGGAGTATTTATACTGGAATTATGATTTTTCTGATAGGATTTATTGGTGTGGAAACAAATACGGAAGTATTGTTATTATCTGGTGTATTAACAATAGGTATATTTGGTGTATTAACGTTATATTCAATACAGACAAAGGTAGATTATACACGGACCGGGGATATATTATTAATATTATTGTTTGGATGTGTTTTGATGGGATTTTTAAGTGTATTTCTACCATTTTTTTGTTATATTTATCCATTGATTGGGGCTGTTATATTTTCATTTTATATAGTTTATGATACACAGTTGATAATTAAAGGAGGAAATAATAGAAATAGATATGAGATAGGTGATTATATGATTGTTTCATTAAACTTGTATTTGGATATTGTAAATTTGTTTTTATATTTAATTCAGATTGTAACTGGTAGATAAAAAAAATATATAGTATATTATAAATGGATTATTTTGTAGACAAGGTTAAAGGCATTTTTGGTGGTGATGATGTAGAAGAAATAACTGATGAAGCTGGAGATGTTGTTGATGAAGCTGGTGATGCTGCTGAGGGAGTTGTTGATGCTGCTGAGGGAGTTGTTGATGAAGTAATTGAAACGCAATCAAACTTAGGAGAATATAAAGAAATTATTATTATTTTTGTGGTGGCCTTAATCTTTACTTGTCCTTTGACATATACAATTGTTGGGGGTATCCTTACAAAGTTAACAAAGTTAATAAAGGTTCCAATTGAATTTGAAGCGAGTGCTTTAAATGAAAGAAGTTGGAAGTTATGGGTCCTTCATTCTATTGTAATTGCTTCGGTGATTGCAGGTTTAAAACATAAAAAATTGATTTAAATGAATAGTAAATGTTGTATAGTTTTTATAAAGATGAATTACCTTTTTATGGGAATAATAGAAGGAAAGATAAAAAGAAAAATAAGATATTAGATTGTTTGATAATAAGTGGTATAACATGTTTCTTTTTTGGCGTGGGTTATTTTTATGGAAAATTATAAGAAATATAATATTTAAATAATATAATGAATTATTTAAAATCTTTTATTTTCGGATTGATATTTTCAATAATTGGTGGAGGTATTTTATACGTTGCGAAAGACAAATATGATTGGTTAGAGTTTGACCCTAAGTATGTCTTTGCGATATTTTTAATAGGATATTTAATACAAACATTATTGGGTGTATTTGGTATGGAAGATTGGTATTGTTTTACAGGATTATGTAATAAACAAGTAAATGATGTAAAAATTGAAAGTGATATTCAAGATTTAACAGATATAGATGAATTAATTGATTTGGATGAAATAAATATGGACATAACTAATAGTACAAATAGTTCTATTGATATTAATAATACGATGGAAATAATTGAAGGTAATGAAAATAGATATGAATTTATACCTTCTCCAAAATTTACAGGACCTATGAAAGGATATGCTTTTAAAACTGGAGATCAAGGATTGGGATATTACATTGATCAATAAATTATCTATGTAAATATAAATGGAAGGAGATAAGTTAATCAAGTGTAAAAAGGTTTGTCAAGAATTAGGATTAATATCACACAATACACAAAATCGTGTAATTACACTTATGTGTGAAAAAGAAAATTGTAAATATTTAGGAGATTATTTACAAGGATTAAGAGTAATGGAATCATTATGTAATTATATGTGTTTATGTTGCTGTGAAATGGAAAAAATAAGTCCATCAACTGTAAGTGAATTTAAGAGTCGTTGTTCTATGTTAACAAAGATGTGTGGAGTATTAGAAAAAAAACTATCAAAAGAAGAATTCGAAAAATTAAGATGTTCAGAAGTAAAATCATTATGTGGTAATGAATTTTCAAAAAAAGCTAAAAAGACAAAAAAACGTTAAATGTTTAAAAAAATAAAACAATGATAATAATAATATGGATAATCAAATTAACAATAAAAAAAAAGTTATTTCCCGTATGATGAATGTTTTAAAAAAATCAAAAGTATCAAGTGATGATTATAATACATCAAATCAACCATTTTTTTTAAATGATAATCAATCTTCTAAATTTAAGATTGATTTCAATGTAATTGAAAATGTTCCGGAAGGATTAAATAGGAATATAAAATTAATGTATGATATACTAGGAAATTCAAAAAAAGAAATATATATAAATGATTGGACAATAATGTCATTAGAAAATGCGATGGAGGTATATAATGAATATTGTGAAAAAGGTCGTAAAGATGTATTTGATATTGGATATATTTATTTAGGAATGGGACATATTGGTATAGTTGCTTGTGATTTAAATACACATTTATTATATTATCATCGTGGAGGAGGAAGTAATGGATATGACAGAGAAGGAAATTTTCAAGAAGTGATAAAAAATGGTCCTAAAGAAGAACAGATATATTTTACAAAATGGTTTTATGAGGATATTAATTCTGATCCATTTTTAATTTTCAAGTAGTTGCTTTGCGGCGATTGCTTTATCAATAATGTAATTAAGATATTCTTTTTTTTCTTCATCGGTTAGATGATTAATATTACAGGTTGTTTTCCTTTGATGACAGTTGACACAGAGAGGCTGTCCATTTTCAACTTCTGTCAATCCACCTTCAGAGAATGGAATGATATGATCATATTCAATTCTAAGATAATTATGATCTAGAAACATA
>Ga0209335_10004245_pt1 | contig 13768 bp, 16 predicted proteins | sample COG_09_FD_184753 | JGI IMG/M metagenome (GOLD analysis project Ga0209335, IMG submission 184753) | Pelagic Microbial community sample from North Sea - COGITO 998_met_09 (SPAdes) (version 2) | ecosystem: Environmental > Aquatic > Marine > Neritic zone/Coastal water | place: Helgoland, sampling...
CGAATCTTCGTTTCCATGTCGAACAGCTCAAAAGTCGATTTGCAATCTACTTTTCTCTGATAACCAAAATAGCGGGCGTCGAGCGAGGCACCGGTCTGAAGCTGTTCTCTGATGGACAGCAATTTTCGCCCTGCTGGCATCGAAGTGTATGGGGCAGCCAGGTCGGAGGGGTTCTCCCCCGCTGTGATTCGGACCCAGCGATCGAAGCAAAGGGCCATGCAGGCTCTCTCTGTCTTCCTTGCCGGCGTTGCCTTGGCAGGGATCATTCTCGTGGCAGCCGACCCGCACGGAAGCGTGGAATTGCAGTCACGTATGCAGGGTGTTTTGGCTCCGTCTTCTCCACTCCAACAGCTTGCAGATGAAGCTCCAGCGGAGGGTTCGCCTCCAGCTGCGGAGGCGCCCGCAGCGAGCGTGAACGCTGGTGACATTGTAACCTTCCCCGGGGACTACCCCAACTCTGTCCGCCACTTCCTTCTTATTGGATGGGCTATGTTTGCAATCGGTGCAGGCGTGCTTTTCTACGTCGGAACCTGGTCGCTGGCCGAGGAGAAGCGTACGATTTTGCATCCTGTGTCCTTCCTAACTCTCGCGTTCTGTGCGATGGCTTACTGTGCAATGTACGTCGGATTGGGGGCTGAATTTCAGGACGAGACAAGTCCCCCTCGTGTCGTTTTTCCAGCACGGTACTCATTGCACTTGGTGGCTGTTCCTGCAACGCTGTTAAGTCTGGCACTGTTTACCGGATGCGACGTGGTTACCACTGTGTCGCTCCTTGGATGTGATGTGCTCTCATTTGCGACCCTCTTCATGATGGGTGTGGTGACTACACCACAACGTTACCTCTGGTGGATTGCATCCTTGCTTTTCTTCTGTGCAGTGGTGCCGTCGCTGCTCACCCTTCTGGGGAATACTGAGGCTCAGATGCAGCCGAAGATCAAACCTCTGATCTGGATTCTCGTGCTCGGACACTGCGCGATTCTTGCAGCGTCACTAGCAGGTGCAGAGGGGACCAGTGCGCTGGGGTTGTCGCAGGAGGTCGGACTTCTGACGGCTGTAGATCTGATCACGATTGTGGCCCCCAACTTCTGGCTGGTTATCCAGCAGAATGCCGAGGGCACAGTTTGGGCATAAGGGACATGGTTGTGAATAAATAAACCGAGTGGAAGAAGCGTGCTAGATTCTAAGCTGCTAATGCTGCAGTAAGCTCTGTTCTGTCTACACACTGAGTGCATGAAGCATCAGACCCGTTCGCACATTTTACTTCTCATCCCCTGGCAATGGCTCCAGCCATCAGAGCCACAGCAGTGCTTGCCCACAGCAGGAGGAAATTCGGGCCCCTCACGTGTCCCGCGGCACCCTCCTGATTTTCAAGCTGTTGCTCTCGGAGAAGTTTCAAGAGCACCTTATTCTCGATCGCTCGGTCTTCCGTCGACAGCTCCCCGTTCCAACGCTCGGGCTCCGACTCGGCAGATTCGTCCTCGCCGCTCTGCATGCGCGCGTGCCCCCCTCGTTTTGCTGACGCAGATTTGGGAGTTTGCGCCGCCGCTACCTGAGCCGCCCCTGCACCATAGAGGGCATAGGCAGGAAGCCCGTTGGGGCCGTAGACCACCTCTTCAGAGTACTTGCGTGCAGAAAAGGGCGGGACCGGAACACCGCCCGCTTCCCCAACGGGGGCCCGATGCCAAGCCCCCTGAGCTGCGGTGGTAGACATCGGACCGGCTTCTCTCTCGGACACCATTCTTGCCCTCTTGGACAAATCGGAGTTGGATGCGCTCTCAAGCTGGCTGATCGGCAGCCACACCACTCGGCCGCCGGGAACGGAGATACCACCCTCCAGTGTCGGCGCATCTGCACTATTCCCCGACTTGGCAGCTGCCAGCTGCTGCACCCCCCCCCGTACAGCCGCCTCTTGCTCCTCCGCCACCTCGGACCGACCCGGCATGATTTCCCCAGAGGGAACATAGCGATCTTCAGTGTGGAACACCTTGGATGGATCGCGAGTGCCGTAGCTCCAGTGCGGCTGGACGTCGCTGATGGCAACGGGTGTGCCCAACTCGGCGGTGCCGCTCACTGCTGGCTCCGGTGCTTCCTCCTCCTCCTCCTCACCCGCAGGGTCCGTAGGCTCTGCTGAATCTTGCCCAGCAAGTGCCATTTTGCCTTTTTGACCAAGAGGAACGGCGATCACACGTGCATGGCCGTTGGTAACTACTCTGCGCTGCACGGCGGGCGGCTTGTTGATCACCGGTCTAGGAATGGGGTTGCGAGCAGCCCACGCCTTCGCGCCAGCCAGCCATGCCGCTGATGGCTGTTCCGCCGCTTTGATAGCTTGCTCCTTTGCCATTTCTCTTCTTCTCGATCGAACCCCGGGTACACTTAGCGCAGCACGCATGAGCGCTGCTTGGATGGCATTTGTAGTGGCCTTGGACAGCGCCTTGTTGGCATCAGACTCGGCCACGTGCACCGCTGTGTTCAGCGACACGTGCTTTGCATGCGGATGACTCCCAAGCTTCAAAGAGCGCTTGGTTGGGGTTTTGGCTGCAACCGGCAATGAAGCAGCTGAGTGCGCAGCCTCTCTCTTGCTCTTGGCTGCGGACTTGACAGCAGCCTTCAACTTGAGCCATGCTCCTGGTATCTTCAGAGTAGCAGCAGCAGCAGCAGCAGCAGCAGCAGAATCGCTGGATGCAGGTCCACCCTGTATATGCGTTGTGAGGAGCTGCTGCGGAGGTGGGGAGAAGAGTAAGCTTGCAGGAAACAGGCATCGCCTCAGCGGCATCGAAGGCCGGTCATGCTGCAGCGTTCCCAAGGGCACACCCGGATGGCCGGCGCACCAACAAAGATTAGGGCTGGCATTCAACCTGAGTCTCAAAACGTGGAGATCCACGTTGAGCTGCCGCAACTAGTATCAGAGCTACCACTAGCCCTGCCCAAGCGGCCGCTCCACCCCTTGGTCTCGCCATGCACTGACGACGCTTCAACAATCGGGGCATGAATTGGCATGTAAAAAAGGGGTGTGATCTGTGGTGGATTTCGGAAGTATTCCGACGTCAGAGAGTATTCCACCCCTCCTGCAGGAGGTCGGTTCTGGTTTGGCGTGGCTACACGGCGCTCCGTCGTGCGATGGGTAGCATCAATGTATTGACGAATAAGGCTGACGGTACGCCACGCCAACACCTGGCGTGCGCGAAGAAAGCGTGCGGCAGCAAATCATTCTCAACTTGTTGCACAAACAAGTCAGGTGAAGAGAGGTTCACAGTTTGGATTCAGGCTGCCAGAGCGTTTTGAAAGGCGCCTCTTTGCGCTTGCCGAGCCAAAACCCATCCAAACTGGCTGAGAAGGCGTGCTTTCAACAACAGGGGTGTCGGCAGAGCAGCGGGCGCCAACTCCCACACAAGATGCTTCACAGGTACGCAAGAAGTCCGGCCGCGAACTTTGGGAGGAGGACCAGCGCCGGGAGCAGCGCGAAGCAGAAGAGAGAAGACGGCAAGGAGTAACGGCACCGCTACTGATGGGGGACACTTTTATGTGCAAAGTAGGCGGGTGCGGGTACTTCAGTGATGATGGTAAATAAGAGTAACCAAGTAAATGATGCGACGTCAGCACATTTGTGAAGCACGGCCTTGCGCAGTGACCTTAAAAGTACCTGGCGCACACTAATCATACCATGGCCTACCTGTAAAGACGCTGCGGACAGCTGTGCCGCGCTGATCAGATGAAGAAGCCGAGGGCAGGCACGAAACGTGAGGCGGGCCCGTACACTGTGTGGCAGTAGCCACTGGCGACTGCCACACAGCTTGGAAGGGGGCTGAGCTACCGAGGATGACGACCAAATTGTCGGGGGAAAGTCGCAGCCGGGTACTGAGCAAGTCCTCTGTTCAGCTTCTTGGCCATGGACAACTGGTCACCGGCGTGTGTCTCTCCCCAACCAATCCAAACCATGTCGCCTCATCTTCTGCAGATGGCACCGTCAAGGTTTGACTCTATGCAGCGCCAAATCTGCTCAGTGATCCCCAAAAGCATAAGTTACACGGGTCTATGCATATCTGCATGTAGGAATGAGTCTCTTCAAAGCAGCGTCCCTGTGCCTGTGCTGCGTTACGGTTGGAATGCGTTGATGCTAACGACTTGCTGCGCCTGCTAGGTTTGGGACATTTCCGTGGGCGGCTGTTTTACCACTCTGGGGGAAGGTGACAAGCGGGTTGCATGCATAACCTACAGTCCTGATGGGAGTAAGCTACTTTCAGGCGACTGGGGATATCTCACCAGGGTCTGGGATCTCAACACTGGAAAAAAGGTCGCGCATCTTCAAGGACACGAAGGTAAGATTACTGCGGCGCGCTACCGGCCCGACTCTGCCTGCCTTCTCACATCATCGGAGGACAAGACTGTGCGTACGTGGGATGTGCGCACAGGCGTATCAGTTGCGTTCGCAGCTCCCGACGAGGTTCTCTCGTGTTGCTGGAGCACGGACGGTCTTCGTGTTCTTGCTGCATGTAAAGACAACTCTGTATTACTATGGGATGCACGCGCTCCAGAAGTTCCGACTCACGTACTTTCGGGGCACTCTGAGTGGGTGACGTGTGTGGATATATCTGAGGACGGCGCACAGATCCTGTCTGGCAGCGTCGACCGAACACTCAAGGTGAGCTCCGCCTTGGACCGCGGCATTTGTCCCCTTTGTTGCGAGCGTCTATTCATCAGAAGCTGGTCGCACGTCGCCGCAGATATGGGATTCAGCCACCGGCATAGCAATCGCGACGTGTGAAGGGCACGAAGAAGCGGTAAATAGCTGCCGCTTCATCAAAAACGTGATCGTGTCGGGAGCAGGCAATCGATTCTGGGGATCCAAGGACAACAGAGTGCTTCTGTGGTGCGCCCCCGCTAGTCGGTGTTTGGTGTCTTCAGGGTACACGCGGGGGGCACACAATCTATTGGAAGAAATCGTTTGATTCCGCCGAACTTGCGGAGCAGGGAACTCGACAGCGGACATGGCGAAGTCCGACGCAAGTTGCTCGGACACACCGATTGCGTCATGGCGGTGGACGCGTCCGCGTTTTCAAACCGCATTGCTGCAGGGAGCATGGATCGCAGCCTCCGCGTTTGGGACTTTTTCCTGCCGCAGCGGCGCGTGGAGCGACCCGACCCGGAGGGCCCTGCGCGCGAGCTCTGCCCTCTCGGCTGCGGGGAGCGAATCGCACAGTGCGACGCGTCTTCCCATGCCTCCGACCACTGCCAATTAAGGGAGGTGCAGTGCCAAGACTGTGCAGAGAAGATGCCCGCGCGGGTGTTAGCAGCGCATGCGGCTGCAGACTGCGCGCTCCGCCGCTTCGCCTGCGTTTGTGGAGACCGGGTGAGCCTCCTCCCTTACTGAAGGAGTGCCCGTTCTGCCTCGCGGAGCCATTTTGTTCATCAGTCACCGAAAACAAAATGGTGTCGGTGACTGATGTAGCGACCCGGGCGGATCTCAGCTGCTGATGCAGCAGCAGCAATACCTTTACGATGTTCTGGCCAATGTACTGACCCTCCGCTTCCCCAATGCTCCCTGGGTAGGTTCTCGAGAGCCAACGCGCGGAACACGAGGCTGCTCTCTGTCCGTTACGATCCACAGCTTGTCCCTTTGGCTGTGGGGAGGCGTTCCGTGCCGACCGCGCTGAGCAACATGCGGTGGTTTGTCAACTCCGAACGGTGCGATGTAGTCTTGGATGCTCAGCGTCGCTCTTTGCTTGCGACATCCTTGATCACCAACAGAACGAGTGCCCGAATCGGTGTGCTCCTTCCTCCTGCACCCCATACTGGCTCGTATCTTGATCCCAGTCTCTAACAAGCGCCTCGCCGTGTGTGTGCACGCGCTGACGTGTATTTCGGGACAGGGAAGTGCGATGTGGTCACTGCGGAGTGCTTGTCCTTGCCAAGGGCGTCAAGGCCCACCAGCTCAAGCACTGCGTGCGGCGCGCAGTGCCGTGCACAGCTGGTTGTGGAGCACAAGTTGCAGCCGGGGAACTTGCTTTGCACTTACGATCGCAGTGTACCCTTCGAGATATGCCCTGTGGCCTTGGGTGCGGCATGGTGCTCCAGTCGTGCGCCGCTGTGGCGCACGAGGAGAACGAGTGTCTGCGGCGATTGGTCGACTGTCCGGAGAGCTGCGGGAAACGTTTCGAGTCGCAGGCCCTTGAGAGGCACAAACGCGAATGTCGCGGCAAAGGGCCTCTTATCCGAACTCAAGAGCAGCCTCCGCTCCCTCCGACTGAGCCGGCAAGCAAGCCCCCGGCGCCTTTGGCCGCTGCAGAGGATCGAGACAGCCAAGTGGCCGGCGTTGTTTTACACGAGACTGCGTGTTCGGCGTGTGGCCACCGCTGCAAGCCATGCTCCAGGTTCCCGGGCCCTCAGCCCAATGGAAGAGAACATAAGTTTACTGGCAGCGGTCGCAAATAAGCAAGGCGGCCGTGTACCAGCTGCGCACTGTTCAGTATCCTTATCTCTCTGCTTCCCCTAAGCCTACCAGCCGCTGGCAGGTGCAATACGCGCTGCTGTCCCCACTGCCTGCTCCGAGGCGCATCGACCCCGACAGATCTATCGCCGCAGACACGCCAGCCACTCTGCGCCGACTGTCGTCAGCCAGCGCCACAAGGAAGGCTCAAGCCGCTTGAGGGACACAAATCGCGTCTCCATGGCCGGGCTTCCCCTAGTTCGGGGGCGGCACGCGGAAAACCTCAGGGTAGCAAAGTCTGGTTCTGAAGGAGGACTCTGTACACGCATCAAGCGTTGATGAGTGAACGGAATCTTTTGTTTACCAAACAGGCGAAAAAACAAGTGCCATACAGGGATAAAAAGGCTCACTGTTTTGTCATCCTTCGCATGCTGGCGCAGGTAAGGGAAGGACCACTCTATCTGGGCCGTCCCCACTTATGGCTTCCAGATGCTGCTGCCCCTCCCGCGCTACCCAGCGCTGCGCAAGGACCCCGTCCTGCCACTTGCCAGTGATCTTGTTCCCGCGCGCCGTGAGGGTCCCATGTCCGTTGGGGAGGTTGTCCATGAAGCCGCCCTCGTACACGCGACCGTCGGGGTATGCAAGCGTTCCGTTGCCATGCATTTTGCCGTCCTGCCACTTGCCTTTGAAATTCTGTCCCCGTGCCCATGCATAGATTCCTACGCCGTGTTTCTTGCCCCCCCGCCAATTTCCCACATACGAATCACCACCTGAGTACACCATCTTCCCGTGTCCACTTCGAGCACCGTCTTTGAAGGCTCCATCGTACGTGCTTCCGTCCGCGTTGACAAGCTTCGCGGTTTTGCTTTCAGTGTGCATCTCTCCCAATTTCCATTCGCCCATGTACTTGCTTCCGTCCGGTGACTCCAGAGTGCCATAGCCATGCCGTTGGTCTCGCTTGAACCCACCTTCGTACCGCTCACCATCGGCCGTTGTCAACATGCCAACCCCGTGTCGTCTATCCTTGTCCCATTCACCCTGCCAAGCCTCATCTAGAGTCAGCGCAGGCCAAGAATCCCCACTTTTAGCGGAAGCAACAGGTTTACTGGAAGTGCATCACGAAGCCTACGCGTCGATCCGCACCTGATAGCTGCTACCGTCCGCCCATACCATCTTCCCGTGACCGTGCAGCTGCCCGTATTTCCAAGTTCCAGCATACTTGTCACCGTTTGGGAACTCCCTGCCGCACCGTGCCACCCACGCGTAAGCAACGGCTCGTACCTGGACCATGGAATTTCCAAACGGCTTGCCCCTAACGATACAATTGTGCACGATCGCATCCATACTCCGCATTCGGGGGCAGGATTTGAGAATGCGGCGGCTGCGTACATCGTTCCTTGTCCAAATATAGCCCCCTTCCGGAAAAGCCCCTCATACTTGGCGCCGTCCGCTCGCTCCAAGTTCCCATGCCCGTGCTGGCAGTCGAGGTGCCATTCACCCTCATAGCGTGACCCGTCCGCAGCTGTGAAAATGCTTGAACCATGTCGCGCACCGCTTTTCCAGAAGCCGCGGTATACGCCCCCGTCTGAGTATGTCGCCGTGCCCCAACCTTCACGGATACCATCGCGCCAGTCTCCGACGTACTCGGTTCCATCTGCACATACTTCACGCCCATGACCCCAGCGCTCACCTTCAAAAAACTCTCCCACGTACAACTGTGGCGAGTCAAGGTTTCGCAGATCGCCCTTTCCCGAGCGCTTGTCACTATCCCAACCGCCTTCGTAAACCCAACGGTTGTGGTACTGCTGCCTCCCTTCTCCATGCCGTTTTGATCCTTTAAACTCGCCGGTGTAAACATCTTTGGTTGGGTAGCTGCACGTCCCTTGCCCCTCCATATGGGATCCTGCCCATGTGCCTTCATAAACGTGCCCAGTCGCTTTCAACATGCGCCCGAACCCGCAGCGCTTCCCGCTGCGGTACTCTCCAATGTACATGTCACCGTTGGAGTAGCGACACTGTCCCTTGCCGTGGCACTTACCATCGCGCCACTCCCCATCATACGTCAGGCGATTTCGTAGGACGATGCGACCCTTGCCAGACATCTGGCCGTCTTCCCAGTTCCCCTCGTAATTGTCTCCATTCGCCCATCTGGAATGCACGGACCGAGGACGGTTTCAAGGTTTCTCTACGTTCTCCTTCTGGGAGGTGCACTAAGCAAGGTTGACCAGACAAGAAGTGATGCGGGAGAAGAGAGGCGGGAAGAAACGTGAAAGAGCCACTCCCGTGCTTTTTCCCCCTTCGCCAAGCGCCAACGTACACCTGCGTCGCCGCGGCACGGAATGAGGAGTGGTGGTACGCGGTGTTGCTGGACGCAGCAAGATTGCGATAGACCTAACAGAAATTATTGAGTCCAGCACTCACATTGCCATCCGCAAAGGTATAGTGCCCGTGCCCATCCATCTGACCCAGAAAGACCTCGCCTTCGTAGAAGTCATTGTTTCCCAGCTGAATTGAGACGTGCTCTCGATGCGGCCCTTCCCCATCCAGCGTCACCGAAGAGATGCACGGGGCTACCGAATCAACTGAATCATCCAGTAGGTCTAAGGTCACACTCTTGTGCGGACCAACGTCTGCATCTTCTTGTACTTCCGTAGCATCTCCGCCATCCAGGCTCGAAGACGCCTTCTCCGGGTCCTGCACATCCTGGTTCACTTGCTTCTGCTCGGACGCTTCGTCGCCAGAACCTTCCTCGGCAACAGACATCTCGGGCGAATGTCGATGTGCCCCAGCAAATGGGAAAGGGGTACGTGTGCCCTCCCGGCCTCAGGAACTTGTCTTCGTCGCGCCGCGTACTTGACGTCACCGAAAGTTCCTCGTCCTCTTTTGCAGAGTTCCAGAAAAGTGGAGTTTCGTGTTGTGGGGGCCGCACGATGGGCGCAACCATGCGGAGCTTGCGGTTGTTTGTGTCTTTCTGTGCGGTGTTTTGCGCGCATATCGATGCTTTCGTGGCACCCGTCTCCCTGTCTCTGCTCCCACGTCCTCAAAAACATGACTCCGCGCTATCGATGGCGGGAGGCTTTGGGAAGCCGAGGCCTGCAGCCAACGGGGCGGACAAGAAGAAGAAGGCGGCCAAATCATCTGCACAAAAGCCAAGGATTCCACAGTCGACAGTAGCCCCGTCTGTTACTGTAGCGGACAGGGCGGGGCAAGAGGTCAAAAAAATTCTCGACAGCCTCGATGATGATCAGGATCCTTTCTGGCAGCTCATTACCCCCTTGATTCAATCGGAGTTTCCTGCTAATGAAATCGAACGGGTCCTCGGTTTCATCAAATATTCGACAGGGCAGCTCCAGCTTCCCGATGAGATCGTGCAGAATAAGTGGCGGCCACAGGAGGTCCATAAATTGCCCTGGCATACCGCCCCTGCTGTCAGGCAAGATCAGGCATCTAACTGAACATAATCACTGATTTGCCGCTGCACACAGGACATTCACGCATTTATGGATGGTATTCCGGCTATGCCTTTCCGCGACACTGCCGGAGTGCCCTTCATCCGAGAGCTTGAGGAGAATTACGAGGTGATCAAGACTGAGTTCGAAGCACTACTGAACGAGCCCAGGGCACGCTTTCAGTCCGTCACGTCGATGAATTACGAAAGCGGCTGGAAGACCCTGGTTCTTTACTTCAATGGGCATCGTATAGACGGGTTCCCGTACGATAAGTGTCCGGTCACAGCATCTATCCTGGACAAGGTTCCAGTTGCTGGCAGGATCGCTGGTTTCAACAGGCAGCAGCCAAATAGTGGAATCCCACTTCACTCAGACGGAAACAACATGTGGTAGTGCCCATATCTGTGCGTAGTTGCAGGTTGCATCAGCTTCATTTGCAGAGTGATTGCAGATTCCCAGCGCATATTCAAATTTGGGTGCGTCCACGGCAGGTTGACTTGTCAAATGGGGATCAAAGTCCCTGAGGGCCAAAAGGCTTGGATCCGGGTGGGGGACGAGACAAGACGATGGGCAGAGGGCAAGTGTCTTCTATACGATACGACATTTGAGCACGAGACTTTCAACGAAAGCCCAGACGAAGAGCGTGTTGTTCTGCACGTTGACTTCTGGAACATGCTGGATATGACACCCACAGAAGTGCGAGCGATGCAGCGCGTGTACGAGCTTCGTGAGATGTATCTCCGTGCAGAGGGGCTCATCGAAACGGGCGGGAAGTTGTAATGCGACTGATGAAGGACCAGAGTGTTCTCGCCTCAGTGGAAAGAGCGGGTGCCACCAAGCAATCTGAGTGTGCCGTGGACTCCTATGCAGAACACTGAGACTGAGAGTGCAATACCGGGCCCCTGGGCACACAGAATTGACTTGTGCAGACCAGGCCTTCATTCAGAATCATTCAAAAAAATCTTTCCTTGACATGGTTCACGCGTCACTTGAAGACAAGGTATCCAACCTTCGCGCCCGCATTCGTATCCTTCTAGCTATCTCGTGCTCTCTCGTACTCACGAATGGCCTCATATTCTTTCGAAGTCATGCCATTCTCATCATCCGAGTCAATCTCGCTGTACCGTTTAGGAATGCCGCCGACCGTGAACTCCCTCTCGTCCTCGTCGCCTTCGCCATCGTCCTCGCTATCGTCCTCTGCTCCATCATCCTGAACACAAAATGCTCAGTTCGTGAGCGCGCTGTGCCATTATTCAAATCAGACTCGATAGCCATCGTGTCAGGTGGCTGCACCTCGCTGATCCGTTCCTTCCCGTAGTTTCCCAAAACGTGTGCATGCGCTTCATCCTCCCGTGCCGTCTCAGCATCACCTGTAGCACTCGTGGCATTTTCCCCGGAAGTGGTGGCCGAAACTACCCCTATTTTTACAGCCATGTCGTGTGTGCCATCGCTGCCGCCGCCGCCCGATCCATTGCCGCCATGGGCGGCAGCGTCGGCGGGGACGGCATGAGCGGCGCCAGGCTCGTTTTTTTTGGGTTTTTGGTACTTCGGTGGTGGTGGGACTTCCTTGATGTCCTTCCACAAGCTCTCTAAGAGTTGCTTCAACCTCGTGAACCGGTCGTTAGTTTCCCTCGCTTCCGCGCCTCCTTCGCCCGCATCGTGTGCCGAAAGAGCCTCGAGTTCTTCGTCGCACTCTTCACAGTTAGTGCGACCTGTGGCCGATGCCAGATCAATGATGTCATATTCCGAATACTCCGTGCCCTTGTTCTCACAATCTGGGTTGGCACAAACGTATCGTGTCTCCTTGTATGTCTCCTGTTTGACCTGCTTTTGCATCTCCCTCTCCATGAGTCTGAAGCGTAACTTGACAGAATCCAGCATCAACTTGAAATCGACGTACCAGAATCGCTTGCTTTCTCTCACCTTCTTTTCACCCTCTCTCGTTCTCACCACCCTTTCCGCCACCCTCTCTTTGAAGGCCACGAGATTGTTGTTTTCCAATTCGACCAGAGCCTGCGTCACTTTTTCCAGAGGCAGTTTCAGTTCCTTCGCAAAATCGTCCTCGCAGATTTGTGTATGCTCCGGATTGCTTGCACACACTAGCAGGCTGTCCATCGCAACCACGCACCAGTCGTCGTAAAAGGCACGTGTCACCATCCGCGCCACTTTTGAAAGCCGTTCTACTGTCTCATTATCCTCCGCAGACATGACCCGCAGTCGCCAGCTGTCACGTTCTCGCAAGTCCCAAGGTTCAGCGTCGCTCACGATTCTGCGAATCCACTCTCTAATAGGGGGGTGCCAAATTACCCCCCAATTGGAGAGGGTACAGGTTTTTGTCACTAAACGGATGCTTCTCCCGTCATTCAGTACTCTTTCATTTCATCATCTTGCTCGCCCTCCTAGCACAATCATTTCCAATCAAGCCGCGTGACTGTGAGACTGTTGGTCTGCCTGGCTTGGAACTTCTCTTTGCTCACGCCTTTCTCGCGATCTCTCTCCCTGCCCGCCTTCCTCGCACCATTATTCCTTGCCCTCAGGTGACTTTGCAGTTCCCACAGGCGGAAGTTGCCGTACACCGGGATCAAGCTTGAAATGCAAGTGCCTGTTCGAGTTCATTGCAAACATGCCTTTCTCGACAACCCATCACTCCGGGCCGCCGTAGCCTAGTCATCTACTCCCAACCCCTCACCAACATGCGCCAAAGCCCAGTCTTCTTGTGGTCTTCAGTAGGATGTCGGTATCCACCTGCCAGAACATAGCCGCAATAAGACGCTGGTCCGGAGCTCAAGCATACTCAAGCTCTGGCCAGACACATCCTGTCTCGGAACATCGCTCCTCTCTGGAACGCCGCACCGCAGAGGACACAACCAGAGTGCTGACTGAGGGGAGTCACCAGTTCTGTTTAGGGTGGTTCGTTGGCACAAAGACGAGGCTCTTTGGCCTGTTTGAATGGACAGTTGGTCAAGGTTTGTGAACAAACAGCAAGCAAGCAAGCAGGCACGCGCGCTCGGATCGGGGACGCTGCTTATGGATTAACTCACAGTGCCATCGAAGTAAACTCTGGATGATTGCTGATGAAACCAGCCCCAACAACAGCCCGCGATGCCGCGGGATTTGCGCTCTGTGGGGAGGAGGGTGGATCAGCCAAGCCGCGCTCGGTCGTGGAGGGGAACGAATGCCTGCAGTCTCTCATGAAGTTAGAATTTGGATAGAGGGAGGAACGCACCGTGTGCATTCCCGCGAAAAAGGGGTCTGCGTCAGCGTTGACATTGATTCCTGCCTCGTAGAGGACCTGAGTACGCGGACGCGCAGAGGGTCAGCCACCGCGATATGGAACCAGGTCACCCTCACTGACTAACTCTTCTGCCCCGCCACGGTAGAACCTATGCCAAGGGCTCGCAATGGGAAAGAATTCCTGCAAGAAAGGAACTTTTCGCAGCAAGTTATACCTGTGTCCGTTGGGACCTCTCCTTCAAGAAGCCCAGCATCCCAGCCCACCCCCCCGATGCGCGGATGACTCTTGGTTGCGCTACTCACCCCCATAATGGACGCGGAATGTATGTTTTATTATTTTAATTATTTAATAATAATGGGTGAGTTCCAAAAGTCCATACCTGACACTTTTTGGCACTTATAATACTTGTATGGCTCTACAATGCACTTGTAGGTGTTTCCACTTTTTCAAAAGTGTAGGCGGAAACCGGACGGGCTACGCTTTTTCACACAATTTACACTTCTCCCATGCCACGCAAGGATCGACGGACGGGGCCCATTCCTTCAGTGTCGCAGCCCGAACCCCCGGTTCCTGCAGTGGTGGTGGCTGGACAACCTCCGAATGTACTGTCTCCTGAAGCTCCACCGTCCGGATCGCCGCCCATCGACGCACCTGCGTCGA
>Ga0209335_10004247_pt1 | contig 13765 bp, 13 predicted proteins | sample COG_09_FD_184753 | JGI IMG/M metagenome (GOLD analysis project Ga0209335, IMG submission 184753) | Pelagic Microbial community sample from North Sea - COGITO 998_met_09 (SPAdes) (version 2) | ecosystem: Environmental > Aquatic > Marine > Neritic zone/Coastal water | place: Helgoland, sampling...
CCTGCCCCCCACGACCTCGGAAAACCAACTCTGGATAAACGCTATTATCCGCAGCCATTATGATGGCTCTTCTGACAAGAATATCATCAAAAGGCTTTTCAGTTACCCGCATACGGATACATCCGGTCTGCGCTGAGCGTGCCTCATAAACTGTGATGTTTGGAATGCTAGAAGCCAGTTCTAGCGAAGGCATATCGAACTGAAAATTCATATCCACTTGCGCAGACGCCACAGCAGCCAATTGCGCTGCAGAACCCGCACCATGATCATAATAGTGGATCTCATCTAAATAGATTTCACCGCCCCAATACGGTTGATCAACACGCTTTAAAATTGCCTTCTCGCCGATGGAATATTCAGCCAGCGTGAATGGACCCGTACCATTCGGATTTTTTGAAAGATCTCCATCGAAATCACGGTGCACTATCATAGTTGGATAATTGTAGAGGTTTTCTGGGATCGATAAGACGGGCTGGTTCAAATTAAGCCGAACCGTATGACTATCAACTTTTTCGATCGCACCTGGCGTCATCGTTTTTTTGTCGCCATCACCACTGACCATTGATGAAAAGAGACCAATATTTGATGAGCCCGTCGCAGGGTCTAACCAGCGTGTGAAGTTGAAGACGACATCATCGGCATTGAACTCATCACCGTTATGCCATTTCACACCTTTGCGAAGGTTGAATGTCCAGGTTTTGAGATCATCGGACGCCGACCAGCTTTCAGCCAATTGCGGCCGCGTAATGTTATCTGGCCCCGTGATCACCAGGTATTCACAAATTTGACGCGCGATATTAGATGTCGCCGCCCATGAGAAAACCGCAGGATCGGTCATCTCTTGGACTTCCATGGAGCATCGGAGTATTCCGCCTTTTTTAGGGGCCTGTGCTATGGCATCACCCATACCAATAGCGCCAGACATAGCATAAGCCGCAGAGGCTGAAACACCCAACAGGGTCGCAGATCGCAAGAATTCACGTCGATCAATCTGACCTTTTAATAACTGTGTGTGCACCTCTGGTACGAGAGGATGAACACGGCCTTTGATCTCATGATCCATTTTCTTTTTCGACATAACGCCCTACGTCTCCCTGCTTTGCAGCCCTGATACAGATTACTTTTTGCGATCTTTTGTTACTCCTCAAAGGATTACCCCCTGAATTATTGATAGCACCATAGCGAGGCACATCCGCGTTGTCCAAAAGCCGAACGGATAAATTTTCCTAAGGAAAATACAGACATATCGGCCTAGAGACGCCCACCAGGTTCGCCGATGGCGTTTTGGAGTAATTCTGACGAGATAAAACCAAAGGCATCGTCAATGCTATCTGTCTTAAAGAATAACGACAGGTCATCAGCTGATATGGTCCCCGCATCGACCATCGTTTGCAAATTAAACGCTTTATCCCAGAATTCAGTGCCGAATAGGACCATAGGCACTGGCTTTCGAAGTTTTTGTGTCTGTACCAGAGTCAGATTTTCAAAAAACTCGTCCATCGTGCCAAAACCACCGGGAAACACGATCATCGCCTTGGCAAGATACGTGAACCAGAATTTACGCATGAAAAAGTAATGGAACTCAAAATTGAGCTCTCTGGTGATGTACGGATTGTGATGCTGCTCGAACGGTAATGATATATTGAGGCCAATATTGATACCCGCCGCCTCAGAGGCGCCACGGTTCGCCGCTTCCATGATACCTGGTCCACCTCCGGTACAAACCACGAATCGCCTTTTGGATCCTTCGAGAGTTTTCGACCATTCGGTCAGCCGAGATGCAAGCATTCGTGCAGCCTCATAATATTCTGACATTCGAAGATCGCGTTCAGCTTTGGCAATGTCACCGCCGTCCACCTTTGCCGCCGTCAACTGGGTCTGCGCATCTTCTCGGCTTTTTGTTCGGGCAGAACCAAAAAAGACAATGGTGTCGGCAATATTAAATTCTTCAAATCGCGATTCAGGTTCTAAGTATTCTGACAGAAGCCGGATAGAGCGCGCGTCTTTGCTCTGCAGGAACACATCGTTATTGTAGGCTTTAACGACGTCCGGAATATCGTCGGGCGGTGGCATTTTGTTATCTTCCTGATCCGCCATCGATTTTCCTCTGCTGATTTAAGTCTGGACCCAGCGGGCAGCAGCGGCATCATCACTGCTACGTGCATCGACCCACTTAGGCCCTTCGGATGTATCTTCGAGTTTCCAAAACGGAGCCTTGGTTTTTAAAAAATCGATCAAAAAATGGCACGCCTCAAAAGATGCTTCACGGTGCGGCGATGCAGCGGCAACTAGAACGATCTGGTCACCAGGTTCCATTTTACCGTATCGATGAATGATCAGGCTGGATTCAAGCTGCCAACGCTCATTGGCCTCGGCTTCAATTTTTTCGAGCGCCTTTTCCGTCATGCCTGGGTAATGCTCTAGCGTCATTGCGCCGATATCCGCCGAACCCGCCATTTCGCGCACTAAGCCAACGAACGAACACAATCCGCCAATCGCGTGGTTGCCTGCGCTCATGTTTTTAATTTCTTGGCCGACATCAAAATCTTCTTCTTGAACGCGGATCATGTCAGCCCCCGGTTACCGGTGGAAAGAATGCCACTTCGTCGCCATTCTTAACTGGGTGTCCTAAATCAACATGCTCTTGATTGACTGCTGTACGGACTACATCGTCGTCGGCAAAGGCTTCTGCATAACCTTCTCCGCGCTGACGTTGCCACGCAACAAGGTCACCGACTGTCGCGACATCGCTTGGCATTGCAATTTCCTCAGCCGCAATACCGACGCGTTCTCTGACCCAAGCGAAATACAGCAAATTAATCATGTTACCCTGCGATCAATCCATTAAAGGGAATGTACGTCACCATATCACCAATCTCCAAACGCACGATATCTTCGGGGACTTCGACCAACCCATCTGCATCAACCATAGAAGTTAATATGCCTGCACCACTGGAATGATGTTTGAGTGCTGTCACTGTTCCCTCATTTGATACTTCAACCCGCACACGCACCCATTCACGACGATTCGGTTTCTTTTTATAATCGAAGCCAGAAACCACGGGGAACCTATTAGGCTGATAGCCGGTTTCACCGCTTAAGCGCCGCAGTACAGGTTGCGCAATCATCAGAAATGTTACCATGGCAGCGACCGGATTGCCCGGCAGACCAATGAAACTCGCATCGCCAACTTGGCCCAATGCAATCGGTCGCCCCGGCTTAATCGCCAATCGCCAAAAATGGATGCTGCCCAGAGATTCAACGGCTGATTTTACGTGATCTTCTTCACCTGCAGATACCCCACCCGATGTCATCAATACATCGTGGTCACTTTTTGCAGCATCTAAAGCGGCAATGATCGCATCTTTATCGTCGGGCAAAATACCAAGATCGGTGACCGCGCAGCCCATCCCCATTAATAGGCTCATGACCGCATAACGGTTGGCATCATAAATACATCCAGCCGGGGCATCCCCACCGGGATCACGAACCTCATCACCTGTCGAGAAAACCGCAACCTTCAGTCTTTTAAAGGTTTTTAGCTTATCCCGGCCCACAGAGGCAGCAAGGCCAATTTCTTGCGGACGCAAACGCTTTCCCGCACGGATTATGGTATCGCCAATTTTAACATCTTCCCCGGCAAAGCGGCGGTTTGAGCCATGTTTTAAACCGTTGGGGAGGATCACAACATCGCCATCAAGTGACGTGTCTTCTTCCATGAAAACAGTATCCATACCGTTTGGCATTGGCGCACCAGTGAAAATCCGAACAGCTTCACCACGAACTGCTTCACGACCCAGTGGATGCCCAGCAGCAACGCGGCCTGTCACCGGCAATCGCGTTTCCCCGTCAGCATTCAAATCTTCATAAAACACCGCATATCCATCAACCGCACTGTTATCGTGCGGCGGCACGGCACGATCAGAGACAATATCTTCGGCAAGAATCCGGCCAAGAGTTTCAACCGTTGGCACGGCCTCAACATCGACAACGGTCTCAAGGCGATTATTTAAATCAGCAATCGCATCAGCAAACGGCGTAAGCGCATCGCCGAAAGCGAAACAATCGTCTTTAAGCTGTGCCATGGCGTCGTTCCGAACTAAACCCACAATAGGTCATAACAAAGTCCGAGATTGCTTCGATGTCATCGATCCGTAAATGGGGAATTTTGGTTTCAATTTCGGTATTTGTCGCGATGGCGACGATGGATGCATCATCGGTGCACAAAATGGGTTTTCCAACTTCGGGTCGATAAACCTCTAATTTTGGATGTGGGTAAGATTTAAAACCTTCGATAAGCACAAGATCGACGTCAGCCATTCTATCGAGCAAAAAATCAATATCTGGTTCTTCCTCGCCCCGGTTCTCATGCAGCAACGCCCATCGACTTGATCCGGTAATGACAACCTCATGGGCACCAGCCGCGCGATGCTCGTATGAATCTTTTCCAGGCTTATCGATATCAAAATTGTGATGGGTGTGTTTGATGGTGGAGACTTTTAAACCACGCGAAATTAAGGCGGGGATGACCGCCTTAACCAACGTGGTTTTTCCACTCCCGCTCCAACCTGCAAAGCCAAAAATCTTTGTCACCAAACAGCCCTCTATTTTACCCAGACGTATGCTCTCACCCTTACAGAGATATCGTCTCTTAAGGTCCTAAAATCAAGGCTTTCAAGGCGATACAGCAACGTCTCTATCAATGAGATCTATATCGCAAATGTGGCTAGTTTGGCGGCGTTTTAGCTTTGCGTGCATCAGCCGCATCATCGACTTGCATAATATGACGCAATCCAGCGACGAAATAGTCCACGCCAGTAATCAAAGTCAGCAAGGCTGCGCCCCACAATCCATAGATGCCGATTTCTATCGTCGAAATGGGGCCAAAGTCTGGTCCTGCATGCCCCACCAGCAGAAAACCAAGGGCTAACATCTGTATCGTGGTCTTCCACTTTGCCATCCGTGTCACAGGAACAGAAACACGGACTTCAGCTAAAAATTCCCGAAGGCCAGATACCAATATTTCACGGCACAATATCACCGCTGCTGGTAAAATCGTTAAACCGCCGATGCGATCAACCCCCATTAAAACCAGCAACACCGAAGCGACAAGTAACTTGTCAGCAATTGGATCTAAGAAACGGCCAAATGCAGATTGTTGATCCAATACGCGCGCTAAATATCCATCAAAGAAATCGGTAACACAGGCCGCAGTATAAAATCCAAATGCCACCCAATTTGCGAGCGGCGCATCCAGAAAAACCAATACTAAAATCAAAACCGGGATCGCAATAATACGGCCCAGTGTCAGGATATTTGGAATTTTGGTGAGCATTAAGTTTGTTCATCCAGCGCTTCGACCCCATCACGGGGCAGGGAAACCAGTAATTAGACTTGTTCTAACAGGTTCGACTGCAGGATGAAATACAGACGCAGAATAACGACCATCATTTACGGCTCGGAATGGAACCAATCGTAGATTTTTTTGGCAATGCCCCGACTGATACCTTCAACGGCTTCCAGGTCTTTGACGCCCGCCGTCGACACGGCCTTGGCTGCACCGAAATGATGCAACAGTGCTTTTTTCCTTTTGGCACCGATGCCGGGTACTTCATCAAGGATCGATTTTTGAATTTGTTTACCACGTTTCGCCCGATGTGTCCCAATTGCAAAGCGATGAGCCTCATCGCGAATGCGTTGTAGAAAATACAACACAGGGTCCTTGAAGCCCAGTTGGATTGGCTCAGATTGCTCTGGCAAGAATATCTTCTCTCGGCCCGCATCACGGTCGGGTCCTTTGGCGATAGCCGCTAAAGCAACATTTTCGATGCCTAATTCTTCGAATACGCTCATGGCAGATGAGAGCTGCCCTTTGCCGCCGTCGACCAAAACCAAATCGGGCCACATCCCTTTTGTTTTATCTGGGTCTTCTTTTTGCGCCCTTGAAAACCGACGTTCCAAGACTTCACGCATCATATCGTAGTCATCGCCAGCAGATGCACCGCCTGATCCGGCACGGCGGATATTGTATTTCCTGTAGGCATTTTTCATGAAGCCCTCAGGGCCAACGACAATCATGGCGCCGACCGCATTTGTACCCGAAACATGCGAGTTGTCGTAAACCTCAACGCGTTCGGGTGCGCCGTCCAATTGTAATACGCTTGCCAATCCATCCAGCAATCGTATTTGCGATGCACTTTCCGACAACCGCCTCGCCAAGGCATCGCGCGCATTAATCATCGCATTTTCAACGACTCGTTTTTTCTCGCCACGTGTCGGATGTCGAAGCTCGACCCGCCTGTCAGCTCGAACACTCAATGCTTCTTCGATCAAATCGTGATTAGGCACGACATGAGATACTAAAATCAGTGATGCGGGCTTGGTCTTTGCATAAAACTGCCCCAAGAACGCCTCTAGAACCTCTTCAGGCCCATCATCTTTAGCATGTGATGGGAAATAAGCCCGGTTTCCATAGCTACGCCCGCCACGGAAGAAGAATATCTCGGCACATGTTGTTCCTCCGTCCTGGTGAACAGCGATTACATCAGCATCTTCGACACCGGCGGCGACGGCTTCATGGCGCGATTGAACACGTGTCAGGGCACGTATGCGATCACGGAATTGACCCGCGAGTTCGAACTCAAGCGTGTCTGACGCTTGTTGCATGCGTTTCGCCAATCCTTCTTGGATTCCATGACTGTCACCCAATAAGAATGTGCGGGCCTCTTCGACCAACTTCACATATTCGTCTTTGCTGATGCGATCTACACATGGGCCACTGCAACGTTTGATTTGATAAAGCAGGCAAGGCCGCGTGCGATTGGCAAAAACATTGTCCGAGCATGTCCGCAACAAAAAGGCGCGTTGTAATAGCCCAAGCGTATCGTTGACTGCCCAAACCGACGCAAATGGCCCAAAATACTCACCCTTGCGCGATCGAGACCCCCTGTATTTCACAACCTGGGGATAGTCATGATCACCCGTAACAAGAATGTATGGAAATGTCTTATCGTCGCGCAGCAGAATATTATAGCGCGGCGCATACCGTTTGATGAGGTCAGACTCCATCAACAGCGCTTCTGCTTCGGTCTCGGTCCGCACAATTTCAAGATCAATGGTCTGCGCAATCATCCTGGCAATACGGATAGATTGGCGATCAGGATGCGTGTAGCTCGTGACCCGTTTTCTGATATTCTTAGCTTTGCCGACGTAAAGAACATCACCAGCCTCGCTGATCATGCGATACACACCCGGTGACGTCGGCAATGATGCTATTCGAGCACGAATCACGTCCGCACCCTTTGGCGTTTGCGGGCTTTGCGACTCCGTATTCACGCCTTCCTCAAGTGGTGATTCACTCATGAATTCAACTGCTTATCTGGACCTATTGTTGCCAAGAATAAATAGTCACAGGAGATTTGAATATTAACCATAACTCTATCCACGAAACCTGTGGATAACCTTGTTGAAAAAACTTCGATGGTTCGAAAAACCATTACGATTCAAAGGCCTTAAGGACTTTGCTTAAAATTTATGCAATATTGTAACCCATTGATTTTATTCAATTTTGAATAAAGATGCGCTGACATGTCAAGAATCTGAAACTTGGGTGTCAATTTAAGATAACAAAGCCTGCACTGTGCAAAAGAAACGCCAGTCAAAAAAGTTAGCGCACAATATACCCTCAAATAGCGGTCATGTATTAACGATTTATACTTCGTTATTAAACCGTTCAATTTCGACGCCAACACTGCCTGCAGCCTCGATTATATCAAGTTTTTCTACACGCACGCGTACAGACCTAACACGCTTATCTTCTAGGCACATTTCGGCAATGGTCTCAGCCATAGTTTCAACCAAGCCAACATGGCCAACATTGATGATTTCTTGCACACCGTTTACGAGAGATTCATAGCAAACAACATTACCAATACTGTCTTCGAGGCCGCCTTCACTCTCACGGACAGCTAAGTCTAAATTGACTCGCAATCGCTGTGGGTCGTCATGTTCAAAGTCGTGAATACCGATCAATGCCATAAGCACCAGATCGCGCACGAATACATGTCGTACCCTAGAGCGCGCATCTGCGATCTTTACCGGCTCTAGAATTTCGCGTGCATCAGAGCTCATATCAGAATCCTCGGTTTTAAAATTATGCGCAGGCAGCCCTACTCGCGCGGCTTCGTCTCTTCGGTCTCATATGCCCAATTCATAAATTGACCGGAATCTACAGCAATCATCTGACCTGTGACCGAAGGCGCGTCAAGGAGAAAACTAACAGCGGCGGCGATCTCGGCTGGCTCTACAGCACGTTCCAAGGGTGTTTGGCACGCCTGTATGTCGAAGTCTTCTTGGCTTTGCCTTGGGCTTGGCAATACAGGTCCTGGCCCTACGGCGTTCACGCGGATATTCGGCGCTAGTGCACGGGCTAAAACTTGGGTCTGATCCCACAGCGCCATTTTACTCATGGTATAGCTTGGGAAATGCTTGGATGGATTAAAGACACGTTGATCGATCACATTCACAACACTGCCCAGCTTTCCTTTGGGCACTTGCTTCATCAATTCCTGGGTCAACACATAGGGTGCTTTGAGATGCACATCCATATGCTGATCCCAAACCTCAAAGTCTTCGGTTTTGACATCATCACCGATAAAAACAGAGGCATTATTCACAACGGCTGTTAAGGGTCCCAGAGCATCGCAGACTTCTGACGCCATATGACGAATAGCTGTCACATCTTCTAGATTGGCCGATACAGCAACAGAATTACGGCCCAAAGATCGCACATAATCGGCCGCAGCAGCGGCATCATCTGCCGAGGAATGATGATGTATCGCGACATCCCAACCATCCGAGGCTAGTCGGTCGACAATCGTTCGGCCGATACGTTTTGCGCCACCTGTGACAAGGACCCGGCGCATCAGATACCGCGCTTAAACTGAGGCCAAAAGACGATCAACACCATATGCCTGGGCGCTGATGTAACCGACGTACAACAAGAAAAAGACAGCTGCGACACCACGATTGAGTTTCACCCAACCTAGCAACACAGGCATCAGCATCAAAGTAGCGAACAACATTACCCAGATATCAAAGCCAATAACTTGATCCGGCACCTGCAGCCCCGTCACAACAGCAACCAAACCACCGACGAGCATCATGTTAAAGACGTTGGAGCCAATGACATTACCAATGGCAACATCAGGATGTCCCCGATAAGCCGCAACAACTGAGGCCGCTAATTCCGGCAGTGATGTACCGAACGCAAGCAGCGTCAAACCGATGACTTCTTCAGAAACACCATATGATCGAGCAATCGCTGAACCGCCATCAACAAGCAAGTCTGCACCAAACGCGAGTCCTACGATCCCACCAACAGTAAGCGCAAAGGCGACAGGCACATTTTTTGGCACACCTTTTTCAAGTTCTGCCAATTCCTCAGCATGTTCTTCAAGAACATCGGGGTCGTCTTGCCCACGGAAATAAGATGCAAAAATGAATCCCGCAAAAATGACCAAAAGGATTACGCCAGAAACACGGTCCACCGCGCCGAATAGACACATGATAGAAAAGATCACGGTGCCGCCTGCAAGCAGAGCAATATCACGAGGCATAGCGGCGGGCTTCGCCAAGATGGGCATAACCAAACAAGCTGCCCCTAGAATCAGCCATACATTGGCAATGTTAGAACCGACGATATTACCAATAGCCAGACCAGGGGACCCTTGCATCGATGCTTGCAAACTGACAACCAACTCTGGCGCGGATGTTCCGAAAGCCACCACAGTCATACCAATGACCATGGGTGACACACCCATTTTATCCGCGAGGATAACTGCGCCTCGAACCATTGCTTCGGCAGCAATCAACAGGATTATTAACCCACCGATCAACTGAAGATACATATCCATAAACTTCTCGTCCCCTTATCGGATGTTTCCGCTCCCCAACGGTCCGAATGACGAAACAATAGCCGCGTAGACATGCCGTTTAAAGGGGACAATCAACTCTGGAATAATTTTAATGTTCATCCAGTCCCATTGCTGAAACTCAGGGGGATTTGATTGGTCTAAATCGATCTCTGACTCTTCGCCAACGAAACGATATGCATACCAAAGTTGTGCCTGGCCCCGGTATTTATTAAACCGTTTTCCGATCACTTCTTTTGGGAAATCATACGTCAGCCATTCATCGGTCGAACTGAGCAACTCAACTGAATGAATACCGGTTTCTTCGAGGAGTTCGCGCCGCGCCGCGTGCTCAGGGTCTTCGCCTTTGTCAATTCCGCCCTGTGGCAGTTGCCAGCGATAAGGCTCTTCCTCGCCCAAATCACTGCGGCATCCCATAAACACGCGTCCATCGGCATTAAATAAGACAATGCCGACGCAGGGCCTATATCCATTCGGAGGCTTAATCGAAATTGGATTAGCAGACATAGTCAGAAAGACAACACGACGAAACAACAACCACGCTCATCCGCCTTGGTTTGACGTCAACGTCGCAACAGATGATGCAGGCACGAGGATCACCCCTTTATCGGGAAGGGTCGCAATCCAATCCAATACACTTTTGATGGTCACAGGATACGGTCGTGCCATCGCCAGCACAGAACCGCGCTCTTTAGCTAAACTCTCCAAACGGTCCAAGTTTTCACGAATTTGCTGAATTCTTGGTTCGCTATCGATATACATTTCACTTTCAACGCGAGGTAAATTAAGGTCTGTCGCGATCGGGAAAACCTCATTACGGCTTTTCTTACCTCCAACGACGAACATCAAACCGCGCGATTTCACATCTTGAAGCACCCGCCTGACCTGGCCTTCCGCTTTCATAAAGCGCGACCCCATCATCGTTACCAGCCCCACGTAACCTTGTGCGCTGGCCATGACAGTTTCCATACGTCGCTGATTCTCGGCGAGTTGCACACGCGTATCGAGCGCGAGCGGTCCCGCATCTTCAACAGGGAATTTTTCACTTTCCATCGGTAACGACATGAATAATTCATGCCCCGCCAAACGCGCACGAAACACCCAATCATTGAGGTTCCGGCCATATGGGCTCATCACAAAACTAATTTCCGGCGGCAATTTATTAATAACGCCAAGCGATGCTTGACGACTGAGGCCAATACCTTCGAACAATATTGCAATTCTGGGTGTGGTGATCCCTGGATCAACTGGGCGGGCATAAACCTGCCAGGGTTGAGCCCCATCCGATGCGATACGCGGCAGCTTACCGATATCCTTTTTCTCTTCGATGAGACCGACCGTAGGCGCTGGCGACAATGCTTGGCTTTGATCAGCAGCACTAGGATGATCCGGCAATCGTGCCAATGCAGCCTCGGATACAGAGGCCACAACGACCCCACCACCAGCAGATTGAGTGGTATTGAGACTGTTCAACGAATTCAGACCACCTGCCGGTGCAGTTGCTGCAGTCGCAGCCGGGTCAAGCATGGCTTCAGATTTGTCTATTTCTCCATCGGGCGTATTTCCACCTGGTTGTGCGCTATCTGTGGGTGAAATCGAAGATGATACTGTTTGTTCAGTCGACGTTTCCACTGCCGTTGGTTCTGTGGACAAAGCAGAATTAAGGCTCCCAAGCGGTGCCGGCATCGCCAGCTCGACTCGGCCCGGGTCATTCTTTGCGGCGACAACAGCATCGTCTGAGCTTGAAAATATAAACCAACTGGCACCGCCAATGACACTCATCAAAACGACTGCACCGCCAATTGCTGCGAAGATCAGTGCTTTCTTTCGCGATGACTCCTCATCTTCCTCGTCTTCGTCTTCGTCTTCGTCTTCGTCTTCGTCTTCGTCTTCGTCTTCGTCCTCGTCATCATCTTCGTAGTCATCGTCAAATTCGTCCTCGATCCCATCAAACGGATTCTTGATTGATTCGTTTGAACCGATCATTTCTTCTTCGTCGTCTTCGTCTTTGACGGGGCCAGAGGCATAATTGCCGCTTAGATCCTCATCATCAGTCGACTTATCCAACCCACTGACATGGTCATCGAGATCATCGATATCGACCTCGTCTTCATCGAGATCATCATCAAAGTCGTCTGAGTCGTCTTTTTTTCCGAAAAGCTTAGGGAACTTCAATACAACCTCCGAAACGGCAAACGGCCCGCGCTAAGCGCGAGCCGCCCTGCATTCACGAGTGATCACGCAAAACCAATTGGATCATTCCGCCTTCGCCTGTTGGGACATAATGGCAAGGCCCCTAATCAGATCAAGCGCCCGCAGAAGCTGATAATCCTGCGGTTTTTCCTCTTCTGCCTTCTCGGCAGATTCGACACCATCAGTTCCCTCAGTCTCACTCTCGGTTTTGGTACTTGTATCTAACGCTCCACGCAGATCTGCCTCACTGCGGCGCGGACGTTTAGAGGAAATTTCCTCAATCCGAGATTGCTTAACTTCGATGTCTGGATCGACACCCTTGGCTTGGATCGAACGCCCGGATGGCGTGTAATAACGGGCTGTGGTTAAACGCATCGCACCATTACCACTGACCGGCATGATCGTCTGAACAGATCCCTTACCGAATGATTTGGTTCCAAGCACAACCGCACGACGATGATCTTGCAACGCGCCAGCGACAATTTCAGATGCCGATGCTGAACCACCATTGATAAGTATAACCAGCGGCATACCTTCAATCAGATCGCCTGACCGCGCATTGAAACGCTGCGTATCCTCGGGGTTACGAGACCGCGTTGATACAATTTCACCGCGCTCAAGAAATGCGTCAGAAACTGCAACAGCTTGATCAAGCAAGCCACCGGGGTTGTTTCGCAAATCAAGAACATATCCTTGGATCTTATCACCCAGCTCTTCGTTGATTTTCTCAACGGCGCGCTTCAAGCCAACATCTGTTTGCTCGTTGAACGACGTAATCCGGATATAACCAATGTCGCCCTCGACACGGGACCGAACGGATGTGATTTTGATGACTGCACGGGTAATCGACACGTCAAAAGGCTCTCGGCCTTCTCGCACAACGGTCATGCGAATATCACTGCCAACTTTACCACGCATTTTATCAACAGCCTGGGTCAAGGTCAGACCCTGAACAGATTCGCCATCAAGATGCGTGACGATATCACCTGCTTCGACACCCGCCCGAAAAGCAGGTGTATCATCAATCGGTGAAATTACTTTGATATAGCCCGCTTCCATGGTGACCTGAATCCCCAGCCCACCAAATTCACCACGGGTATTTACCTGCATTTCCTTAAAGCTTTTCGCGTTCAGGAAACTGGAATGCGGGTCCAAAGATGTCAGCATGCCTGTAATCGCAGCCTCGATCATTTCTTCTTCGCTAGGTGGCTCAACGTATTCAGCGCGAACACGTTCAAACACATCACCAAAGAGCGCTAACAGGCGATAGGTTTCTTCATCATTCTTCTTTGCATCAACGGCCAGAACCGGCGACGCCCCCAGCGTCACGACGAGCGCAATTGCCAATGCCCCGATGGGGGAAATCATCCGTTTTATCATCCGTTTACCTCATTTTTGCGTGCTGCCAACCATGGCACAGGATTGATAGGTTGGCCATTACGACGTAATTCAACATAGAGTACCGGCTCGCCATCACTACTCTCATCAATGACACCTACGGGCTCTCCCGCGATGACTTGCTGACCCTGTTCCACATCGATTCTGCTCATGCCTGCAAGAAGGCTATGATATCCTTCGCTGTGTTCGATGATCAAGAGAAGCCCATACCCTCTAAATTTACCTGCATATGCCACTGTACC
>Ga0209335_10004262_pt1 | contig 13731 bp, 7 predicted proteins | sample COG_09_FD_184753 | JGI IMG/M metagenome (GOLD analysis project Ga0209335, IMG submission 184753) | Pelagic Microbial community sample from North Sea - COGITO 998_met_09 (SPAdes) (version 2) | ecosystem: Environmental > Aquatic > Marine > Neritic zone/Coastal water | place: Helgoland, sampling...
TGAACCTCAATATCTGGAAGCCGGATGAGGCGCGTGCTGCGCCGGTCATGGTTTGGATCCACGGTGGCGGATTTTGTAGTGGCTCGAATCGAGTTCGAGGTTCGGTATTTGCGAAGGCGGGTGTGGTGCTGGTTGCACCAAACTATCGACTTGGCATGCTGGGCTTTGCGGCCCATCCGCTGATTGAAAGTCAGTATGCCAATTTTGGATTACTGGATCTGATCCTCGCGCTGCAATGGGTCAGAGACCATATCGTGGCCTTCGGCGGTGATCCCGAGAATATTACGATCTTTGGTGTGTCGGCCGGTGGACAGGCGGTTAACTTACTCATGACCATGCCCCAGGGGGCGGGATTGTTTCACAAAGCCATCGCGCAAAGTGGCTATGGTACTTGGCCATTGTTGCGGCTTAAGCCTCAGGATCAGGACCCCCGTGACATTTTAGGTGAAGCGCCCGAGTCCGCTGAGGATAATGCCAGCAGCATTTTGCGCCGAATCGATGCCCTTGAACTTTCAAGCGCGTCGCTCTTACAACTGCCTGCGAAGACCATCGTCCAGGGACAGCGCGGTTTTCAACGCCCGATTGTGGATGGACTCAGTGTCTTGGACGAGCCAGGCCGCTGCCTTGCGCAAGGGGTAGGATCGAGAATCCCTTATTTAACCGGCGCCAACAGTTTTGATGGGTCGGTGATGCCGAGCTATCAACTTAATCCGGAAGACTACGCCGTCGCTTGGGATGAGTGGGATCCGAGCTGGCGGACGTTATATGACGCAGACCTTGTTGCTGCCCCAGAAACCGGTATCCAACGTCTCTTCGGCGATGAGCGATACTTACTGTCGGCATGGGTTTTATCTGAGGCGATGGCGCGTCTTGGCGCGCCAGCCTATCGGTATTATCTCGACGTGCCCGGCCCTGAGGGGTTGCCCTTGCGTGGAAGCCCACATGGATTTGATGGCTTTTTGTTATTTGAATCAAAGGTTGTCAGTCCTGACTCGGATTGGGACGGCTGGGGCGATCAATTGCGTCGTGCTTGGATTGAGTTCGCTCGGGTGGGCGCGCCCTGCGCCTTGGACGCGCGGGTTGGGGCTTGGCAACCCGTCGGCGAAAACAGTCGATGGCATCGGCTCGGGTCCGCATCGACCATCAGTGATCAGGCGCTCAGCGAGCGGTTATCGCGGCTGTTAAGCCGGTACCATTATCGATGCCATGCGGATGCGAGCCCGGGCGGTAGGTCGTAGTCTGGTGCTCGATGAGGTTGTGGCGCCTGAGTCGTCTTAAGATGATTCCGAGGCAGGCTTACCCTTGAAGGCCTGCGGGGGCTCATCGGCTGCGATCGTTATGCGCTCACCATATCGATAGAAGCCGCTGTAGTCGAAAATAGCTTGATGCTGAACGCTATAGTTGTCCCAGAGGGTGATCATGTTGGGTGTCCATTTAATGCGGCACTGGTGTCTTGCGTTGGTTTTGATGCGTTGAAAAAGCCCTTGCAGAATCAGGTCGCTCTCGAAGGACGGCACGTTTAAAAGGTGCGCAGTGAAGCCCTCATTGACGTACAGCACCGGTTTCTGAGTTTTGGGGTGCTGAATCACCACGGGGTGGGTGTGCGCCGGATAGGATTGTCCTGGCTTGAGCCGAATGCCATAGCGCATTAAGTCCAGCTCACCATCATGGAACGCAGATTGCTGCATCAGGTACTGTTGCAGTTCCGGCGAGAGTTCTTCAAACGCCGCCTGCAGATTGGCAAAAAGCGTGTCGCCACCCAGGTTGTCCGGGACGCGTGTCAGATAGAGCATCGAGGCATAGGGGGGGCGCGCCTCACAGGTAATGTCCGCATGCCAAGTTTCACCATTGCTTTGTTTTGAATCGGGCTTGATATCGATGAAAAAGAGGTCGGGGTCCTCGTCCCGCTTTAGGTTTTGCTTCGACGGGTGCACATGAATATCGCCAAAGTAACGCGCAAAGGCTTTATGCGCTTCTCGGCTTAATACCTGGTCTCGAAACACCAGAACCTGGTGGGTCTCAAACGCGCTCTGGAGCGCACGGACCTGCTCGCTTGATAGGGGTTGTGTGAGATCCAAGCCCTCAACTTCAGCGCCCAGACTTGGGGTAATCGGTATTAGGTTCATTCGGTGTTCCCCCATGGATGATCAACAGTATGTCTGCTCGCCGTGATCGGGATTCGACGCGCCTCAGCGTCTTTTAAATGCTCAGGGCAACCTTCTTTTTAAGGTTGCCTTGCTTCATATTGACTTGTTTCATATTGACTTGTTTGATGTTGTGTTGGTTGCACGTGCTGCGGCCTTGTTCTCTCATCGTCGGATCCAGCCCGATCAGTCCCTCATATTTCAGGACCTGACCTCAGGCCTTAGACGGATGATCTCGCTGAGCGATCTGAACGCGCATCAACAATGTCCCGACCCAGTTTAAGCAATCTAGCATCGAAACCTGGAAGCCTCAATATACGCCGTCTCGCCGCGCATTCAGGCTTACAGGAGACTTTCACTGAGCGCTTCGATCACGCCGCAACGGGTGCTTCGGTATCCGGGGAGGCTTGCAACGCTTGCTTGAAAGGCGGGGCTGCGGATTTGATTTAAAAATTGTTGGCAGGCAGCTTGTCGAAGCGTTCGCCGATGACAAATCATCAAATAGTGTTCTTCCGCGATTGGGATAAAGTCCAACTTGAATTGTCTGGCGGCCGCTTCGACGCCAAAACCAATGTCCGCCATGCCGGCGGCAACGAACGCCGCCACGGCTGTATGGGTAAATTCTTCCTCTAAATAGCCCGTAATGATCGTGTGATCGACCAATGCATCGGTGAGCAACCGATCAAGTAGTGCGCGGGTACCTGAATCTGGTTGGCGGTTAATAAACTTCAATGCTGGCCGAGCAAGATCCTGGATGCCGCGCACTTGATGGGGATTGCCCGGGGCGACCATCAATCCTTGCTGGCGGGTAATGAACCGAATCACCCGATAATCCTTTGTATTGAGGTATTCAGCATAACGCGCGATCAGGGGCTCAATTCGAAGGTCGGCCGGTACGTGGATGCCTGCTAAATCGCATGCGCCGCGATTGAGTGCTGCTAGCGCGTCGATCGGAGACTTGTACTGCAGGTCAAGCTGAAACCCGAGCGCATAATCGGGAAGCAGCGCCACCGCATAACCGTGACTGGCGTGTAAGCGTAGTATCGGGCTGAGTTCGGCAATCTCTTTATGGATTTCGATGTTGAGTTCAGAGGCGAGGTTTTCCATCTGCGGCGTGAGGCGGGCCGCGACGCGCTGTTCAGCCCAAAGCAATTTCTCGCCCAAAGGCGATAAGGTTGCGCCTCGACCCTTTTCAAGGTGGACGACCTGGCTGCCGAAAAACTGGTGGGCCTGATCTAAAAGATTCCAGCCGTGGCGATAGGAAATATTGGCCAGAGCTGCCGCTTTAGTGAGCTTTCCGGTTTCCTTAATACGGCTCAGCAAAGTAAACAGCTGTGGGTTTAAGGCTTCCCCTCGATCATCATGAAAGGCCCAGCTTGGACTGATGTAGATCCGCTTACTCATAAAAATGGCCTAACGTGGGGGCGCGTTCGATGCGCTTATAATGCGGTTTAAATAAGAACAAGTTTGCATATTCTTCGGACTGGTAGCAACTGGTACTATTTCAAAAAATGCCTGCAAACGATGGTTAAAATGCAAAAAACTAGGGTTTTAAATAAGCAATGAATTGCCTATTTAAAAGGATGCGAGTCCGCAGTTTTAAAAGCGGCTTTTGAGTTGATTTATGAAACAACCTGACCTTAACGACCTACCGAATCTGGCAGATGTCCCGGCGTTGGTTGCCGAGATGGGTCAGCGCCCGGGCGCTTTGCTGCCGATACTTCATGCGCTGCAGGATCGATTTGGCTATATCCCTGAAACCAGCATCGTGCTGATTGCCCAGGGGTTAAATTTATCCCGCGCCGAAGTACACGGGGTGGTGAGCTTTTATCATTTCTTTCGCACCTCACCCCCAGGACGCCACGTGATTCAAATTTGCGCATCAGAGTCGTGCCAAGCCACGGGTGGGCGCACCCTCGAGGCACACGCGAGGCGTCGACTTGGTATTGATTTTCATGAAACGACACCGGATGGCGAGATTACCTTAGAGCCGGTTTATTGCCTCGGGAACTGTGCCTGCTCGCCTGCGCTTCGGGTGAATCGAGCCGTTCTGGGACCGGTGGATCCGCAAGCATTTGATCAGCTGCTAGCGACCCTGGGCAGTCGCGACCCGCACCCAAAACCTTGGAAGATTGAGCCAACGGGCACAACCGATGCGGGAGCTTTGGTCAAACTCTATGTTCCAAGGGACACGACAACGATCGCGCTCGGTGCTGACGAGGTCGCGGCGCGCCTTCAGAGCAGTATTGATACGCAAGGACTGCCCGTAACCATTGTGCGCAATGGTTCCCGTGGACTCTACTACTTGGAGCCGATGTTGGAACTTGAAACCGATGCGGGCCGGATTGCCTTTGGGCCGATTCAAGTGGCTGATGTTGAGACCTTTCTAGCCAGCAAACCTTGGCTTCATCCGTCAAAGCACCCAGATTATCTAGGGCTGACCGAGGATATTCCATTTTTAAAGCAGCAGCAGCGATTGACGTTCAGTCGGGTTGGGCGCATTGACCCGCTATCGCTGCCAGCCTACGAGGCTGAGGCAGGCTTTGTGGGGTTGCGGCGGGCGTTAAAGATGTTGCCTGAGGAAATTGTTCGCGAGGTGACGGAGTCCGGTCTTCGGGGGCGAGGCGGCGCGGCCTTCCCAACGGGGATCAAGTGGCAAACGGTATTGGATACGCCGTCGGCCACAAAATACATCGTTTGTAACGCCGATGAAGGCGACTCGGGTACTTATGCGGATCGCATGATGATGGAAAGCGATCCGTTTGCCGTGATCGAGGGGATGACCATTGCAGGTTTAGCCGTGGGCGCCGATCGTGGCTATATCTACTTGCGAGAAGAGTACCGTTATGCGGAATGGGTGCTGGACGAGGCGCTCAAGCGTGCTGAAGCCGCTCATTTTTTAGGTCAAAACATTCTGGGCAGCGATCAATCCTTTCTCATTGAAGTCCGTCTTGGCGCTGGGGCTTATATCTGCGGAGAAGAGACTGCGCTGCTTGAAAGTTTAGAAGGCAAGCGCGGTATGGTCCGGCCGAAACCGCCGCTGCCGGCGATCCACGGCTTATGGCAGCAGCCAACGGTCATCAACAATGTGCTGACGCTCGCGACGGTGCCGATCGTGTTAGCGAAAGGCGCGGCTTATTACGCTGATTTCGGTGTCGGTCGTTCAAGGGGCACCTTGCCCGTGCAGTTGGCTGGCAATCTCAAACAAGCCGGGCTGGTTGAAATTGGGTTTGGGCAAACGCTTCGGACGCTATTGACCGAGTTTGGTGGCGGTTCACGATCAGGCCTTGCAATCCGTGCCGTTCAAGTCGGCGGGCCACTCGGTGCTTTTCTCCCAGCCTCTGCCTGGGATACGCCGCTCGATTATGAGGCCTTCGCAAGGATGGATGCCATGTTAGGCCACGGCGGCGTTGTCGTATTCGATGAGACCGTTGATCTGAGCGAACAGGCTCGGTTTGCGATGACTTTCTGTGCGGTGGAGTCTTGTGGTAAATGTACGCCCTGCCGGATTGGCGCTGTTCGAGGCGTTGAGGTCATCGATAAAATAATGTCGCCGGTTCAAACCCAGGCTGCTCGGCAGGAAGCGGTGGATTTACTGAAAGATCTCTGCGACACGATGATTGCAGGGTCGCTCTGCGCCATGGGTGGCATGACGCCTTATCCCGTACTCTCGGCGCTTGAACATTTCCCAGAGGATTTCCGTCGCGGCGAGGTGATTGCAACGGATGCGATGAACCCGGTGTGACAAAGGCTCAAATGGTGAGCCGTAAAAAAAGGTCTAAAAATGTTGCAATATTTTGATCCGAAACAACGCCGTAACCCTGAGATCGATTACGGCACTCCGGCGGCGCAGGGCGTCCTGGTCAGTCTAACCATCGACGGCAGGACCATCGAGGTGCCCGAGGGGACGTCCATCATGCGTGCGGCCATGCTGGCTTCGATCAAAATTCCAAAGCTTTGTGCAACGGACTCCCTGGAAGCCTTTGGCTCGTGCCGGCTGTGCCTCGTGCAGATTGAAGGTCGGCGGGGTCTGCCTTCTTCGTGTACCACGCCTGTTGAACAAGGCTTGGTGGTTCAAACCCATAATCCGCGGCTTGCTTTAGTTCGGCGCAATGTGATGGAACTTTATATTTCTGATCACCCGTTAGATTGTTTAACGTGTCCTGCCAATGGCAATTGTGAGTTGCAGGATGTCGCGGGTGAAGTCGGTCTTCGAGCGGTCCGCTACGGGTTTGAAGGTGAAAATCATTTGGCCGCTGAGCCGGATACGAGCCATCCCTATTTTTCCTTTGATGCCAGCAAATGTATTGTGTGCTCGCGTTGTGTGCGTGCCTGCGAAGAGGTGCAAGGCACCTTCGCGCTTACAATTGATGGCCGAGGCTTTGATTCCAAGGTTGCCGCGGGTCAAGACGAGCCGTTCTTGGACTCTGATTGCGTGTCTTGTGGCGCCTGCGTTCAAGCGTGCCCGACCGCAACCTTGATGGAAAAGACAGTCGTAGAACAAGGTCAACCCGAGCACAGTGTGATAACGACCTGTGCCTATTGTGGTGTGGGCTGCGCGTTCAAAGCCGAGCTTAAAGGCGACCAAGTCGTTCGGATGGTGCCCTACAAGGGTGGCGCGGCTAACCAAGGACATTCTTGCGTGAAAGGCCGGTTTGCCTTTGGGTACGCCACGCATAAAGAGCGCGTGACGACGCCAATGATCCGCGACAGGATTGATGCGCCTTGGCAAAAGGTGTCATGGGACGAGGCGATGACGTTCGCCGCGAACCGAATCCGGCAGATTCAGCAGCAGTATGGCTCAGAGAGTGTTGGGGGCATCACGAGCTCCCGATGTACCAATGAAGAGACTTACCTCGTCCAAAAGCTCGTTCGGGCAGCCTTCGGCAACAACAATGTCGACACCTGCGCCAGGGTTTGTCACTCTCCGACCGGTTACGGCTTAAAAGCGACCCTCGGTGAATCGGCCGGAACACAAGCCTTCGAGTCGGTCGAACAGGCCGATGTCATTATGGTGATCGGCGCCAACCCCACCGATGCGCACCCGGTCTTTGCGTCAAGATTAAAGCGTCGATTGCGCGCGGGCGCCCAGTTGATCGTAGCTGATCCAAGACGTATTGATTTGGTGAGTGGCCCCCATGTTCAGGCGCGTCATCATTTGAAGTTACTGCCAGGAACCAATGTCGCGTTGATCAATGCTTTGGCGCACGTGATCATCGATGAAGGTCTGCAGGATCAGGCGTTTATTGATGCGCGTTGTGATCTTGAGGCCTTTGCCCGGTGGCGAGCCTTTATCAGCGAGCCTAGAAATGCGCCGGAAGCGCTGAGCGCGGCCCTTGGCGTCTCGTCGGAGACCCTGCGGTCTGCCGCGAGAGTGTATGCAAATGCTGGCAATGCGGCGATTTACTACGGCCTTGGCGTGACGGAGCACAGTCAAGGATCGACGATGGTTATGGGGATTGCAAACCTTGCCATGCTGACGGGTAATCTAGGTCGAGAGGGGGTCGGTGTTAACCCGCTTCGCGGTCAAAATAATGTTCAGGGGGCTTGTGATATGGGCTCCTTTCCTCACGAGTTGCCAGGTTATCGTCATGTATCGGATGACCGGGTGCGTCAGACGTTTGAGTCGAACTGGGGGGTTAGGATTGGGTCCGAGCCCGGCTTACGGATCCCGAACATGCTTGATGGGGCGATTTCCGGTACCTATAAAGGGCTCTACTGTCAGGGCGAGGATATTGCGCAGTCTGATCCGAATACGCATCACGTGGAAGCGGCGCTGCGCAATCTTGATTGTTTGATCGTCCAAGATATTTTTCTGAACGAGACCGCAAAATATGCCCACGTGTTTTTCCCAGGGGCATCCTTTTTGGAAAAAGACGGCACCTTTACCAATGCAGAACGTCGCATTTCGCCGGTTCGCCGGGTCATGCAACCGCTCAGTGGTAAGGCCGATTGGGAAGCCACCATGGCATTTTCGAATGCGCTGGGCTACCCAATGAATTATCAGCACCCATCAGAGATTATGGCTGAAATTGCGTCACTGACCCCAACCTTTAGTGGGGTGAGCTACCAAAGACTCGATGAGGAAGGCTCTCTGCAGTGGCCCTGTAACGACGCTGCACCGAGCGGTACGCCGACTATGCATGTCGATCAGTTTGTTCGAGGCAAAGGCTATTTTGAGCGAACCGAGTTTATTGCGACTGAAGAAAAGGTAAACCGTCGTTTCCCGTTTCTGTTGACCACAGGCAGGATATTGTCGCAATACAATGTGGGCGCCCAGACTCGGCGCACGGCCAATATTGGCTGGCATGAACAAGATCTGCTGGAAATTCACCCGCAGGACGCTGAGGATCTAGGGATCAATGATTCGGATGCCGTTCAGGTTGCAAGCCGGGCTGGCGAGACGGTGCTCGCCGCACGGATTACGGATCGCGTGCAACCTGGGGTGGTGTACACCACCTTTCATCATCCTGAAAGTGGCGCCAATGTGGTGACCACGGACAACTCCGATTGGGCGACGAATTGCCCAGAATATAAGGTTACGGCCGTACACCTCAAGAAAGTGCAACGGCCCTCCGAGTGGCAGACAGCGCATCGCGCCTTTACTGAAACGCAAGTTAGCTTGATGACCCAAGCTGCAGAACAGGGCCTTGATGAAACCGCTTGAGCAAGGCGCGGCCCATCGCCCGATCATTGAGTGGCCACGACACCCGGGTTCGGGCCAGGTCGATGTGATTGCCGAAGAGATGCCGGTCGCACTGATTTATAACGGCCTGTCTCAGGCCGTGATGATGGCCAGTCCGGTTAATCTCGACGCCTTTGGACTGGGTTTTTCGTTAACCGAAGGCATCATTGATGGTCCTGAGCAGCTGTACGGGATTGATGTGACGCTTGGCGAGGCGAGCGCTGAGATCGCCTTGGATATTGCAACCCGTCAATTTGAGCGGCTGAAACAGATGCGGCGGACCTTAACGGGGCGATCGGGTTGCGGTTTGTGTGGCAAGGAATCATTGGATCAAATTCGTCGAGTGATGCCGCCGGTTTCGGGGCCGTTTACCCTCACGCACAACGCGATCCAGCGTGCAACAACCAACCTTGGCCACCATCAGCCGCTCCAGGGACTCACTGGCGCGGTGCATGGCGCCGCTTGGTGCCGCTTAGATGGCAGCATCATGAGGGTGTGCGAGGATGTTGGACGACACAATGCATTGGATAAATTGATCGGCAGCCTTTGGGGTGAGAATTGTTTGCAGGGCCCAGGCTTTTTGCTCATGTCGAGCCGGGCCAGTTATGAAATTGTCCAAAAAGCCGCCAAGGCCGGGATCGCTGTGGTTGCCACCCTCTCAGCGCCAACCTCGATGGCGATTGATTTGGCCGCCGGCGCGGGGATGACCTTGATTGGGTTTGCACGAGAAAGTCGCCATCTTGCTTACTGCCACGCCCACCGATTAACGGACTAAGTGTTCTGAGTGACGTACTGATGAATCAAGAACTGACGCAGCTGATTAAAATGGCAAATCAAATTGCCGCGCACTGCGCGCCGGGTGAGCCTTCAAGTGTTGCTGCAGACCGTGCGGCAAATCACCTGACCCGATTTTGGGCGCCTTCGATGAGACTTCAGATTAAGGGTTATCTGCTCGAAGATGGTGGTCTTCTAGACGATACAGCGAAGGACGCTGTAAGCCGATTAGGGTAATGCTTGCTTGAATCGAATAGGCTAGGGTTCAATCGCGTTCTTGTTCGGCAAAAGAGCCTTGGCGTTTAAGCGGCGCCGCGAATTGCGGGCGCCCTACCGGGGTACTTTAAAGAGCGCGTGCGGCTATAAAGAAAGGGTGCAAGGGGTTTGCCAACCCGCTCAAATAGGGTGCCTTAAAAAAGCCCCTCGACTTCGCCCATGTCATTCAGACGGATCTGGTTCGCAGCAGGCAGTCTGGGTAGGCCTGGCATGGTCATAATGTCGCCACAAATCACCACGATAAAACCGGCGCCGTTAGCCAACCGAACCTCTCGGATTGGCACCGAGTGGTGGTTGGGTGCGCCTCGTAAATTGGGATCGGTGGAAAAACTGTATTGGGTTTTCGCCATACAAATTGGGAAATGACCGTACCGCGCTTGCAGCACCTTGATTTGGTTGCGCACTTTTTGATCGGCGATGATTTCATCTGCCCCGTACAGGTTTTGGGCAATGCACTCGATCTTATCCCAGAGCGGTAAGTCATCGTCATAGAGCGTTCTAAATTGCGAATGACGGGTGTTACTTAAGGCAACCACCGCGTGAGCAAGGGCTTCAGCGCCGGCGCCGCCCTCTGACCAGTGCCGGCAATCGATCGCCTCAACATTCAGGGCATCACAATGCCGTCGAATCTCATCGATCTCTGACTGCTCGTCATCGTCAAATCGATTAATGGCGACCACGACCGGTAATCCAAAGTGCCCCATGTTGCGGATGTGACGCGCAAGGTTCGCACAACCTTTACCCACTGCCTGCACGTTCTCGCCTTTGAGATTGTTCTTTTTGACGCCGCCATGCATTTTTAATGCGCGAACGGTCGCAACAATCACCGCGGCAGACGGTTCTAGACCGGCCTTCCGGCATTTAATATTAAAGAACTTTTCTGCGCCCAGTTCTGCACCAAAGCCGGCCTCGGTCACGACGAAGTCGCCTAGGCTTAAGGCGGTTTTCGTTGCAATAACGGAATTACAACCGTGGGCAATATTGGCGAAGGGGCCGCCATGAATCAGAGCCGGATTGTTCTCAAGGGTTTGCACAAGATTCGGCTTGAAGGCGTCCTTTAGCAAAACGGACATGGCGCCATTGGCTTCAAGGTCGCTTGCGTGAACCGGCTCGCCTGCAAAATTTTGGCCAATGACAATACGCCCTAGGTTCTCCTGTAATGCCTCTAACGTGTTTGAAAGACAAAAGATCGCCATGATTTCTGAGGCGACGGTAATGTCGAAGCCTGATTCCCTGGGCACACCATTGCTTGCACCCCCAAGGCCGATATTAATATTGCGCAGCGCGCGCTCGTTCATATCCATGACCCGTCGCCACTCGATTCGACGCGGGTCGATGCCGAGGGCATTACCCCAATGAATGTGATTATCAATTAAGGCGGAAAGGAGATTGTGGGCGGCACCAATGGCGTGGAAGTCGCCCGTAAAATGCAGGTTAATATCTTCCATCGGCACGACCTGGGCGTAGCCACCGCCAGCGGCGCCGCCCTTCATGCCGAAGCAAGGGCCAAGACTCGGCTCGCGTAGGCAGATGACCGTTTTTTTGCCGATTCGGTTAAGCGCGTCCCCCAGTCCAATCGTCGTCGTGGTTTTACCTTCACCTGCTGGGGTTGGTGAAACCGCCGTGACTAAGATTAATTTCCCGGGCGTTTTGTTTTGTTGGGCCGCGATAAAGGCGTAGTCGATCTTAGCCTTATCGTGACCATAGGGCAGTAACGCGGCTTCCGGAATACCCAAGCGTTGACCAATGGTTGTAATTGGATCTAAGCAGGCTTCTCGCGCGATTTGGATGTCAGTGCCTTGCATGGTTATGTCCTATTGAGGTTGTAACCTGCGTCTTAAAACCAGGCGTGTAGGGCAGATAATACGAGGAAAGTCGGCACGGGGAAATGCCTATTCTTGGGTTCGTCCGGGGGCCGTTCCGGGTCCAGACCGCGGTGTTATAGGGCCTGTATTCAAGGCGCTTAGGCGGGGGTGGAGAGTCGGATTGAGTGATCCTTTATCGCGGCGGCGAACACCGTGGGCTGTCTTGATCAGCAGCTCGAGGGGACACCTTTTTTAAAGGACGGGTTGGCACCGTGCTTTGTCTTGGCGCGCTGGCGGGCCAGGGTTTTGTAGCGGACGGTCAACTGAATCGGTTTTACCAAGCGCGCTACAGGGGGGCTGCTTTGAGTCGTCCACTGTACAAGTCATCTTGGAATGCGCCGTTAGACGGCGCTACTGGGGCCCCGGGCAAGGGGTTTTTGGTCAATCGATGAAACGTTATTACGCTGCGTCAAATCGATATAAAACAAAAAACGATCAGGTCGTGCCCTGGTTTGACATTGAATCAAGCTGCGCGTTGCGTGGCCTCTGGCGCCAGGGCCGCAATCATCTCATCTCGATCAGGGCCAGGGACAACACGCGCTTTTTTATTCTCTGCGCCATAACGGATGAGCGTCCAAAAGATCAGCGCTTGGGTGCCAATGTCTTTCAGAAATGCGCCCGGTAGCTCCATAAGGTTAAACGTTCGAAAGGCGCCGCGAAACACGCGTAAGTGAATCTGAGTGGCTCTCGTGAGGGCGTCTCCATAAGCGATGGCGAACCGTTTCTTTAAGGTGGGCGCCGCCGAGGCGTTGGATGGGGAGAGGATCGATTGGGCGCGCTTAATCCCTGTTCGATCTTCATCAAGACTGGCTTGCCAAATTGGCCGTAACTGTTTTCGGGTTTCGTCGGCGAACTGTTTGGCCGCGCTTGCCGGGTCTTGGTCTCGGGACAAAATATCGGTCAGAATTTTGCTATGAATCGCGCCCGTACTGCAGCCCCGACCATAGAGCGGGTTGGTCCGCACAGCCGCATCACCCACCGCGTAATAATTGAGCAGCAGGGGCTGTTCGTCCTGACTGAAATCATGCCAAACCGCTTTAATGTTACCCATCCCAAACGATGAGGTGGTTGCAACGGCTTGATCTGCCCCAAGCCAGGGTTGCAAACCTGGAATCGCCAAACAAATTTGATCAAATGTGGCATCGTCCTTAACGGCGTCATGCAAGGCAGTATCAATACAAGGCACGCACAGAATCACGGCAAAGTGTCCGCCAGAACCTGGGAAGACGCCGTACTTCAAATAGCCTAGGTCGCCAGCCGAGCGGGTCTTCCCGTCTCTTTTGGGCTCATCAAATCCCGGCTTAAATTGATAATGCCGAGTGTAATAAACAATGCCCGCATCGTGGGACTCGGTTTTAATGACAAGGCCTTTCTGTTGAAACCAGCGTTTGAAAGGACTGCCTCGGCCGGCTGCATCGATCACGATATCGGCTTTGACGTTTAAAGGTTGCTCGCTCGCGGCCCGAGCTTGAATCGTTAGACCGGTAATTTGCATTTGGGCGCCGATCATCTCGGTCACCATGGCGTTGACCCGGATGCCAGATGCGATGGTGAGGTTGGGTTGTTGCAGTGCGTAGCGCCTCAGAACCATTTCCATCGTGGCGCGACGACACATCATCAGCCAAAGTGCCTCATCTTCCGGCGCCGGCGTATAGCTTTGACTGAGCTCCGGTGGCAGCATTTCTTGAAAGGGGACTTTACGGGCCCCGGCCTGCCAAAAGTTTTCAATAAGGTCCGGAAATTGCTCGGTCAGCAGATTGCTCATGGCCGCCAGAAAGGCGTGGGGATGGCGAAATTGAGAAGCCCCGCGTCTGAGCCATTCGAAAAAAATCTCGTCCGGGCCACCATCGGGCAATGGGTCATCGCGCTCGTAAACGGTTACCTTGTGGCCCTGTTTCGCAAGGCCTAACGCGGTGCAAAGGCCACAGATGCCAGCGCCGACAATGGCGATTTGTTTTGAAGTGGGTGACGCGGTCATGGCTTTGGG
>Ga0209335_10004263_pt1 | contig 13729 bp, 27 predicted proteins | sample COG_09_FD_184753 | JGI IMG/M metagenome (GOLD analysis project Ga0209335, IMG submission 184753) | Pelagic Microbial community sample from North Sea - COGITO 998_met_09 (SPAdes) (version 2) | ecosystem: Environmental > Aquatic > Marine > Neritic zone/Coastal water | place: Helgoland, sampling...
GGGGGGGGGGACCAAATCAGATGGGTGAGCTCTGCGGCGAGGCTTTCCGTCGGCTAGGTGGAGAGCATACACGAAAAAGGTAACGGCACTGACGACACAACAGAGAACGAGGGCGCCGCCGACTGACAAGCCAATAATGAACCCGGTATTCACGACATTCGCGTCAATCTCCAGACCCACCTCCTGAAAAAAACAATTGGCAAATGTCAAGCTGCCAAAGGGCACGCCAGCGCCACCCATCAAAGATGCTATTTGCGCTCACAGATTTCGAAGCTAGCGGGCAACTTCCGCAAGATCAGCAGAAGACTTCTAGTGAAGTCGGCAAGCTTCCCGGGCACTGTGTTCATAGTGCACTGCGGTGTTGTGGGGCGCACTACCGTGACACTAGCTGTGAGACCTGGTTGGCCGTTCTGAGCCATAGCGTCGACAAATTTGCCGGCAAAATCTGGCGACGATATGGCCTCTGTGATCGCGCCGGCCTCGACACCATTCTGATGGAACCATGGAATAATGATGTCAGGCAGCATCGAATGTCATGCCTATAACCAGCCCTGCGCATGCCGTTCTGCACCCTCCGCATCGCAAATGTCCCGACACGGTGAGACTGAAACTTGCATGCTGCAGGGGCTACTCCGATGTGCTACTCGGCCAATATTAGAAGTAAAGCTTCATGCTGGGGGAACAGAACCGCGTTGACGCGAAACGTGACCGTGATGGACCCATCACCCAGGGCACGCCGTGCAGAGAGTTGCTTGCACCTGGTCAGGCAAAAACGACCCGAGACCAACGATGAGCTCACCAGGATACATAATGTGCGCGGGTGATCCTCTTCGAAGAAAGAAGTTCAACTAGGTTTCAGTCGAGGGCACTCGCTCACCCTGAGGAGTCGCAAACTGAGATGATTTCGACGTCGTCACCAGTGAGGCCCTGACAAAGGCAGGATCAGCTCATCTTCTACTCGGATAGCCCCAGTAATGTCCAAGTCGGATCTCAGAGCTGAGACTGTTGCTTCCCGTGCACGTTCATGCACGTCGATTTGATTCTGGGGGGAGGCGGCAAAACTGACCACGACACCCTTTGTATTCAGCGCCTGTGCGATGGAGTCCATGAAGGCAATCTGCACAGCAAAACATGAGTGAGATCGCAAGGCATGTGAACAGCTAGATGCATCAACACGCATGTTTAGCGGGCAAAGTATCGCTCCTTCCAACACTTCTATAGCATCTAAATACCACGAAATACTGCTGAGCAGATGGTTGGGGAGCCTCGCCAATTTAGTCTCGTCCTGGAGAAAGATTTCTTTGGACTGGTAGCTGAGAGTCATGGCGACTTTCACTCGGTCGCCCGCGAATTTCACGTATGGTAGCATGTTTTTGGTGCGCTTCACCGGGTAAAGCGTCTGCGAGGACATCTCAGTCAGATATTGGGCATTCACTGGGACATGCTCACTCCAGACACAAGGACTCATCTATGGCGCCAGCTTGGCAAGGGGAAAGGGGGCACCAGTTCGCCAGTTGCTGGTAGGGTCACGGAGGTGCACAGTCTCGAACCCTCCACTTCAACTTCTTTTTGCAACGGAACACCCGGCTTGTTATCAGCTGTCCCCAGTGCGATGTCGTTGACCTGTGTTCCCGCAAACCAAGGTGACATCAATGTCCGTGGCGATTCATCTCGGCGGCGCTCAGGGTCATCGCTGCACCATCTTGGGTGGGAGTCACCTTGAACTTGGCAAGACAGCGAGGGACGTTGGGGTCTGTCTTGACGCACACCTTGACGTCGCCATTTTTGATGCCCTTGATGACCATACCATTTCCTGCAACCAGGTCAGATCGGGATTTTAGACACCCCGGTGCGCACTCTGTCAGCATGATGTGAACAATCCCCTCAGACGGTCTAAATGCAATCTATTTTCTATGTCCAATGCGGAACAATTCCTGAATTCAGAATGTGAAGCGGGACAGCAGTTTGCACGGGCGCTGGAGCTGCACCGATAATTTGACCGACCACCTGTCCATCCGTATTCTTGACCACCTCGTACTGCTCGCACTGGTTCTTGACTGCGCCCAGGCTGCGACGCGAGTAGCGCCGCATCGGGTGATCCTTATTCGAACGGCGCACCTGCGCTTGTTGCTTTCAGAACAGATCGGACAAAAAGTGACACACTTCGGCCCTGCTCAAGCTTTCGTTCCACGCCTCAAGGGCAACAATTGGGAGCTGTGCCGAGGCACTTGCATTTGTGGGCGGCGGAGTGTCATCGGGATCGTTTTTCTCGCGCACATCGGCCGACAGCTCATCGACGCAGAGGCGCTGCGTTGCGGCAGAAATCATCGACACCACGGTCTGTACCTGTAATCATTTTTGTGCGATCAGGCCGGATTCGATGTGCCGTTGCCGCGCTCAAGAACACACTTGCCAAAAAGCTACGCGCAATCGTCTGGAGTTCATGAATCGCAAAGAGTACGCGTGTCGCAAGATCGGACTGTGTGGCAGTCGCACGCAAAGAGACACTCAGTGCCAATGAAAAATATCAAACCTTGTCGGTAGCGTTGGATCCTGTCTCAGCAGAGTTTCTCAGCACCTCGACTGAAGGCACAATGGCAGCGAGAGAACTCGTGATCACCTGCCCAACAGCTTGTCATACGCTTGCGAGAGGCAAAACCTGATCTCCAAGGGCCGCAGGGCGACACGGGCTACTAGGTGCGAACTGGACCTGACGCTTCTGCAGATTCTGCCAAGCAGTCTTTTCGGCAATCACTGCCTGCTTGACTTGATTCTTGACCTCGCTGCACTGCTCTCTGAAAGATCCCTTGCCGGGATCGCATGCACAAGCCAGCGGCATGATCATCTGGTATATTCGGAGAAACGAATTACTGTGTGTGCTGAGGCCCTCACAAGTGCGTCCATACATCAAGGCTCAAAATCTGCAAACGCTCCAGTGAAGTCACCTGAATGATTGGCTCGATCTCGCAAACAGCTTCGGTCCGATAGGCTTCTGCGAACACGCTGTACACAGCATCCTCGACCTTGCGGCGCGTAATCCATCGTCACCACTATGCAATTGTGAGAACTCGCAGAAAACTATAAGCATGGCTCGCAACAAATTGCAAATCAAGCAACGTGTTGTGACTGGGATCTTGTCACGCTGCACAGCAGTTTTGCATGTCGCCTTCAAGATAGGGTGGCGGACATACCATCAAATGGATGGAATCGAAAGCGACGATCTTGCCCCACTTATTCTTTGGTGTCATCGCGCGCGGCAACCATTCGCGCGGATCCATTTGGGCCGGTGTCCACACACCTCCACGCCAATCTGCAAGGGCCCGAGTCTCGTTCAGCACCAACGTCTCAGGCTACGAAGGGATCCCTGTGCGCATGCATACGCGCACGCACACACCTTCGCCCTCTCAAACGCACGAATGCACCCTAATCAACAGATCTTTACGACAGAAAGGCATTGAAGTACGTGAATTTGCGGAGTTTCTCACCCAAAACGTCGCGCCATTCGTGATCATCCTCCGAGCACTTCGTGTGGTCCTTGCAGTGGTTTTCCGGAACCGCCGTGATGTATCCTCGGATCGTGTGGAAGCACCCTTTGAATTGAGTGCATTGCGCCTAGACACATGATCGCCAAAAGACACGCATGATTAACATCGATGCGCTGGGGGTTTTCCCCTTGCGAGGGAAAGGCGGCAATGGCGAATGAAAACCGAAGATCTAATTTGGCTATGCACCTCGGTCTCGGCCCTTGCGACTTGGACTCCGCCCTTTTCAGTGCATTGATCCTTGGTCAGACCTACTCAGCACTGATCAGTCAACACTCGCTGGGCCACATATCGAGGCCAGCCTCGTTCATGACTATGTGCAGGCAACTACCCCGACCTACGGTGCAACACCACGATGACAAAATGGGCAACCAAGCTCGTCCGGGACGTACCACTCCAGACGCATGCATCGTCCCACACACCATAAGAGTAGGCCCCGTCTATGCCAGTCGCTGAACCGTCACAGCTCTCCCAGTTTGGACCGCCCCAGTCGTCGCCTTCCGTCCAAGGCACCCGGCACTTTGGTTGCGTCTCTCCGTCCCAAACTTCGTAAGTCTGTAAATTGCGTCGAATGATTTAAGCGTTGCAAACACAACTCTGCAAGCAATCGCGGTAGAGATCGCAATAAATGCAAAATCAAGCTCAAGGACGGTGGCCACACCCAGTCGTTGCATTCACCGCCGCTCTCGCAGGTCCCCTTGTTCGGGCACCGACCGTAGTTGTTCAGATGGCATCTGCTCGCTCATGCAAGACGGTCACGTTCGGACACAGAAGAAAGAACGGGCGAGTTCAGGTCTTCTCATATCGAATGTTACGAGCTTGCTGAGGCTAAAGGAGAGGGGGCTGACTTGAGCAAGTTCATGGTCCCGTTGTACCACGGGCGCGCCTGCAAACCAGTGCTCGTGCAGGATGTCTTGTCAAGATCAGAACATTTGTACACCTGGTAGACGCTTGATGTCAAGACTATGAGTTTTTCTGAAGCACGAAGCATCATCACGCTGAGACTGTCGGAACGCTGGCCGGATCCGCAATTATGGTAATCGATGCATTTACAGCAGGCAGAGGAAACAGGGACCGACCGTGCCCTTTGTAGTGCAGGTGTCTGCTGGTTTCAGGGTGTAGCAAACATCGTGTGATTCTGTAGTGGGAGATCTCATGTCATTTCACCAGAAATGGTCTAGTTTCTGACGATTCGGGCACCCTTGGAAAATGGAAAATAAGCCCGACAGACACTGCAACGTGCGTGTCACCTGACCACTTGTACCCCTCCTTGGTACAGTTTGCTTGGCTCAAGAGCCAGTCGGCGTGGCACAATTGTTGGTTTTCCCACTCCCGAACAGAAGAGTCCCAGTGAGTCTCGCAAACCTTGCACTCGCGTGAACAGCCCCCGGAATTGTCCTTGTCTGTCTCACACGTGCCGCTCTGCACAACGTCAGCGTGTAAGTTCCATCCCCATTCACCCTCAAACGTTCGGTTTCGGTGCAGGGGCTCTATCGACATAAACTTGTGCAAACCGTGCGTTCGCAAGAGATTTGAGGGCTTACATCGGCCAGCTCCCAATTCCAGGATTCCGTGTTGCAGACTCCTCGCTTGCACGTAGCTTCGGTGTCCCACTGACCAGGCTCAAATCGGCGTGGCTGATACCAGGTATTGCCGGCCGCTGCGCAGCTCTCGAGTGTAAAGTTTCCTTCACCATGCGCAGTTCCGGAGTCGTCCTGGTACCACTGCACGCCTTCTACACACATGCCCTGTGCCGGGTAGAAGTCCTGCCAGTATCTGGAAATACCCAGCCACCGCCCGCTCAGCAAGCCACCAGAGGTCCTGGGCGACACGACAGGTCTTCTGCACCGCTGTGTGATACTAGTGTCTTCGTAAGACATGACCACACAACACCAGTGTCAGGGTGGACACGCACCCGTGATATGGATGTGAAAAGCGTTCGTTCATATCGTTCCAGTACGCGTGGTGCTCGTCGTCAGTTTCCGGTTCGTGGGACGAATACCTGATTCAGGGCGCCCCCTTAGAGATGGACCAGGTCGTTCCTATCGTCTATCGTCTCCGTATCGGAACGTTGGCTCCCCAAACATTTCGCAACGCACCCGTGTGAACTAAACTGATCTGGGGCATACCATCTCGGCCACGAGTGCATCCAGCGATCATCAGGGTTGGCGTCCATGTTTTGCTTGCGCTTGGTATCGCACGCAGCCTTTGCGGCCGTCACATTGGATTCATTGGTCATAACCTCGCTGTAGCAGAAGGGACGCCACTCGCAGAAACCACGATCCTGTGGACCAAGGCAATAATTCATCATCAACACACTCAGCAGAATGAGACAAAAGAGCAGAAGACGATCAACAAACCAACGCATCATGACCCAAACACCGATCATGCGGGATCCAGCACCGTCCATTCGTGGACATGCCCGGAGACATCATCAGTCCACGTCCAGGTTTTCGACACGCAGAAGGGTTCCGGATAACAGGTTTCCTCGGTCCACGACTCAGTGACGTTGTCGAGTCGGCAGCATTCCCAGCACCTGCGAAACACGCCTCACATCATTTGACGGGTGCAGGGTGGGGTAACCGGCCCCGTCAAGATGACGGATGCGTCCCGCGTGTACTGTGATCATGCACAACTTGATGGTCCACTTAGGCCAGCACGTCGAGGGCATCAGCCAGGATCGCACTGTGGGGCTCACCAGTTTTCGTCCGCCCAAGAATCTTGGGGAGGTTTCCATGAGCCGCCGCGAGCGAGGCACCTATTCTTGTTGTAACCTTCGTTGACAATGCACTTGGAGTGACGACTCAACTCCCAGCAGTACGGCCCTGGCGTGCAGTCGCGGTCAGCATGTCGATCTGCACTTTGGTATTTCGGTGTTGCTACTTTATCACCCTTGTCGATCACGTCGCCTCTTCGTATTTTTTCTCGTTTTGGTTTTGCAAATGGGGTCTCTCTTTAACACAAGATTATTCATTTTGAGGCAGGCGCACCATCGCATTCAGCACAGAAGTTTGACCCGTCTGCGGCCAGGCACTGCGATTCGGAGACACCTAGCGAACAGAAATGCGCGTCAACAAGCGTCTGGCCTGGGGCGAATCACTTGCGAGAGCAAGCTGGAGAATGCGATGCGAGAAATGGCAGGATCGGATGAGAAGAGAACCTGTATCCCACGGCCTGTGAGCGCACTTCTTCTCCCACTGGAACAACACAGGCACAATGCTGGTCAGCAACACAATCGAATGGAGCTGTAGTCCCGTCGAGGTCAGGACCGAACAGCACAGCAACACACTCGAACATCCACATTCTAGCCTCTAGGCGCTTCCCCTCTCGGGGCGCATGGCATGGCACCCAGCGGTCATATCGCATCACAGAGTGAGACGCTCACCTCGCAAAAGCTCTGATTTCCTGCAGCAATCTTCTGCAACGCCCACTCTCCGTTGCCTCCTTCGACCTGGTTTCCGACACTTCTTCAACACCTCTGAGGACTGCTCACCCGCGCCTTCTCGGGTATTGGGGTAAAAAAAAGCAAAAGTAGCAAGAGAAGCTGTGCTGGATGATGTTTACCTCCCTCCATTCCCATTTCTCTTTGTAACGGAAATACCGCCCCGGCTCAGCCTGGTCGGAAGACCATCCATTCTGGTCCTTGAGGATGCCATGAAAGAGGTTGCACTGTAAAAGATGCAGGTGTCTCAGGTCAGCTGTCACGGGCGGCCCACAACTGGGCCCGGCCTGTCAAAGCACACGACAACGCCCCCCTGGTGCGTTCCGACTACACGCAAAATGGTCGTTGTGGGCGTAATCACCTGACAGCTTGCGTCGCACGTGGTGTTGTGATCACGCGGCCTGCACCGCAACAGGTGAGAAATTCATGTAGGGGTAGTAACACGGGAGACGCGGAAGATCACCAGAAATTTGCGATTTTGCACTTGCGGCTGTCGGGCGAGTCCGCGAACCAGGCCGTCCCAAGGTCATGAGAATGCAGGGAGTCATAATGATACTCGCAAGAATCGCCTGGGCGACACATTTCCAGCGGTGCGAAGTTGGGATGCATCCTGGTGCAGTTGCACGGTGTGCCCCAAGTATTATGAATGCTCCACCACTCATTGCAACCTGTTTCAGACTGAATATCCCTGCATTCATCATCGGTGTTGATACAGCCCAATGGTTGCATGTCATCGTGGCTGTTCGTGTCCATGTTCCAGTCTCCGTATATCTGCTGTGACACCCACAGGTAATTCGAACCCTTTGCGTCGCACTCCTCCTTGGTGTCGGCAATCGAGTCGACCCATACACCAGTGCGTTGGAGGTTGAAGATGTTGTCCGTGCATTGCTCCTCGCTCATGGACAACAAGCAGGCGCCTGCAACGTCAGGGTCACTTTTGCAATCACTGCCCTTCACGAGGCTCCACAGGCTCAACATCGTCATCCACAGACCGCATCTGGACGCCAACACGCCTGGCCGGCAGTGGGGAAAATCGACCAACCTTGGTCAGCAGTTTCGCCGGTGCAGTCTTCCCTGGCAGCCGACGTGAATATGGCGTCTGCGAGTGCGGTAGGACCATCGTCCTCTTTGACCTGTTTGGGGGGCGGTGTTTGTATCTCGTCACGTGATGTTGACAGTGTTGCATTCGAGAGCCAGTTGCAACTTCACGGTGCTGCAAAACTGCATTTCTGTGTTTGTTCTCACACCTGGAACTTGGACCGGAAGTAGTTGATGAGGATCGGGTCCATGTTATCGATGGCACACGCAACGAACGGCTGCGAATTCGCAGTGACACAGTAAGGACACGCACAAGCTTTCAAGAAGGAAGCCAAAACCGGGCGACACAAGATAGGACCATCGAAACAAAAGTCAGAGCCTGGCCGTCAATACAGTTCGCCAAGGACTCTATCGGGGTCGTCTGGGTGAAAGGTTTGGGCGGCAACAGTCTCGGGAAAGATCAGGTCAGGCTGCGTGGGAGGTTCTGACCTCCTCAAAATCCCACCACGGCTGCGAGCATCTATTATCCTTCTTGCTGCACTTGGTGTAACACTGGGAATCGTCAGAGCACGTTGCGAGGCCGGCCTTTGTCTTTCCCTGGAAGAGAATATCTGCTCAACGAAACTCTCGTCAGCGTTGCAAAGGACACCAGGAGACGAGCACGTGCCGCGTAGCTTCGCCTTGGCCAGGCACTGCGCACCGTGACAAGTGTTCCAGAATTTCATCAGCCGCTCGTGCTCTTGCCAATCCGTCGCCAGTTCGCGTTGCGCCTGCAAAAAGGCGCGCAGGAGCAACCTCAATCCTGTGCGCAATGCCCCTCTATGCAATGCACCGGGTGTCAAGAGAAGGCTGCCATAATGTCTCACCCGGCAACCGTCTGCAGGGTCCTCTTTCATGCGGTGCATGATCTGCCAACCAACAAGAACGTTGTCCAACATGCACTGGTCGGCAGGGTCCGGCGTGCACAGATCCGACTCGGTGGTGTCGGTGATCGCCTGCGTGTACGAAGTTGTCGCACACAGGTCATTTCGTGTTCTCCAGTACAGGGTGCAACGGTTCAAAGTGCAACAGCACACAAGGTCGACTGCTGCATAGCTCCGGTCGGTCTATGCCGATGGCTCGCTCACCCAGATCCTGCTTTGGACGTCGCGGGGTGCACAGCACTGCGTGAAGGCCAGGGCGCCGTTACAGCACGGGTCGGTTCCCCATGCATCACTCTGATAATCGGCCACACACATACGCGTATTCGGAACCTGTGCCCCGGGTTATCGATATGAGGCGCGCCGCGGACCATAGCCGCTAATTTCACAGGACAATCTTGTGCAGAGTACACATGATTGCTCACCCAGGTGTCGACTTCGTTCCAGTTCATCATGGACATCATGACATTTTGGCAGTCGAGGAACGCATCCATGGTCTTGATGACTGCAATAGTTTTGTGCGCCACCTTGAACTCGTCAAGGCCTTTCGACGCCTCCATCCGGTCCTGGGTACTCCTGTTTGTAAAGGCCACGCGGTCAATTGACGCGGAAAGCTTCAGTAACCCCGCACTCCGGAGAACCTGCAAGGCCGACAGTAATCCAAATGTGAAACAGCACAGGGAGTAAGATATGACGGGCTAGCTTTTCTGCTCTGTGAGAACGCTCAGTCTTGGTGACCTGAGGAGTGGAAGCACAGTTTGGACATCAGAAACGGAGCAAGTCGGTTGCGCCCAGTCCATGCGTACGCCTGCGGATTCGACCTCGCTGCCGTCTTCACCGAAAATCTTGATGGGGTTCGGGCCGCCTCCAATGGTGACAGTGCACCCCTCACTGGAATGTTTGATACTGTGGAGCTGGTCCCAGAACTGCTGAACCATCTCATAGAACGCGTCGGCTCCGTCGGGACCGTTTCTATAATAATCATATTGGAGGCAGTCGCCGCAGTTGTCGAGCAGAGCGAAGTAGATCTCATTCTTCGCAAAGGGCACGCTGCACAACACAAGAGTCGTGCGTTATCATGATACACGTTCCTGAAAAGCGCTGCTACGACCAGTCTGCCCGACTTGTTACCTGCTGAAGATCGGCGCGCTTTTTACCGATGACGGTAGTGCACTGACGGTGCGCGCGACAGCGTCAGGCTGTGGCGCCACGGGCCACAGCCAGGTTAACTGCGAGGAATCCAGTCAGCGCCTGAGTGCGGTGGTTGACTCTGCACGCAGTAAGCAGCCAGAGATGCAGTGCAGGAACCTTCATCGCGAGAGAGAGCGGAGTTGGGATATCACCGGAGCGCCAGTAAACATTTCGGCGTGATCACCGGACAGCCCGAAAATCACGTGATGCGAGCCCGCCTTCGCAGAGAATTCGCCTTCGCCGCACTTGAGCGTGACGTCGATGCCCTCGCCGGCGAGGACACTCATGTCTGGCAGTTTTCAACCACAGGTTGTTCAGCGCATGGCGAGGAAGCAAGCGTGGGGAGAGCAAGTGGGGCTGGCACCTTGGCCGGGAAGTGCTTTCACAAAGTCCTCGAGGTACTCTGGACTGCTGCCCGTGGAGCCGACCTTGATGTCTCCATCGAACTCGAGCTTCAGCAATTTGCCTCCGAAATTCTGATTCACCGAGTTGGATCCGAGCTGCAGATCACGGGAGCTGGTCAGCGCCAACATCCAGGCACGTTTCACGCTCTTTGCACGCATTGGGCGGGGAGGGGAGCACATGGAGGTTGTAATTGAAGTTCCAATGCTCCTCTGTCGCTCTTTTCAGACTTACGGCGCCTGCTGCTCCGAGCAAGACCAGGAACACCAGGGCGCGCGCGGCGGCGCGGGGGGTCATGGTCGCCACTGTGTCTTGACCAGCTGACCACTTTGTGTTGCGGAGGTTGGAGGTTGAAAAAGTATGGAGATAGAGGTTGAAAAAGGACGCCGAATCTACTATGCAGAGGACACGACAGTCACCGGAAAAGGCAATAAAAAAGACAGTCTGCTAGTACAAATCAAATCAAATTGGTCACGTGACCCACAGACGGGTCACTATCATCTTCTCTGATCTTCTGATTAATTTTTAGTCGGGATGTACCCCCGTCACAGTTTTCGGCACGACGTTTTTTGCGTGGGTCCGCAGCTGATCTGTGAAGTACAGACAGGGACAGGCCTAGGCAAGGCAGTCAGGACCATGCGCGCCAGCCGCGTTGGGCTGTCTTGGCAGGGAGCGGGCTTTATTATCGTTCTCGGACTCCTGGTGATCTCGGTGCCTCAATCGCTTGCCCAGGAGGACTTCGCCTGCAAGAGCTGCCTGTTTGAGCCAAATTCGACGACGCCGAAGACTATACGCGCAAGTGGGTTCCATGTTAGGCTACTACCGGCCGCGCCCCTGCTGGCACGATACCTGCGTGGCCTACCGTTACAATGAACCAACGATTCTCGGCTGGGTGAGCAGTGTACCTGGCGTCTCCGGGCGTCGTTGAGAATCCCGCAGCAGTCGCCAAGGCCAAGGAGATGGGTCTCACCGACATGGACTGCAACAATCCATTGAAGGCCATACCGGAGTGGTGCGTGTTTCCCGCCTCTCTAGGCCCGGGAAGGAGTATCCAGGCTTGCGTTCCGCAATGGGCCTCATTTGCTAATCTTGCACATTCTGAGCCTCGCAGCTTCGTCGGCACGAACTGGAACGAAGGATGGGTGGCGGAACTGTCAGTCCCTGCCCTGCCTGTTTCTCTGTCTCCCGTACCCCTGCTGTTTCCCGCTGCCACGGCCACTGGAACTCCGGGGCGCAGTTTCCCTGCGCCAGCCCCTGTGCCTGAGGCGTTCGTGCTGCACCGTGTGCCAGAGCGGACCGGATTCTCCAGTCCCTTGGCGTCAACATCATCGGTATGACCAAGGCAAATTTTTCGGCAGCATCTGCTGCGCTGTACACCGGCGTGTCGTCGTTCACCCGCTGCGTGTACGAGGTGAAGGTCGGCCATGTCGACCTCTGCGTTGGGGACTTTTGGGAGATGCCAGCTCGGCGCCGCGTCGCGCCATTCACCTCTCCGATGTCCCTCGACAAGTGTGTGCAACCGTCTCTGCGTACAAAAACTTCATGCCTCCACGGTGCGCCTTGCTCTCGTCCGGTTGCTGACCCACCTCCCCCGGCGCAGAATGTTCCTGGTCACCCGAATCGTGGGCAAAGAGGAATTTGGTCCCAAGGACCTCATGTCATGGGCCAAGCCATTCACGCCCGAGGTGTGGGGCACTACCGTGGCCGCGTTCTTCGTCTTTGGCGTCATGCTGTGGATCGTGGAGGCCCCAGCGGGGTTTGAGGACTTCGACGACGAGCACAGGCTCGGGACGCCGCTGGGACTTTGTTTGACGACTTGGATGAGTTTTATGGCGTTTTGCACTGCTGCTCCGATGCACGGCTTCAGCACCTGGCCAGGAAGGATCATGGGCTTCGGCTTCGCCTTCATGATCTTCATCCTCGTCGCGTCGTACACTGCGTCACTCGCGATGATGCTCATCACGTCCAGCACGCTCAGCACGTTTGTCGTCGACCTGGCGGACGCGCGGGCCAACGGGCACAAGGTCTGCATGCTGGAGCCACTCGAAACGGTGCTGGATCTCGACCCGAAGCTGAAGCGCCTCATCGACGACTACGGGCCCGTGCTCGACCAGACCAAGCGCGGGCTGTGCGGCGCGGGCGTGATCGGGGCAAAGGAGTACCGCTACTTCATGCTGGAGCAGGACCGGACGTTCACTGTGTGCCAGGATCCCGAGGACGAGCGGCAGCTGTCGACGTGCAAGGACCCTGAGAAGGAGGCGGTGACGATTGAGCTGAACTGCAAGTGCACGGACCCTGCCACACCCCCAGAGGAGTGCCCAGACCAGTGCCCGCACCACAAGGGGCTGTGTGATCTCACCAAGGTCTTCCCCTTTCCCCGGCGCTCAACCCTGCGCCCACGATTGCGGCGGCACGGGAGCGGGCGACCCTGCCCCGACCCGCCTCGTGCACCAAAGAGCGCGGGTGCAGCGTGCAGAAGCTCGACCGCAAGTGCCGCGCACCCGCTCTTTCCGCGCAGCCCCCCCGCGCCGAATGGTCCGACAGGGCCGCGTGCGCAGGTCGAAAATCTGGAGAGCCTCTCGATCCCCTTCGCGATGCCGGTGGCCAAAGAGCTCCAGGACCCCATTTCGGCGTGGATCGTGGAGCTCAAGTTCGGGGGGGAGGGCGACTACGTGCAGACCCTCATGACCAAGCACGGCGCGAGCATTGACGAGACCAAGGCGCTTCCGAACGTGTGCAATAACGAGGGCGACGAGGGGGGGTCCGAAGAGGATCCGTTGGACATCAAAGCCATGGCCGGTGGGCGCCCCATTCCCTGCTGCGTTGTATCGAACGTAGTACCCCCTCCGCTCTGACCTGGCACCCGCATGCTGTGCTCCGCGGCAGGCACTTTTGTTGTCGCTGGTGGCTTCCTCGTGCTCGGCACGGTCGTGCATGTCTTGCAGCTGCTCTTCTGCAAGGCTTCATCCGCAGAGGAGGAGGACGAGCTTCCGGTACGCGGCCCACTCGCGGGCGTGGCGGGTGCCAGCCACGCGGCGGCTTGATTCGTGGGCGGGCCTTGTAGGGTAAGGACGCGGGAGGCGGGTCGGAGGTGGCGTTGGCGATCATGCAGCTGCAGCGGAGTGTTGCACAGATCAGCGCCAAAATCGACGCACTCGCTGAGTCGGTTCGGCCGCCTCCGCCGCCGCCTGCCG
>Ga0209335_10004277_pt1 | contig 13688 bp, 10 predicted proteins | sample COG_09_FD_184753 | JGI IMG/M metagenome (GOLD analysis project Ga0209335, IMG submission 184753) | Pelagic Microbial community sample from North Sea - COGITO 998_met_09 (SPAdes) (version 2) | ecosystem: Environmental > Aquatic > Marine > Neritic zone/Coastal water | place: Helgoland, sampling...
TTCTGCCACGAGCACAACCGACATGTTCCTTGGTGCGACAGCATTTCAGGCAACGTACGCGTGCACGAGCGCAGACGACGGGCCTCCGAACTCGTGCAACTGACGACGAGGTTGATTCCATGCGACGACGCGTGCGGTGGTTGGTGTCTCTCCGAAATGCCTCTTTTTGTGTTGTGAGGAGCATTTTTCTCCACTTTTTTCCTCTCCAGTTGTATAAAATGAAACGCAGCTTACGTCTTGTATATATAGTACTCACACAATAAACAGTCTGATAAGAATAAAGGACAAAGGGACTTGTTACTCGTCGTCTGAATCGTCGTCTGTTTCTTTCATTGTTCCTCGGAATAGAGGGAATACTACTAAAAATACTACCACTGATGATGGGGAGCAGCAGTCTGTTCTTCGTCGCAAAATCCTCTTCCCCTTCCTCTGAAAAGGTTGAGATGAAGACGAAGAAAGCGATGAAGCTTTCGAGTCACAGTACTCGCAGCACACGACGGAACTTCGGGGACCTGTCGTTGCATCGAGAAGAAGGAAAAGAAGAGAGAGACAATCATGATAATCGTTTGAAGTCGTCGTCGTTGTGGCAATTGCATCAAAAGCACCAAAAGTGGTCTTCAACTGTTTTCGTCTCCTCGTGGTGTTTCGTCGCGTGCGTTTTGCTTCCCATGCACTTTTCTCCTCCTTCTCCGGCGACGGCATCGACGATGACGATGGAAGAAGACTCAAACATTAGCAGCATGAACAACGGCAAAGCGCTTTTTAAAGGCGCCGGAGGATGCATCGGATGCCACGCCGCCGGTGGAAATATCGTAGAAGCTGGCAAAACGCTCTCGCTTCAAGACTTGCGAAAGAACGGCGCGAACGGTAAAGAAGACGTGGCGGAAGTGATATCGTTGGGGAAGAATAAAATGCCCGGTTACGGGGAAAACTGCGTCGGGAAAGGTAAGTGCACGTTCGCGAAACGACTGACTGAGAAAGAAATAGACGATTTGAGCGCGTTCGTCTGGAACGTCGCCAACGACGAAAGCGAGTCGTCCTGGGCGAAAGCGCTCGAATGAGCAAAAAATCGAGTCCGCTTTTTTATATGAACGCGACGCGTGTGTGTGCATACAAATACCCATCATCGTAATCATCATCATCATCATCTTTTGTTGTTTATTACTATCAAATCGTAACAACCAACAGCTTTTTCTTTTCTCTTCTTCTTTTTCTCATCCTCCCTTCTCGCGGCACAAAAAATAAAAATCAACGCTCGGTGCTTCTTTATAAAAGAGAGTAGCGTTACGCGGAAGAAGAAGACGAGAAGAAGTCGAGAAGAAGAAGTCAAGAAGAAGAAGTCAAGGAGAAGGAGGTGAATAGTTTGAACAGCAGCAAATATACAGAGTATTAGTAATAGCATAATATCACTCACTTTTGTGCTGAAGAAAGAATTTGGATTTGGGAGGACGCGGAAGAAAAACGAGAAACGATGCGCTTTTCATCAAAGAAGGAGAAGAAGAAGACAAACGATAACAACAACAAAGATATAAATGACGACGTAAACGACAGAGCAGTAAACGAAGAAAACGTGCCGTTATTGCTCAAACCAATCATGAAGAATAAGAATCGCGCGCACACGTGGACGTTTTTTGCGATTTTATTTCTCGTCGCCCCGTTGGTGGCGTTGAGTCGAGTCGGGCACCCTTGGCTCTTATTGCGAGTGTATAAGATGCACTTGAAAAACATGGAGATTTTAAAAGAAGCCGCGCTCTCGTGGTGCTCCATGCCGGGGTGCTACTCCAATCCGGAGAACTTTGACGAGGAGATGATTGCAACAACGAAGAACGAGAAAAAGGAGGAAGGTCAACTGTTGCCGAGCTTCGTGCACGTGCCGAAAGCGGGCGGGACGCTGGTAGAGAGCGCGGTGGGAAGCGTAGGCGGGAGAATAGGCGCGTGTAACGAGAAGAGACCGTACGAAATTGCGCCGGGATGGGATAAAGAAGTCGCGCCGTGGCACGCTCAACCGAAGAAGTTAGTGCAAGATAGTTTTGCTATTTGTAGGAATCCGTTCGATAGGTTTCAGTCGCAGTTTTTATACGACCCTCGTTGGGCGAAAGTCTCCAATCGGGCGGAGTTCCCGCACAATCAGAAAAAGACGTGCGAAGCGTTCGGTAAATGGGCCACGGATAAGATGGAGAATTGGGCAAACGTGGACGATAGATTGCAGTGTTATAAGAGGACGAAATTTGATTCGAAAGGTATAGATGCGTGCGATGAAACGTTTACGGATGACGACGACGAGAGCGAATTTTTCGCCGGCGAGGAGGCCAAGGACGAAGAACCAGTCACGTCGCAGAATTCGCACGATTATCCACAAGTAGTCTTAGGGAACAAAGTAGAAAAGTTGTTCAGTTTCGAGAAGTGTTTTGGCAACGCGAAAGGTTTTTGCCCGGATCCTCGCGTGGAAGGTTTGGAGAAGCAAAAGTATTTAGAGGAAACGGAGGAGTTTCCGTCGGAGTCCAGAAAGGGATCGTTTTCCACGTCTTTTTTCCGTCGAAACTTTGGCGAATTAGTAAACGAGAACAAGAAGATGCAACCCAACTTGATTTCGTTTTTGCAGAAGCGGTTTTCGGATAAAATCGAATTGCCCGACGTGAGCGAAGAAAACGATATCGCTTCCGCTGAAGTTCGAAAGTGTTGGAGAAACAACCCGGACTTGCCGGCGAAGACAATCGCGGATTTTCTGGACACGTACGAGGCAGATTTTAGAGTGTTGGGATACCCGATTGATATTCCTGAGGTTGTCGACAAGGAAGGCGAAGCGTCTCTCGGGTCCGAGGAGTCTCTCCAAGATGATAACGAGTGGCAAGCGAGTGCCATCAAAGCGGAATATTATCCCAAATGCCCGCCTCCGGACGAAGAGGACGAAGAGAACGAGAAAGACGCGGCGATGGGTAAAAGCGAGCAGGACAGTTCCGCAATTCTCTTTGGCAATGCTCTGAGACATCGGTACTCGAGTAAAGGATCGTCCGAATCGAATTAAGCATATTTTGATGATGATAAGTATAGAAACCAAATAGAAACCAAATAGAAATTTGTATAATATTGATCAAGCGTTGCGAACATGTAGTTAAAAAAACAAGGCAATATACGAACTTTACAACGTTGTCTTGTTCATAATCGGGCATTTTCCGCCGCTCTCAGCGCTTCTTTCAGCGCGTTCGATAGCATTTCACCTTCTTCTTCGCTGCACGCAAACTTCAACTCTGACCTTCTTTTCAAGCCATCGCTATCTTCTTCTGCAAAGTGCCAGCGGTTTTCCAACCGCGTTCGGTACTCGCTCGAGTTTTTCTCCGCGACGACGGCGTCCACTCTCACCTCGCACGATTCCAAACGTTTTATTCCGCGACTCGTTCCTCCACTACCATCTACCCTGCCTTCGTCTTCTTCCATTTCTTCGAGTATATTTTGAACACCTTTCACGAAAGGGTATACACCGTCCACGAGAGCGTCAGATGTCCTCGTCAGAAGATTTTTTCCTTCATCTCCTTCTTCTTCTTCTTCTTTTGCTTCTGACGAGAAGAAAATCTCCTCCTTCAAAGTCCGCTCTAACTCGTCTCTTTGCACGTTTAACCTCGCCGTTTCGATTAAAATCATCCTAACGCCGTCTTCTATGATCGTTTCCTCCTCGGTGTTGTTCGAAATGTTGTTCTCCTTTTTCTTTTCTTCGTCAAAAACGCGGGAGACGCGTTCGCACGATTCGACGACGAACTGGTGAAACGATTTTGGACTTTTCGACAAGCACGCGCGCACGAACCCTTCTCGGTCGCTCAATTCCATAATGAAGACGTAAACGAAAACGACGATGATGATGGAGGTATAATACTCTTTGCGTTCACGTTTATTTTCTCCGTCTCCTTCTTCTTACGGTAAAAAATAGTATCGTCTTTCGAGAAAAAGTTTTGAAGAAGAGTGTGCTTGGTGTTCTCATTCAAAGGACAAACTCGAATTTGCCCTGTTAAAAATTGAGTATTCAACTATTTCTACTGACTACTACTACGACTACGTGTTAGAACAACAACAAAAAGAGACACATCATCATTCATCATCGTTATCCAGAATTTCTCGATCTTCGATTCTGTCGTGCGCGCATTCTCTTCCCTTGCTCGATATCGGCTCGCGCGAGTCTCTCGATTTCCTTTTTCCTCGCCGCGGTTATTCTATTTTTACTCATCAGTTTGGCGTCGACCATTTTCTTATTCTCACTGATTACTTTACTCGTGCCTTTCTTGTGGTGAAACGAAGGATACATGGAGTAGAGCAAGAGATTATTCCGTAACTCGTTCGCTTTGCGTTTGGTCTTTGCGATGCCAGAGTGAGTGCCAGAAAATTTTGAGTCGCCGACGCCGTGTTTAAATTTCGAATCGTATAAACCAACAGAACGTCCTAACCTCCACATGCGAATAGATAACTCGAAATCCAAGCCAATGCCGGGTTGTCCTGGACAGGAAAAGTTGTGATTAAAACCACCAACTTCAGCAAACAACGATCGTCTCGTAATCATCGGAGCTAAGTTTACTTTATAGGCAAACATAAAGTCAACGTTAACGGAGACATCCTTGAATAAAATATCTTTCGTTCGTTTCGCGCGGTCCTTCTCTGGCTCGGCGCCGTACTTAGAACCATCGTTTTGATTTTGCTGAGGTATCATCTTCGTTCCGTCATCTAAGCGACCTCTGTATCCACCTAGTAAGCCCAGTTTGGGATACTTCTTGAATAATGAAATCGCTTTCGAGAGCCAAGCGTCTCCTTTAGGCATGTAATCATCGTCTTGAATCAAAGCTACAATTTCCGCAGACGCCATCAGAGCTAACCGATTATACGCGCGAATCTCGTGCACGTCGTTCGGCATCGCCAAAATGAACGAGTTTTTCTTCGGCTGCTTTTTGGAGAACTTTGAAAATGCGGCAAGCTCCGTGCGCGAATCGTCGTTGATAATAATCTCCACCGGTAATGAAAGCGTTTCCAAAGATTCTAAAAGTTTCTTCACACCAGCTTTTCTGTTGAAATACTGCATGACTAACGTTGCAACCGGGAATTCTCGCGTTGCAGAAGACTTGCATTGTCTCAGGATGGACTTTGGTGGATCTCCTTTTGCCGTAACGTCTGGAGGAAAACAGTTACCGACGACGGTTGGACTGTCGAAAGGCTTCCATCTTTTTGAACGCACGCGTTCGACGCGCATCTCAGCCTCGATGATATCATCCGAAGTTAATCCAGGCACGAGAAATGGCCACATTCCATCCGCGCTCTTATCCCACGGCATATCGTATCGTTTTTTAGGATAAATTTCCGTCTTTGCGAAATTTGCATAGGCACTAATTTTGTTCCCTTTCTTTGCGCTACTCGCCCGAGAGAAAAAAGATGCGGTCTTGGAAACCTCAGGAATACCAAAAGCAGCGCTCTTAAAACCACCTCTCCAGAGACGAATGGACATCTCGCGCAAAGTTTCATCGAAAAGAACATCTCCTGAGCATGTTCCCCACTCTTCAAAACCACCAATCTGGTGTAAAGCATTCGGACGAACAAAAATAGGCGTCGCGTAGCGAAGATGATCTTTCCCGAGCTCGTCCACGGTGGATGTCGCAATTTCTTCTTTGTCTTCTTCTTCTTCTTCTTCCTCCGACGCGAAATTTTTCGCTTTTTGCTGTTGCTGCTCAAGCACTGGCTGCCTTCGGCGCCCATCGAAAAATGCCAAGTTTGGTTTAGCCGACGAGCTCGGAGGTTTTATTTGTACCGCCTGTTCGTTCTGAGTAGCAGAAGAGGAATACTCGGCGTTTTGCGGCGTCACCATCGCGAGATGCTCGTCTCTCTTGAGCAACTTCAACGCTTCGTTCGCCCATGCGACGATATTCCGTACCCTCGCATCTAAATCTGTATTACTATTGCCATCCCTGCTGCTATCACTACCGCTATTACCGCTACTCATTCCGTCGCGATGGAGAAAATCTTCCTCTCTCAAGAGTAACGCGAATTCTGCTCTCGTCCCTCGCATCATCTTGTTGAATACACGCGCATTCCCGTTCCTATGCTTCGACGCAAACATCCAATCGTTCGCCCTCGATGTCATTTTTAAAGCATTTTTTGAAAACGGTTTGTTCTGGTTCTCCAACAGATGACTCGAGACGATATCGCCGTCTAAGAAAACAATCAGCTCGCTCGCCTTCAACTTCTTTTGTACTTGATCCCTAACTTTTGCAACGATAGCCTCTACTGCTCCTTGATCACGAGCGAACTTGTTGTCCTTATCGCTTAAAACGAGTCCTATGCTCACCTCCGGCAGTTCGACGTATTTTTGTCGGCATGCTCTCTGAGTGATTGCGCTCACCGCTTTCGGCGCATCCACGATGGACTCCCTCGCGACGAGTATCGGTTTACACGGCGGATTGATGGACATTTTCCTCGTCGTCGAGCTCAAAATCGCTCGCTTCCCAAGCTCTTTACTCCGCATCATCACTTTCACCGCCGCTTGTTTCTTCCACTTTGCTGCTTTATTCCAAGCGTCGTTTTCTTTCTTCCCCAACTCTCTCACCTCGTTCTGGTATCTTTGCGACAGGTGCGCGTTCCGCGTTATCTCAATCTTGAACGAATCGTTTTCTACTTTTATCGCATCGTCCATGACACCATCGGAGTCAGTTTCCTCATCACTCGTCGTCGCTTTGTCGTCTCCTCCTTCGTTATCGTTATCATTCTCGTCGTTATCATTCAATAAGAGCTGCGCCAACGCATCCGCGTTGTGCGTTTTCGTAGACGTCGCGTCCAACAACATCAACTTTTTCGCTGCTCGATTTTGCAAAGTCCATCCCGAGGAGGAGGATGAGATGAAGGATAACGATGATGATACCAGCGACGACGACGACGACGACGACGAGAAGTAGATGAACAGAAGAACAATAATACTCATCAGAGCGAAAGCGAGTCGTGCGCTGGTGGTGGTGTGTACACTTTTCTTCGTCGTCCGAAAACTTTTCATCATCATCGCGTGACAACGCGATGAAGAAGTTCCTCCTTTGCCGCCATCCTTTGTGTCCTCCTCTTCCTCCAAATCCGCCGCCGCTGGTCGCAGCACCCCGTCTCCCCCGGAAGAATTAATAAAGGTGGTGGTGGTCATCTCTCTGAAATCGTTTCAACTCTCTCTCTCATCACTCTCTCCATCCTATTATATCTTCCCATTTGTTTCTTTCTCCTTTCTCCTGTGTTGTCGAAATGAAACCCCCCAAAGCGAAAAAAAAGCAAAGTGAAAAGCGAAAAAAAAAGGCAGAAAGAAAAAAAAGACACACCACAACACACATCATCAGAACAAAAAAGAACACCAATAAAAAACCGCCAGACAGAGAAAAAGAGGGCGCTTTGAACAAAAAATCAAAAAATCTTCTCTGAAAAAGCAATCTTCTGGCGAAAAAAAGGGGGAGTATTAAGAGAGGACGAGATAGCTGCATAAAGAATTCCCTTCCCTTCCGAAGAAGAAGTTAAAGAAGAAGTGAAAGAAGAAGAATCTATCTCATAAAGATGGCGAACGACGATGCGCGCCACGCGGCGCTGATGCAGATCATCCAAAACGGCTACAGCTCGTCCGCGATCGAAGACACGTATTTCAATCTAATGGATTACGAAACCTTCACGGGGTTACCTCGGAACGATGCCTCTGGCTCGGAACCGGCGTATTTGTCCGCGAGCGATTTGAGCACGCAATACCTGGAAACGCTGGTCACGCCAGCCATTCCGGGGATTGCCATCGCCTCTTTATTGTTCATCGTGTGCTTTTTGGTCGTGTTCTTGCGCGTGTGCACGAAATGCTGCGCCATGTGCTGCCCCGGGAGTTGCTGGGACGAGAAGTGTTTCAGACCCAAGGAGTACACCTCGAGACAGCTGAAAATTACAAAGTGGGCGATGCTGGTCTTTTGCATCATCGGAGGCATCGGGTGCGTTTTGGTCTTCTCTCAAGGAACGGAAGTGTCCAAAGGTGTCACTGATTTCGGAGACGAACTCGTCAACACGACGAAGTCGCTCGAGGTGATCATCAACGATTGGTACGCCGCGCTCGTCCAGGCGTCCCAAGAAGGGTCGGAAGATCTCGCCGATTTGCAATCGAGCAGCGTCGACATCTCATCGTCCGTGGTTGATTTGAATGATCAAATCAAAGGTGTCGCGGAGAAAATTGAATTGTCTTTCATGGTCGTCGCGGCTATCGTTTTCATCGTAGCTATCATCGCGACGGGTTTGGTATGCCTCGGCTGGTCGACCATGTTGATGTTGTTCTTTTTCACTTTGTCTTTGGTCATGATCGTGTGCTGGATCGTCTTTGGCGCTCTTGGTACCATCGGAACTTTGATCGACGACATCGCCCTTGGTTTTGATGCCTTTGCCATGGATGCAAACATTCAAAACGCGTTTCCGACCGGTTCGTCTCTTTGCCCGAGTCGATACAACTCCGCCTCGAGCGTCAACGAAGATTTACGTTCCACGTACTACGACATCATCAGCGAAATACAACCGAAAGCGGAGGATCCTGCAATCTGCCCCACCTGCAGTCAAGTGTCTCAAATTTACAACAAGGTATCCGTGGATGATTATTGCAACTGGTATAAAAGTCAAAATGATAAATCCGATCTCTACTACGCCGATCCGGTCTGCAGAAATCACTACTTGGACGTACAAAAATACGGCGGTTGGGCGTACATTCCAAAAACCGTGGATACCGAGAAAATCGACCCAACTGCGGGTGGTGGACAATACACGAAATGTGATTTTACCACCGCGCAAATTGCTGGCGGGGCGACATGCGGCCAAAACCAGGTCGCCTCTGACGCTTACGATGATTTCGTCGCGCTCTTCAACAACCTCGGGTACGTTCTGGCCGTTGAAGATTCCGTCGGCCAACTCATCACGTGCGACTTTGTTCAATCGGAAACCGCGGAAATCACCTCGACCTTACACACCGTCGTTGATGCGCTCAAAGTTCTCTGGGGTGGCTTCCTCATGCTCGGCATGTCTTATTTCGTCATGTGGGTAATCCTCTTAGTCGCGATCTCGCGAATCGCGAACCCGCAACTCAACGTGGATTCGGGCGAATACGACCCTCAATGGGCGGAAAAACTCTCCATGCCGAGAAGATAAAAGCATCATCATTCATCGCCGTGAGAAGTGAGAAAAGCAGCGCTGATACTAATGAGTATGAAAATATATAATACATGACGCGCTTCGTTTTAATAATATTAAGAAGTAATAATTTTTGATCATGATATTCGATGAAACGGTTCTCGTTTTCGTCAACTAATTTTTAGCCACAAAACGCTTGAAAACTCATCTCAAAAAAAGATAAAAAGAAGAAGAAATCGTTACTTTTCTACTTCTTATTCTCGCGTCTCATCTTAATATCATGGGGTACGCGGGATACGCTCCCGGACACTCCGTCCAAGAACTCACCGAGGTACTACTATTACTAGCAGTGCAGCTTTATTTACTTTCTTCTTCTCTCTCTCTTTCTTTCTTTCTTCTGTTATCTCTCTTTCGTCGTTTCGAGAAAAATCGGTCTTCTCGCGTCATCTCTTCTCGAAACGACACGGACCCATTCATCTGACGCTCACGATGAATCATCATCACTATCATCATCGTCGTAATAAAAACAAAATAAAACAGAAACAAAAAGCGTTACGTCAGGTGGAATCCGTGGAGTGCTTGGAAATGATTGAAAAGTTGTTCAAAAACTGCGCACAAAATCCATCGGAGAAGAAATATCGAAAAGTAAAGTTTGAAACCAACGCGAAAATCAAAGCCGCGTTCGAGAGCGGGAAATCGACGACGAGTAATGAGAGTGCGGTGCAATGTTTTTTAACCCACGGGTGGGTGCTCGAAGAAGGAGAGACGAATGAGAGAGTGTTGAAACTCCCCGAAGCGGTTCAACAAACTTTTCAGGACGTGAGAGAGGTGACGGAAAGAAAAGAAACGTTGCAGAAAGAGTTGCAAGCGGCGTTTCGGCGAAGGGTTGCCGCGCGGTCGAAAGCAGCGGGAGCGTCGAGCGGCGGCTGTTGCTCGGCGAAAGAAGCTCTGTTGAAACAGTTGGAAGCGGATAAATTAGAACGCGCGGCAAAAGGACCGGTGACCACGGGGAGTAAAAGAGTGGACGGCGCCTTGGGCAACGGCGGCTTTTCGACGCCGCAAGACGCCGGGTGTTGCGGTTCCGCGTGAGGATAAGCGCGCTTTGCGATTTTTTTCACGCGACGATGTGAAAACGCAAAGCGAAGAAGAAGAGAGAGAGAGAGAGAGAGAGAGAGAGAGAGAGACATAGTTTTCGCGGAAGAAGATTTTATTCTTCTTAATGTGACGCCGCGCGCGGGAAAATTTTCGTTTTAAAATACGAACCCGCCGAGAGATTTAATATATATATTAAAATGGCTGATAAATCCGCGAGAACGAGAACAAAAACGACGAACACTATTACTGCATCGAAGAAATGTGTGTGTATGTGTGTCTGTGTGTATTTGAAGAGAGGAAGGAGGTTCTCTTTGTATTACTTTTTTTTAGCAGCAAAATGTAAAATTTTCTATATACTTTTATGAAAACAAACGAACAGACAAGTCTTTCCACATTAGTCGTACACACTTAACACTTACACACTATAGTAGTTTAATAAAGATAGATCATAGAAGAGCACACACACAAATAAATAATATAAAATGCCTGCGATTGATATCATCATCGGTCCGGCTATCCAAATGGCCGAAGCGGCGTCTTTAGGCATGCCTTTCGAAGTCTGGAAAACACGAATGGGAAGACACCGAACGGAAGGAACTGTGGAGGCGTTGAAAAACGTGTACAAATCCGGAGGCGGAATACACGCGTTTTGGAGAGGCACGTCGGCGAAAATGGTCGAAAGTGGGACGAAAGGCGCGATATTGATGTACGCGAAAGAGGGAATAAACGAGAGTTTGTTGAAAAACGACGTGGATCCAGGCGTCGCCGGGGTTCTCGCCGGCGCCGGTGGAGGGATCGCGCAAGTTTCCGTCATGGGTCCGTGCACGTATTTAGTCACCGGCGCGGTGAACGATCCGTCCGGGAAATCGAGCGTGGAGAGAATAAAAGAAACGTACGCGAGATCTGGAGTGAAAGGGTTTTACCCGGGAGGAACCGCCATCGCGTTTCGACAGGCGACGAACTGGGCCAGTCGTCAAGGTTTCACCGAAATCGTTCGCGAGAAAGCGAAGGCGGTTTGGTACCCGGACGTCGATTCGAAAGAAGTGAAGATGACGAAAGGACAAGAAGTTATATGCGGGGTAATTGGCGGGACGATGGCGTGTTGGAACCATCCGTTTGAAGTCGCTCGAATAGAAGCGCAAACCAGAGGGAGTTTGGGACAAGAAACCGGGAGCATGGTGAGCGTGATGAAGGACATCGTCAAAGAGAACGGCGTCGGCGGGTTGTTTCGCGGGATCGTTCCAAGAGTCGGTTTAGGCATTTGGCAGACGCTGTTTATGGTCACAGGGGCGAAGATTTTGAAAGATGAGTTGAAGGAGAGAGGGCTGTTAGAAAGCTCGGGCGGCGGCGGCGGACATTAGTGATGATGAAAACGATAACGATGAAGAAGAAGTTGATGACGCGTAGACAGGCAATATAAACAGGCAAAATAAAATACAAATATAACAATACACAGCGAAGTAACAACAACGGATTTAAACGCGAACTCACACCCTCTTCCTACGTCACATAAATGCGCCGCACTCCTCGCCTTCGTTCACCGTTCTCGCCAAAGCTTTCAAGCAGCTCTCCTCTCCTTTCACTCTGTTCAAGATTGTTCCGCACGGAAGTTCCACGTTCGGTCCCATCCCACATTCCGAGAGGCACTTCACCGCGGTGACTTTTAAATCAAACTTTTCTCCTCGCGCTTCCAGAAACTCGAGCGTTTTTTGCGACCCTAATCGTCTGCACTCTTTCTTCGTGCACACTTTAATTTCCCGCATCACCGTTTGTTGTTCGCACCGAATAATTCTCGTCGTCGTCCTATTCTTACTCGTCGCCGCTTTTCGTGACGACGATGATGACAAAACGCGTCTCAAAGAAGAAGACCGAGAAGAAGTAGAAGAATGAGTAGTATTAATACTACTATTGAAAGTAAAACTCGTTTTAACGAAGAACATTTGACCCCCCTCTGAAGCGTACAAAGAAATGGAAAATCTTTAGAAAAGTTCGTTACAAAACAAACACACTTACACTCGTCTCTCCTGTTGGTCTCTCTCTCTCTCTCTCTCTCTCTCTCTCTCTTGTACTAATGCGTTGAGATGACGACGAGAGGGAAGACCTCTCCTCAAATAATGATGATTTCTCTCTTGTGCATCTTCGAACTTGCGTTGAGTCTTTTGATCATAAAATACGTCAGTTACACGGAAATCGATTGGATCGCGTACGGGGAAGAAGTGGACGGATTTTTCAAGTTCAAAGAGTACGATTACAGAAAGCTAGGAGGACACACGGGACCTTTGGTGTATCCAGCCGGATTTGTCTACTGTTACGGCTTCATACGATGGATAACAGGAGAAGAAGTGAGAAACGCGCAAGTTTTGTTTGCGTTTTTGTACGTGTTTAATCAGTGGTTAGCGCTACGTATTTTGCAAAGAAGTGGGAAAGTGCCGATTGCGTTTTACGCGGCGACGTGTTTGAGTAAACGGATGCACTCGATATTTACGCTGAGAATGTTCAACGACGGCGTGTGCACAATTTTCTGTCACTTGGCGGTGTTGGCGTTTATGGACGGCGCGAAGAAGGAGAAGGAGAAGAAGGCGAAGAAGATGACGATAAATAATGGACGCGCGTGTTTGAGAGGTTTTGCCTGGCTTTCCGTGGCAACTTCGATTAAGATGAACGCGTTGTTGTACCTTCCACCGGCGCTCGTGCTTTTAGTCGGATACGGACAGACCCTGTGGGAGATACTTTTATGCGTAATAGTTTTCGTGGGCGTACAAGTCGCGTTAGCGCTGCCGTTTCTGTTGACGTTTCCGAAGAGTTATCTGGCGAGAGCGTTTGAGCTGACGCGCGTGTTTACGTATAAATGGACGGTGAACTTTAAATTTTTGAGCGAAGATTGTTTCGTTTCGAAAGAATTGGCGCATGGATTACTCTCGGTGCACGTCGCGGCGCTTTTCGTCGCCGCGCACAGAAAATGGTTCCGGCGACGAAATCTTCCTCCAGGAGCAAAGGAGCAAAGGTTCTTTTGGGATTTCTTTGGAAACTTCTTTCGCATCGCAAAGAGAGATATTTCGTCTGCGTTTCGTGGTAAAAGTAGTAGCAGTAGTAGTAGTACGAGAAGTAGAAGGAGTGGAATAGAAAATAGGAATAGCGAAAAGAGTGGCTCAGATGATGATAATGACAAAGAGTCTGAAAGAATAAAGTATCCGAGTGAAAACGACGCGGCGCTGATGTTGGCGCAAGGGAATTTTATTGGCGTTTTGTGCGCTCGGAGTCTGCACTATCAGTTTTACTCGTGGTATTTCAATTTATTACCGTTGATTTTATTCAATCGGACGTCGTTGATACATCGTAAAGGTAATATTAATATGATTTTCGAATGCATGAGGAACGGCGGCATCATGTTGTGTTTGGAGTATTGTTGGAACAAGTACCCGAGCACGGCGTTTTCGAGTTTATTGTTGCAA
>Ga0209335_10004282_pt1 | contig 13678 bp, 14 predicted proteins | sample COG_09_FD_184753 | JGI IMG/M metagenome (GOLD analysis project Ga0209335, IMG submission 184753) | Pelagic Microbial community sample from North Sea - COGITO 998_met_09 (SPAdes) (version 2) | ecosystem: Environmental > Aquatic > Marine > Neritic zone/Coastal water | place: Helgoland, sampling...
GCTCATTTTTTTCAAATGAAGGTTTAAGTACCTAAGTCAAAAAAATAATAATTTGAAATTTTAGTTAAGTGTGGGATAATCTAGGACCAAGGACATGCGGGATTGGCTCAATAGTAGAGTACTCGATTGACATTCGAGGGGTAGTTGGAGCGTAACCAACATTCCCCACCATTCAACAACTATCCACGGCTTTCATTCGTTCGGTAATCACGGATTTTGGATCTCGGCCAAGTGTGATTGCATGCTTTAGTTCATCAACTAAGGATCTTGCCGCATCTACACTCATCTCTGGGAATTTACCTAGATGATATTTGAGAGGGTTTCTTTTATTTTTTTGTGTGTGTTGGAAAAAGAATGAGATGGATCCGCCAATAGTTGCTCCATAGTTTGCTTTTGCTTTTAATCCAATCTTCTCGCTATCGTTTATTATATTCTCAACATACTTGTCCGTCTTTGGATTGTACTTTCTCTTCAAGTATTTCTTTAAGAGAGTATTGGTAAAACTCATTCTACCCGTACTGTTACCATCGCTATCTAGAATTAAAAAATCATTCAATTCTTTTGGTGGTTGGTTGTGTCTTTTTAGTGTTGGTGCCATGTTGTTTCCTTTCATGTTTACTTATTTAGTCTTTCTATTTTCATTGTCATTACCCTCACTACTCTGAGGGCAATCTAAAAGGAGCCAAGTATGCACCAGGTATGGAGAGCAAAATTTCCTCTTCCAAAACCAAGTATGTAATGGGTATGGAGTTTGTTCACTTCTGTACCCAATACTGCCTCTTTTTAAGTTTGCATTATTAAATTAGTTGTTATAAATAACGGGTAATTTGGTTTTGGGTGGTTAGCTCAGCTGGTAGAGCATCTCGTTTACACCGAGGGGGTCAAAGGTTCGAGTCCTTTACTGCCCACCAAAAAAATGGGGGGGTGTAGCTCAGTTGGTTAGAGCGATCGCCTGTCACGCGATAGGTCGAGGGTTCGAGTCCCTTCACTCCCGCCATTAAATTTTTAACTCAAATAGAGTTATAAATTTTAATTATGAATTATAGAAAAATATTAATCTCTATTTATAAAAAAATATCAACTTTATATGTTTTAATATTCGGTTGGAATAAAATGCAATTTTTTAATGATTTTATATTTTCACTTTCATTGAACGCAAAAGGATACAAAAATTATGGAACTTTTGAGAAAACTGGTGAAAAAAAATTTATTAAACTTATAAAAGATGATTTAAATCTATGTATTGATATTGGTGCAAATACTGGAAAATATACAGATTTATTATTATCTGAAACAAATGCAAAAGTTATATCATTTGAACCACTCCCAAATGCATATCAAGAATTACAAAAATTAAAATCAAAATATAAGGAAAGACTAGACACTTTTAATATTGCTATCGGATCACAAAATAGTGTTTTAGAATTATTTTATGGAGATGAAAAATCAGAAAAAGCATCACTGATCCCAAATTTAGAAAAATTATCATTTATTAGAAATGAAAATAAAAATAAAGTATTTGTAGATGTAAAAAAATTAGACTTTTATGAAAAATTATTTGATAAAAAAAAAATTGATTTTATAAAAATTGATACTGAAGGATTTGAGTACGAGGTTTTAAAAGGTGCACAAAATACTATTGAAAACCACAATCCTAAGTTTGTCCAAGTTGAATTTAATTGGCATCAGTTATTAAAATGTCAAAACATATATAGTTTTTCAAATTTACTTAAAGGTTATGAAGTTTTTAGGATTTTACCTCACGGGAGTAAATTAGCTCATATAGATCCATCTAGACCAGAAAATAATATATATCATCTCTCAAATTATGTATTTATAAGAAATGATATTTCTAAAAAATATAAATGAAAAAAATTAAAAATTTAATCATTTTATATCCGTCATTTGAAAAAGGTGGTGCCACTGAAAATTTAATAAATTTTATAAACAACAGTGTTAATAAAGACATTAAGATTTACTTAATAACTAAAATAAACAATAAAGATAAGAATAGATTTTTAAAAAAAAATATTCATTTCTTTAATATTAAAAGTAATATTAAAATTAGATCATTAAATAGACTCATTACCTCAATAAATTCTATTTTTATTTTATCAACTTTATTAAAAAATATTAAAAATGATAATAGCTTAGTTTTTTCTTTTCAAAGTCATATTTTTCCAATTATCGTTACTAAAATTTTGAATAGGAAAATAATTTTAAGAAATTCAGAAGATATATATGATGCTACTAAATATGCAGATTATAGAATTTCTGCTTTATTTATTTATTTATTGAAAATATTATTTTATAATTTTTCAGATGGAATAATTACTAACGCTAAAAAAGCTAAAAATTCTCTTGATAAAATTTTAACTAAGAAGAAAGCAAAATTAATTTATAATCCATATTTAAAAAGTATCTATAAAAGAAGTAATATTAAAAGAAAAAAAATTATTTTATCTGTTGGAAGATTATGTAAGCAAAAAAACCAAGAAATTACAGTTAAAGCTTTTGCGCATTTCTTAAAAAAATTTCCTGATTATAAATTAATAATTATTGGTCATGGAGGTGATGAATACAAACTTAAACAGCTATGTTTAAAGCTGAATATTTCAAAAAAAGTAATTTTTAAAGGATGGATAAAAAATCTCAAAAAATACTATCTTGAGTCCAAAATTCTAATTTTTCCATCACTATATGAAGGTTTGCCAAATACGCTCATTGAGGCAGTTAATTATAATTTACCTTGTATCAGTTCTCGATGTAGTGGGGCTGTGGATATACTATCTGAAAAATATGGAACTTTTACAACATACGATGATCCATTATTTTTAAGTAAAAAAATGTCTGATTCTGTCACTCATTATAAAGTAGCATTTTCTAATGGCCAAAAAATAAAAAAAAAATTGTCGCGTTTTTTAATAAAAGCCCAAGTTTTAAAATATATTAGTTATTGCAATAGTATATTGGATTAATTCACCAAAGATTTTTTAAATATGTGGCTGTTGTGCACTTTTAGTTGATAAAAAGTCTGATATACATCCTTCATGCTTTCAGATTTTTTAACAGATTATTTACCAATAATAATTTTTTTAGTTTTAGCTTTAGGGCTGAGCTGTGCTTTTATAATTATTAACCTAATACTTTCTCCTAGTCATCCTGATCCTGAAAAACTATCAGCTTATGAATGTGGGTTTGAACCATTCGAAGATTCAAGAATGGAGTTTGATGTTAGATTTTATCTAGTTGCGATTTTATTTATTATTTTTGACTTAGAAATAGCTTTCCTTTTTCCTTGGGCTATTTCATTAGGTAACATTGGAACAATAGGATTTATTTCTATGATGATTTTCTTATCTATTTTGACTGTTGGATTCATTTATGAATGGAAGAAAGGTGCATTAGACTGGGAATAAAATAAAATTATGAATATTATAGATAAAAATAAAAAAATACCTGAAGAGTTTAAAAAACTTGCAGATGATTTTAGCAAAAATGGCTTTATCACAACTTCTTTTGATAATTTAATTAATTGGTCTAGAGCAGGATCTTTGCATTGGATGACTTTTGGTCTTGCTTGTTGTGCAGTTGAAATGATGCAAACTGCTATGCCAAGATATGATCTTGAAAGATTTGGAGCAGCACCAAGAGGATCACCAAGACAATCAGATGTTATGATTGTTGCTGGAACTTTAACTAATAAAATGGCACCAGCATTAAGAAAAGTTTATGATCAAATGCCTGAACCAAGATACGTAATTTCGATGGGAAGTTGCGCTAATGGGGGTGGGTATTATCACTACTCTTATTCTGTGGTACGTGGTTGTGATAGAATTGTACCCGTGGACATATATGTGCCAGGTTGCCCTCCATCTGCTGAAGCTTTGTTGTATGGAATTATGCAATTACAAAAAAAAATTAGACATAAAGGATCATTAAATAGATAAATAAAATGAGTAATTTAAATGATTTAGAGAAAAAAATAAATTCAGAATTAAATACTAAAATTAAAAAATCTGAGATAAAACATAATCAGCTATATTTAACAATTGATTGTCATGATTTAATTGATGTTTGTACATTTATAAAAAGTAATAAAGATAGTAAATTTAGACAATTAATTGAAATTACCGCTGTTGATTATCCAGAAAAAAATCCACGTTTTAAAATTGTTTATTTGTTTTTAAGTCATGAATTTAATCATAGAATAATATTAAATTATTCTATTAATGAAAATGAAGTAATTCCCTCATTAACAACAATCTTCCCTTCAGCAAATTGGATGGAGCGTGAGGTATTTGATATGTATGGAATTAAATTTAAAGATCACCCAGACTTAAGAAGAATATTAACTGATTATGGTTTCGAAGGCCACCCCTTAAGAAAAGATTTTCCACTAACTGGTCACGTAGAAACAAGATACAGCGAAGATCAAAAAAAGGTAATAAATGAACCTGTAAAACTAGAGCAAAACTATAGAAATTTTGATTATGAAAGTCCATGGAAGGGAACTGAGTATATAAAAGAACAAACTAAAAAAGATGACAAAAAAAACTAAAACATTAAATTTAAATTTTGGACCTCAACATCCTGCTGCACATGGTGTGCTTAGGCTTATTTTAGAGCTTGATGGTGAAGTTGTCGAAAAAGCAGACCCACATATTGGCCTACTACACAGAGGTACAGAAAAATTGATTGAAAATAAAACATACATGCAAGCTGTACCTTATTTTGACAGACTTGATTATGTAGCACCAATGAACCAAGAACATGCTTTTGCTTTGGCTATTGAAAAAATTTTAAAAATAGAAGTTCCTATAAGAGCTCAATTTATAAGAGTTATGTTTTGTGAGATAGGAAGAATATTGAGTCATATTTTAAATGTAACCACTCAAGCACTAGATGTTGGTGCTTTAACTCCATCACTTTGGGGGTTTGAAGAACGTGAAACTTTAATGACATTTTATGAAAGGGTATCTGGATCAAGATTACACGCAAATTATTTTAGAGCTGGGGGTGTGCATCAAGATTTACCAAGAGGTTTAGCAAATGATATTTGGAAATTTTGTGAATCTTTTCCCAAAATAATAAATGATCTTGAAACATTATTAACAGATAATAGAATTTTTAAACAGCGTAATGTCGATATTGGTATTGTAACCAAAGAAGATGCATTAGATTATTCTTTTAGTGGTGTTATGATTAGAGGATCTGGAGTTCCCTGGGACCTAAGAAAGTCTCAACCCTATGACTGTTATGAACAATTAAAATTTAAGATACCAGTTGGAAAAAATGGTGATTGTTACGATAGATATTTGTGCAGAATAGAAGAAATGAAAGAAAGTGTTTCTATTATAAAACAATGCCTCTCCAAAATGACTAGAGGACCTATTAAATCATTAGATGGAAAAATTAGCCCTCCATCGAAAAAAGAAATTAAACAATCAATGGAGTCATTAATTCACCATTTTAAATTATTCACAGAGGGTTATCGCGTAGATAAAGATGAAATATATACAGCTGTTGAGGCGCCAAAGGGAGAATTTGGGGTTTACTTAATTTCTGATGGATCTAGCAAACCTTATAAATGCAAAATTAGAGCCCCAGGTTTTTCACATTTACAAGCAATGGATTATCTAATTAAAGGACATATGCTAGCTGATGTGCCAGCCGTATTAGGTTCCTTAGATATAGTTTTTGGGGAGGTTGATAGATAAATGAGCTTAAGAAGACCTTCAAAAGAACAACCTGAAAACTTTGAGTTTAACTCCACTTCGTTAGATTTAGCAAAAAAAATTGTTTCCCAATACCCTAAAGGTAAACAACAAAGTGCTGTAATGGCCTTATTGTATATTGCTCAAAGACAAAATGATAATTGGATACCACTAATTGCAATGAAGTATATAGGAAAATTTTTAGATATGCCCTATATAAAAGTTTATGAAGTTGCAACATTCTACAGTATGTACAACCTATCTCCAGTTGGAAAACATTTTGTTCAAGTCTGCACCACAACACCTTGCATGATTAGAGGTGCATATAAACTTGTTGAAGCATGCAAGGAAAAAATTTCAAATAATCAAAATGAATTATCTGAAAATAAAAGCTGTTCTTGGATGGAGGTAGAGTGCTTAGGTGCGTGTGTTAATGCTCCAATGATGCAAATAAATGATGGTTACTATGAAGATTTAGATAAAGAAAAAACACTAAAAATACTGGATAAAATTTTAATTGGTGAAACACCTAAACCTGGGTCATATAGAGGTCGTACTAATAATGAACCTGAGAATAATAGAAAAACACTTATGGACTTAAAAAATGCTTAAAGACGAAGATAGAATATTTAAAAATTTATATAATGACAGTGGATCAGATGTAGAGTCATCAAAAAAAAGAGGTGACTGGATTGGTACAAAAGACTTAATTCAAAAAGGAAGAGAATGGATAATTAATGAAGTTAAAACTTCAGAGCTTAGAGGAAGAGGTGGCGCGGGATTTCCGACAGGTTTAAAATGGTCTTTTGCGCCTAAGGAAGTTGGCTCTAGACCTCATTATCTAGTTATTAATGGAGATGAATCTGAGCCTGGAACTTGTAAAGATAGGGACATTTTAAGATTTGAACCTCATAAGTTAATAGAAGGATGTTTGATAGCAGCTTATGCTGTCCAAGCGCACATTTGCTATATTTATATAAGAGGTGAATATTTTATTGATGGTGAAAAACTTCAAACAGCAATAAATGAGGCTTATGAAAAAAATTTGATAGGTAAAAATGCTCTTGGAACAGGATGGGATTTGGATATTTTTATTCATTATGGAGCAGGAGCTTACATTTGTGGTGAAGAAACAGCACTTCTTGAAAGTATTGAAGGTAAAAAAGGTCAACCAAGACTTAAACCACCCTTTCCTGCGCTAATTGGTTTGTATGGATGTCCAACAATAATAAACAATGTTGAAACGATTGCAGTAATACCGACAATTCTAAAACGTGGTGGAAAATGGTTTGCAACATTAGGAAAAGCTAAAAACACTGGTACTAAAATTTTTTGTATCTCTGGTAATGTTAATAAACCTTGCAATGTTGAAGAAGAAATGAGCATACCATTGAAAGAGTTGATTGAAGTTCATGCTGGAGGAGTTGTTGGTGGATGGGATAATTTGAAAGCTGTAATTCCAGGAGGATCCTCAATGCCATTAATACCTAAAAAAACATGTGAAACTCTTACAATGGATTTTGATTCTTTAGTCAATGAAAAAAGTGGTCTTGGAACTGCTGGAGTAGTAGTTATTAATAATGACCAGGACATTATTAAGTGTATGGCTAGAATCGCTAGATTTTATAAACATGAAAGTTGTGGTCAGTGCACACCTTGTAGAGAAGGATCAGGCTGGATGTGGAGAATGTTAGAAAGAATGTCAAGAGGAGAGGCTTCTAGAGATGAAGTTGATATGCTAAGTGATGTTACCAATCAAATAGCTGGACATACTATTTGTGCCTTTGGAGAGGGATCATCTTGGCCAGTACAAGGTTTATTAAGACATTTTAAAAAGGAAATTGAAAAAAGAAATAATTTTAGCCCAACATTTGAAGCAGACAAAAAAATACCTTATTTGGTTGACCAACATTTATTAGAGAAAAAAGATGCCTAAATTAAAAGTAAACAATATAGAAGTTGAGGTGGATGAGGGATTGACTGTGCTTCAGGCCTGTGAAAAAGCTGGTGTTGAAATCCCAAGGTTTTGCTATCATGAAAAATTATCTATAGCGGGCAATTGTAGAATGTGTTTAGTTGAAATGGAAAAATCTCCTAAACCGATTGCTTCATGTGCCATGCCAGCATCTGAAGGAATGAATATCAAAACAAACACTGAAATGGTTGAAAAAGCTAGAAAAGGTGTAATGGAATTTTTATTAGCCAATCATCCACTTGATTGTCCTGTCTGTGACCAAGGCGGTGAATGTGACCTGCAAGATCAGTCTATGTTTTATGGTGTTGATAAGTCTAGATACAAAGAAAATAAAAGAGAAGTACCTGAAAAAAATATGGGCCCTCTAATTAAAACACAAATGACCAGATGTATTCATTGTACAAGATGTGTAAGATTTGCAACAGAAATAGCTGGGGTGAATGAATTAGGAGCAATAGGTAGAGGAGAAGATATGCAAATAACAACTTATTTAGAGGAGTCAATGCAGTCTGAACTTTCTGCAAATGTTGTGGATTTATGCCCAGTAGGAGCACTAACTTCTAAACCCTATGTATTTGAAGCTAGACCTTGGGAGTTAAAAAAAACAGAAACAATAGATGTAATGGACGCTATTGGTTCAAATATAAGAGTTGACACGTATGGATGGGAAGTAAAAAGAGTTCTGCCTAGAATTAATGAAGATATTAATGAGGAATGGATTTCTGACAAAACAAGATATGCTTGTGATGGTTTATTAAACCAACGTTTAGACAAACCCTATATAAAATATAATGGTAAATTTGAAAAATCATCATGGAAAGAAGTTTTTGATATAATAGAATCTAAGTTTAAAGATACTGATAAAAAAAAAATTTGTGGGATATCAGGTGATTTAGTTAATATGGAAACATTACATATCTTTAAAGAATTTTTTAATAAAACATTAGGATCTGACAATATTGAATCTAGAAGTGGTCACACATATTTGAATGCAGATAAAAGAGAAAATTATTTATTTAATTCATCTATAAATGGAATTGAAGAAGCCGATTTTATAATGCTCATAGGGAGCAATCCTAGGTACGAGGCAACTATTCTAAATGCTCGTATTAGAAAAGCGTACCTACTGAACAAAACAAAAATTATATCTTTAAATGATGTTGGAGACTTAACATATCCATATGAAGCTTTGGATGGGTGTACTGAAAACATTAAAAGTATAGTTGAAGATAATCACAATATATCAAAATTAATTGTTAATGCTAAAAAACCATTAATTATATTAGGACAATCAGTATTTAAATCAGACTCTGCTAAGTTTATATTTGAATCTTTTAAATCTTTTTTAATTAAGAAGAATAAAATAAACAATGAATGGAACTCACTTAACATTATTTCTGAAAATGCATCAACAGTTGGTAGTTTAGATTTAGAAATTTATAAAACAAAAGATGGTTCTAATGAAATTTTAAAAGATTTAGAAAATAATAAATTTGAAATTGTATATTTATTAGGTCAAGATAGTCTTAAATTTAAAAAAAAAGATGAATTTATAATTTATCAAGGAAGCCATGGTGATAAAGGTGCTGAAATGGCTGATATTATTCTTCCTGGAGCTGCTTATACAGAGCAGGATGGCTACTATACTAATTTAGAGGGGAAGCTTCAAAAAGCGTATAAAGCTTCTTATCCTCCAGAAGAAGCAAAAGAAGATTGGCAAATTATTAACGAAATTGCCGAAAGAATAAATCATAGAAAATTATTTAATGATAAAGAAGAACTTGATAGCAGTTTGCTTAATCAAATTAATCTATATATTGAAAAAAATAATGTACAAAAATTTTCTGAAATTCAAAACTTAGAATTTACAAATGAAAAATTAAAGATTATTCATGAAGATTATTACTATTCAAATGTGATAGCTAGATCTTCTAAGACAATGCTTGAGTGCAAAAATGCAAAAACTCATTTAACATTCACAGGTACTGTGGGCTAATTGTATGGAATACTTAAACATTATCTTTTTAGAAACTTACAAAATTTTATTTTTATTAATTCCAGTTTTAGTTTCTGTAGCAATGATTGTTTGGCTTGATCGTAGGATTTGGGCTTTTGTGCAAAAAAGACAAGGACCAAATGTCGTAGGACCTTTTGGTTTATTACAATCATTAGCTGATGCACTGAAATATATTTTTAAAGAAGTTATTATTCCATCAAGTTCTAATAAAGTTATATTTATTCTTGCTCCTATTGTTACGATGACTTTGGCTTTAATTTCCTGGGCTGTGATTCCATTTAGTGAGTCTCAGGTTTTGGCTGATATAAACGTAGGTATTTTATACTTATTTGCAGTTTCCTCACTTGGTGTTTATGGAATTATTATGGGGGGTTGGGCTTCAAATTCTAAATATCCTTTTTTAGGTGCAATTAGATCTGCGGCACAAATGGTTTCTTATGAAGTTTCTATTGGCGTTATAATTATAAATGTTTTACTTTGTGTTGGATCATTAAATCTGAATGATATTGTTGTAGCTCAGAAAAATATATGGTTCATAATTCCATTGTTTCCAATGTTTATAATCTTCTTTATATCTGCATTAGCTGAAACTAATCGTCCACCATTTGATCTACCTGAAGCTGAAGCAGAACTAGTCGCTGGTTATCAAACCGAATATTCTGGAATGATGTATGCAATGTTTTGGCTCGGTGAATATGCGAATATCTTACTTATGTGTGCAATGGGTTCGATACTTTTTTTAGGTGGATGGCTGCCTCCAATAGAATTTTACCCATTTGATTTAATACCTGGAGCTGTCTGGCTAATTTTTAAAATTTTGTTTCTTTTTATTTTATTTGCTTTAGTAAAAGCTACTGTACCAAGATATAGGTACGATCAATTAATGAGATTAGGATGGAAAATATTTTTACCATTATCATTAACATGGGTTGTACTTACTGCTAGCTACTTATTTTATTTTAACTTACTACCTACTAATTAATTATGAAGATTTCTAGAATTTTAAAAACAATTTTTATGATAGATTTTATTAGTGGAATGTCTATTGCTTTGAGAGAACTATTTAAATCAAAAAAAACAATTAATTATCCATTTGAAAAAGGAAAAATTAGTCCACGTTTTAGAGGTGAACATGCGCTAAGAAGATATCCAAGTGGTGAAGAGAGATGTATTGCTTGCAAATTATGTGAAGCAGTTTGTCCTGCACAGGCAATCACAATAGAATCCGAAGAAAGAAAAGATGGAAGTAGAAAAACCACAAGATACGATATTGATATGATGAAATGCATTTACTGTGGTCTCTGTGAAGAGTCTTGTCCTGTCGATGCTATAGTTCAAGGTCCCAATTTTGAATTTTCCACTGAAACTAGAGAAGAACTTTATTATAATAAAGAAAAACTTTTAGATAATGGTGATAGATGGGAGAATATTTTATCAGCAAATATTAAAGCAGATAAATTCTACAGATAATTATTATGTTAGTGCATTCAATTTTTTTTTATTTCTTTTCTTTAGTTGCAGTTATTTCAGCAATAATGGTGACTGTTTCAAAAAATACTGTTCATTCAGTTTTTTTTTTGATTTTAGATTTTATAAGCATTTCTTGTTTATTTATTATGATAGGTGCAGAATTTCTTGGGATGATTATGTTAATTGTCTATGTGGGTGCTGTAGCTGTTTTATTTTTATTTGTAGTCATGATGCTTAATGTTGCACAACAAAAAAATCAATGGTTCAGTGCAAGTGATAGCTCTAAACATATACCGATTGGTTTAATAGTTAGTGCTATAATATTTTTTGAGTTAATAATTGTAATTGGTGGTTGGAAGTATAAACCTGATATAGTTACATCAATGTCTTTAACTATCGATCAAAATGTAACTAATACTCATTCTATTGGATATGTATTATATACAGACTTCATTCATATTTTTCAATTAAGTGGAATGATTTTATTAGTTGCCATGATTGGTGCTATCGTGCTTACATTTAGAAAAAGATCAGGAGTTAAAACACAAAGTTATTTAAGTCAAATATCAAGAGAAAGACCTGATGGAGTCGAAATGATTGATGTTAAAAGTAACGAAGGAGTTAAATTTGATGATTGATATAAGTTTAGGTCACTATCTCACTTTAGGAGCCATAATCTTTACCATTGGAATAGTAGGTATATTTTTAAATAGAAAAAATATTATTGTTATATTGATGAGTGTAGAGCTTATTTTGTTAGCAGTTAACATTAATCTTGTTGCTTTCTCCATATTTCTAAACGATGTTACTGGACAAATTTTCACTCTTTTTATATTAACTGTTGCGGCAGCTGAAGCAGCAATTGGTCTTGCTATAATAGTTGTTTATTATCGAAACTCATCAACTATCAGAGTTGAAGAAATAAATAGTTTGAAAGGATAATATGGAAATTGCTATATTACTTCTTCCGTTAATAGCTTCTATAATTTCTGGTTTTTTTGGAAGATATATTGGTGATAGAACTTCAGAGATAATTACCAGTCTATTTGTTATAATTTCTGCGGGCCTATCTTTATTTATATTCTATAGTGTTATTGTTAGCGGTTATGAAAATAATGTTGTGATCGCAACATGGATAAATTCAGGAACTTTAGACGTAAATTGGTCTATAAAAGTAGATCCTTTATCTTCAGTAATGTTAGTAGTTGTTACTTTGGTATCAGCTTTAGTACACATATACTCTATTGGATATATGTCCCATGACCCTCATAAGCCAAGGTTTATGGCCTATCTTTCTCTTTTTACATTTGCAATGTTAACTTTGGTTACTTCTGACAATTTTATACAATTATTTTTTGGCTGGGAAGGAGTTGGACTTTGTTCATATTTTTTAATTGGTTTCTGGTTTAAAAAAGATACAGCTAATGCAGCAGCCATAAAAGCTTTTGTAGTTAATAGAGTAGGTGATTTTGGATTTGCTTTAGGTATTTTTTTAATTTTTTACTTATTTGGAACAGTAAACTATTCTGAAGTGTTTCAACAAATCCCTAATTCCGTTAGCAAAGAATTAATATTTCTTGGCATTAAAGTTAAAGCAATTGATCTAATTTGCATTCTTTTATTTATTGGAGCTATGGGTAAATCAGCTCAAATATTTTTGCACACTTGGTTGCCAGATGCAATGGAAGGTCCGACACCTGTTTCAGCATTAATTCATGCCGCTACTATGGTTACAGCAGGTGTTTTTTTAGTTGTAAGGTGTTCACCAATTTTTGAATATTCTCCTCTAACATTAAATATTATTACAATCGTTGGAATGACAACTGCATTTTTTGCAGCTACAGTTGCATTAGTTCAAAATGACATTAAAAAGATAATTGCATACTCAACGTGCAGTCAGTTAGGTTATATGTTTTTTGCAGCTGGTGTTGGTGCGTATAATGTTGCTATGTTTCACTTATTTACACATGCTTTTTTTAAAGCATTGCTATTTTTGGGATCAGGTTCAGTAATACACTCCTTTAAAGATGAACAAAATATTAATGAAATGGGAGCCGTATATAAAAAACTTCCTTATACATGGATTTTAATGATTATAGGTACTCTCGCATTAACTGGTTTTCCATTTCTCTCAGGTTTTTACTCAAAAGATGCAATCATAGAATTTGCTTATTTAAAGGGTAATACAACTGGCTATTATGCTGCCGGAATTGGTATCTTAACAGCTCTTTTTACATCCATATATTCATGGAGATTAATTTTTAAAACATTCCATGGATCTTATAATAATAAAAAAATTAAAATTGAAGAAATGCATGAGTCACCGTTAGTAATGCTTGTTCCACTTGTAATATTAGCAATTGGGGCTGTTTTTTCAGGTTTTTTATTTAAAGATTTATTTATTGGACAGGGTGACCACATTTCTTTTTGGGGTGACTCTATTAAATTTTTAAGTCCTTTAAGTTCGGAACATCCTCCTCTTTGGTTTTTATTGCTTAC
>Ga0209335_10004285_pt1 | contig 13671 bp, 18 predicted proteins | sample COG_09_FD_184753 | JGI IMG/M metagenome (GOLD analysis project Ga0209335, IMG submission 184753) | Pelagic Microbial community sample from North Sea - COGITO 998_met_09 (SPAdes) (version 2) | ecosystem: Environmental > Aquatic > Marine > Neritic zone/Coastal water | place: Helgoland, sampling...
TCCCTTCTAAAGTTTCTACTCGAGCCCACAAGCCATCACATCGACTTTCTTGTTTAGTAAAACGTTCTTCTAAGCTAGATGCACGGAAAGCGCCATAATCGGAACTCTGCGCTACAACTTTTCGTTGACCAGCACCAGAAACCTCACCTCCAAAAGACGACTTAAAAAAATTTTTAAGAGAAAACGCACAATAAGAAGTAGTGTTTATGTAAGAACTTAACCCTAAAAAAGTAAATAAACCTAAAAATTGATTTAGACGAATAGTATTTAACAAGGTATGATACATAATATTTTACCGATCTACTTCTCCAAATACAATATCTTGAGTACCAATAATTGTTACAACATCTGCAAGCATATGTCCTTTCGCCATAAAGTCTAAACCTTGTAAATGAAAAAACCCTGGAGCTCTAATCTTACATCTATATGGCTTATTACTACCATTAGAAACTAAATGTACCCCATATTCTCCTTTAGGAGCTTCAATTACGGTATATGTTTCTCCAGGTAATACATTATAACCTTCAGTGTATAGCTTGAAATGATGAATTAAAGATTCCATAGAATTCTTCATATAAGTTTTTGAAGGGGTTACAATCTTTGTATTATCAGTTTTAACTGCACCTGTAGGCATATCATTTAAAGCTTGTACAATAATCTTAAGACTTTGACGCATTTCTTGTACTCTAATAAGATAACGATCATAACAATCACCATTAGTTCCTACAGCAATATCAAAATCAAATTTTTCATAACCTTCATAAGGTTGTGTTTTTCTTAAGTCCCAAGGAACACCTGAACCTCTTAACATTACACCACTGAAACCCCAAGTTAAAGCGTCTTCAACAGAAACAACACCAATATCTACTAAACGTTGCTTCCAAATACGATTATCAGTTAATAGTTCTTCCATTTCATCAATTCTATGAGAAAAATTTTCTACAAAAGAATAAATATCATCAATTAAACCTAAAGGTAAATCTTGGCTAACACCTCCTGGACGAAAATAAGCTGCATGCATACGAGCACCAGATACTCTCTCATAAAATTCCATTAACTTTTCACGCTCATCAAAAGCCCAAAAAAATGGAGTAGTTGCTCCTACATCTAAAGCATGACAAGATACTGCTAATAAATGATTTAAAATACGAGTAATTTCACTAAATAAAACTCGAATATACTGTGCACGTAAAGGCACTTGACAATTTAATAATTTTTCCACTGCTAAAGAATAGGCGTGCTCTTGCGCCATCATTGAAACATAATCTAATCTATCAAAATAAGGTAATGCTTGAAGATAAGTCTTATGCTCAATTAATTTTTCAGTACCTCTATGTAACAACCCAATATGCGGATCCGCTCTTTTAATAACCTCTCCGTCTAATTCTAAAATAAGACGAAGAACTCCGTGAGCCGCAGGATGTTGAGGACCAAAGTTCATGGTAAAGTTTTTTACTTCTTTATAAGAATTTTGCATTTAGAGTATTAATTTTATTTTTAAGGATTTTCCTTAAGAATCTTTAATTGTTCTTTTAAATTTAATAATTCTTCTTTTAACAAGTTAAGCTCTTTTCTATCAGAAACGATAGCTTCTATTATTGCCGTATCTTTTTCTAATGACAATTCTCTAAACATATTTAACGAATTAAACTTAAAATCATAAATAAAAGAAATATATAATAAATAAATTATTAAAAAATAAACAATAAATATTCCTAGAGTTTTTCTTAAAAATTGTGAAAGATCTAATAAGTCTTTTTTTAGTATTTTAAAACTATCTTGGAAACCATATTCACAATATAGTTTATATAAATAATAAATTATATAACAATATAATAAAACAGTAAAACAAAAGTAAATTAATACCAGAAATAACTGATAAAAATCTAAATCTACAAAGAAAGACAAAAAACTTTCATTTACTGAATAAGTAACATTTTTTGTACCGCTCCCATTAACCGTAAGATTTTTTAAATCAATATTCCCTTCTAATTTAAACTTCTCCTCAGAAGGTTCTGGTTTAAAACCATTTTGTACCTGAGCTGAATTTTTAGAATTTGTAATGTTTTCTGCTTTTTTCATTGAGAAATCATTCTTCACTTTTTGTAAATCCAACTGGTGCTTATTTTTTAATTCTAAATCTTGACGGTCTTGTAATCTTTTTTCTTTATGCATTCTTAATGCAAAATATCCGATAGAAGCGACCATACCGGCCATACTTAATCTACCTAACATGATAACCCTTACGGGAATTGAACCCGTATCTGTGCCTTGAAAAAGCAATGTCCTAACCATTAGACGAAAGGGTCGTTTACTTTATTTAATTATTAAAGATCTAAAGCTCCTTTTTTCCAAACATAAACAAAACCTACGGTTAATTCAACTAAAAAATCAATCATGATCCAAAAACCAAACGAACCTATGGTACTTAAAACAATTGCCCAAGGGAATAAAAAAGTTACTTCTAAATCAAAAATAATAAATAAAATTGCTACTATATAAAAACGTACATCAAATGTATTCCGAGCATCTTCAAAGGGCTCAAAACCACATTCATAAGCTGATAACTTTTCTGTACCTCCAATTTGAGTAGCAAGAAAATAAGATAAAAAGAAAATTATGAACGATAGTGCTACACTAATTAACAAAAAGATAAATACTGAAAAATATTCAACATGAAATAAAACCATTTTTATTTATTTTTTAATAGTAATAATAGCTCTTTGTGGATCTTGCACTTTTTCACCATGTACTAAACCTACGTAAACTACATAAAAAAAGAAAATCGCTCCTGCAGCCGAAATATAAGAACCGTAAGAAGCAATTGCATTCCAACCACTATAAGCATCTGGAAAATCTGGAATTCTTCTTGGCATCCCTGCTAATCCAAGGAAATGCATTGGGAAGAAAGTTACATTTACCCCAATAAAGAAAATCCAAAAGTGAATTTTTCCTAAAATTTCAGGATAATGACGCCCAGTCATTTTAGGGAACCAAAAATAGAACCCTGCAAAAATAGCATATACTGCACCCATTGATAATACGTAATGGAAGTGAGCTACTACATAATAAGTATCGTGTAAAGCAATATCTAAACCAGAGTTTGCTAATACAATACCAGTTAATCCACCAATGGTGAATAAAACTAAGAAACCAAAAGTGAAAAGCATTGAAGTATTTAACTCAACACGCCCTCCCCATAAAGTAGCAATCCAACTAAAAACCTTAATTCCTGTTGGAACTGCAATAATCATTGTTGCTGCGGTAAAGTATGCTCTTGTATCTACATCTAAACCTACAGTATACATGTGGTGTGCCCACACAATGAAACCTAAAATACCAATAGATACCATAGCGTAAACCATACCTAAATAACCAAAAATTGGCTTACCAGAACCTCTAGCTACAATTTGACTAATCATACCAAATCCTGGAATAATTAAAATGTAAACTTCTGGATGTCCGAAGAACCAGAATAAGTGCTGATATAATACAGGGTCTCCACCTCCTGCTGGATCGAAAAAAGTTGTGTTAAAGTTACGATCTGTTAATAACATAGTAATAGCTCCTGCTAATACTGGAAGAGATAATAATAAAAGAAAAGCTGTTACTAATACAGCCCATACCATTAGAGGCATGTTATGCATTTTCATTCCAGGAGTTCTCATATTAAAGATAGTTGTAATAAAGTTAATTGCACCTAAAATAGAAGATGCTCCTGCTAAGTGTAAACTAAAAATAGCAAGATCTACTGAAGGCCCAGAGTGTGCTTGAACACTTGATAAAGGAGGATATACTGTCCAACCTGTACCTGCTCCTGCTTCCACTAGAGAAGAACTTAAAAGTAATAATAAAGCTGGTGGTAATAACCAAAAACTAATATTATTTAATCGGGGAAATGCCATATCTGGCGCTCCAATCATTAAAGGGATAAACCAGTTACCAAAACCTCCAATTAAAACAGGCATTACCATGAAAAAAATCATAATAAATGCGTGTGCTGTAACAATTACGTTATATAATTGATTGTTACCTAATAAAACCTGACTTCCAGGTTGTGCTAATTCCATTCGCATATAAACAGATAAAGTTGTACCAATTACTCCCGCAAAAGCTCCGAAAAGTAAATATAAGGTACCAATATCCTTGTGGTTTGTTGAGAAAAGCCATCGAGATGACCAATTATAAACTGCGTTCATATAATAAAATTAAAATTAATCAGAATTAAAAATTCTGAAATAGGTGTTGTTTTAATAAAAACAACGTAAACATATTAAATTTAATATGTTTAGTTTACCTTGTATAAAGTTTTTTCAAATGTTCGGTATGTTCAAAAGTTAATTCTACTAAATTATTAAGCAGAATATCTATAGAACAAACCCATACGAAAAGCATTATTATAAATAAATTTTGTAAAGAAAAAAATTCGGGCTTCTTAACGTCATTAAATTTTTTTTTCATAATTAAATAACCCTTTTGGAAACCATATTTATAAAAAAATAATATCAAAACTAAGATAATCGATACTTCAATTAAAAGACCTACAACTAAAGAAGCTTGAATTAAAAACTCTGTTGTTGGGCTTAAAAAAATAACTTTATCTGTGCTTGGAGACTCACTCATAATTTTAGACACATCTTCAACCTTAACACTACCTACAACTACTCCTTCCGAAGTAGTATCTATGCTAATAGTTGCAGAATCTTTATAAGTTAAAGACCCCTCTACCCCTTCAATACCTTTACTATTTAATTTGACTTCTCCGCTAACTTTTGTATTATCATAGAGACCCCTCAAAGCCCAACCAGTTCCAATACAGTAAGCATAACGACTCATATGCCTACCTGAAATACTAAACATTGATCTTTTACTCAAGGTTCTACTTAAAATTTCTCTGGGTAAATTACCTTTTTTCTTATTTATTAAAAGCATAATAAAATTAAAATCGATCAGAATTTTTAATTCTGAAGTTATATAGTGTGATATCAACCTTGTTAAAAATGGCAGAAAAGAAGGGATTCGAACCCTTAGCTTACGGCTTTGGAGACCGATGTTTTACCATTAAACTACTCCTCTAAATTATCTTTTTTATTTTTAGTCGTATCATCCTTATTCAAACTTGATTTAAAATCAATAAACATTTTATTTAATTTATCAAAATTACCAAAAAATAGGAAAAATACTATAGCTAAAAGAATAATTTGTCCTAAACTAAGATACATCTTAATTAAGAACGAGAACTTTTAATTAAGTTTAAAACTGAAGAAGAATTATTACTAAAACTAGCATCCATATCGAAACCTTCTAAATCTGGATCATCTTCTACAATATTTAATAGGTTATCTACATAACTTCTAAATAAGAAATCATACATAGATACACCATCTACAACAATGGGCATGAAACCATGGTTTACACCACAAATTTCACTACATTGACCATAAAAAGTACCTTCACGCTTAATAAACATTGCAGTTTGGTTTAAACGTCCAGGACAAGCATCAACTTTTACACCTAAAGACGGTACAGCCCAACAGTGTAAAACATCAGTTGCAGTTACAACAACACTAATGTGTGTTTTAACAGGTAATAATAACCTATTATCTACCTCTAAAAGACGAAGGTTTCCCTCCTCTAAATCTTCTGTAGGAATCATATAACTATCAAACTTTTTACCATCAATATGCTCTGATAAATCTGGGTTTTTACAGTTTGAGTACTCGTAAGACCAATACCATTGGTTCCCGGTTACCTTTATAGTTAAAGTTGGCTCTACTAACTCTTCTAAAGAGTATAATAAAGCGAAAGAAGGTACAGCAATAACAGCTAAAATTAAAGCTGGAACTACAGTCCAAACAACTTCGATGAAAGTATTATGCATAATACCCTCAGATAAAACTTTTGCTTCCGCAATTTTACCTTCTCCGTCTGTTGGAGCAACATACGCTTCTTCTGTTGAATACAAATAAATACATCTAAATAATAACCACATTACAAAAACACTAATTGCCACAATAAAAAACATCAAATCATGATGAAAGTTAACAATACCCTCCATGGTAGGAGTTGCTGGGTCTTGGAAACCTAATTGCCAAGGCTTTGCAGCGTCTGAGTGCGCTATTTGAGTATTCGCCGCTAATGAACTAAATGATAATGAATTTTCAAAGAAATTATAAACAAAGTTTAAATAAGACATTTAATTATTAAAATAAAATAATAACGTATTGTAAAGTAAATCGACCTTTAAATTAAATTAAAGTGCGAATAAAATTAAGAAAGCCATCATTAAAGCGAAAAGCGCCATAGCTTCGGTTAAGGCAAAACCTAGAATACAAATCTTAAACATTTCTGCTTGTAAAGAAGGGTTTCTAGAATAACCAATAATATAACAACCGAATACAACACCAATTCCTGCTCCTGCTCCTGCTAAACCAATAGAAGCGGCTCCTGCACCAATAAATTTTGCAGCATCTAAAATCATTTTTAATTAAAAACTAAAAAAACATATTTTTTTAAATAAAGCACAATATAACGGGGGTTGGACTTGAACCAACGACCTCTAGGTCATGAGCCTAGTGAGCTACCATCTGCTCTACCCCGTTTAACCTAAAATATCTCCAAGCATCACCCCTCTTGAAACTTCGTGTATTATTGAAATATTTTCACTTGCCTCAAGAAAAACCTGATTTGCTTGCTTTTCAAATAAAAAATCTGCTTTCTCCCAGTAACCCGAAAAGTCTGACATAATTATTTGTGGGTTCTTATGTAGCGGGATAAAAGATTCTAATTTTTGAGTGTTTTTGAATAAAACTTCTTGATGTTTAAAACCTATATCTAAAATATCAACTTTTTCACACAATTTATTCTGTAATTTGTTAAAATCATTAACCGATAAGCTAACTTTTTTACTTATTTTAAACTTAAATTGTAAGGTTTCTAGTACTTTTTCTTTTTTTGAATCCCAAATTAAACCATCAAGAACATGGTTACCTTTTTCAATTACTTTTAAATTTGGCTCAAATAAAGGGATATATAAGTTATCCGTATTTTGTGTTAAACAAAAATACTTGTAGTGATGTAAGAGCTCTAAAGGAAGGCCTTTACTTACATTTTGTATAGGAACTGTATGAAGGAGATTTACTAAAAAATCAAACTTTGTCATTTTTATACCTGCCCTTTCCGACTCACGCATCAGACTCCCCCGGCTAACGGTGCCGGGTGACGGACGGACAGCACCCCCCGCAATAATATAGATTGGAATCGAACCAATATAAAACTAACCATAGTATATTTAACAAAACTAAATATTATCAAAAGTATAGCCTGCCCTTTCCGACTCACGCATCAGACTCCCCCGACTAATAGTGTCGGGTAACGGACGGACAGCACCCCCGCAAATAGATATTTTTGGAATCGAACCAAATTAGTAGTTAAACCACTAAAATACCTTAAGAACTCAACCTGCCTAAGAAAAGAAAAAAACAATAAAAAACTAACATTTATTATAAAATCATACTTTATCAAATAAAAGGGTGATAATGGACTTGAACCATTAACATTCTCGGTGTAAACGAGATACTCTACCAATTGAGTTAATCACCCATGTTCTCCCCAGGCTGGACTCGAACCAACGACCAAATGGTTAACAGCCATACGCTCTACCGACTGAGCTACTGGAGATTTAGTTACTTAAACTTATAAAATAAGTTATAAATTATTTTTTTTTCACCGTTCCATATTTAGAACGACTTTGTTTTTTATTTGCAACAGAAATAATATCAAACTTACCTCTAATAATAGTGTACTTTATTCCAGGTAAATCTTTAATACGACCTCCTCTTACTAAAACATCACCATACTTCTGTAAGTTATGCCCCTCCCCGGGAATGTAAGCTGTAATATATCTATTGTTAAAAAGACGTAGACGAGCTACCTTTCGAAGAGCGGAATTAGGCTTTCTGGGAGTCATAGTAAACACTCTCAAACAAGTTCCCTTCTTTTGTGGGGCTTTTTCTAAGGCAGGAGCACGTGTCGGAGTAATCTTTTTTACTTTTCGAGAATTTTTTACTAATTGATTAAAAGTTGGCATTAACGTTGTAAAGCAGCTCTATTAATAACTACAAGCTTATTTAAATCTTGTTGTTGCTTTTTAGAAAACCCTTGATTTTGAGAAGAATCATAAACCTCTTGTAATAAATTTTCAACAAAAGAACCTTTAGAGTGCTTCATTGCATTTTTTACAATCCAATTAGTTGAAATAGCAATACGTTCCTCATCTTTTAGAATCGGTTTTGGTGTTTGTAAAACACGCTTACCTTTCTTTTGGGTTGAAACTACAAATAAAGGTTTAATATTTTCTACACTTTTAGTTAAAATATCTTGGGGATCGTCATTCTTAATAATAATTTTTGAAATAAGATCTTTCATTATTAAATTTGAATTTGATTTTTGACCTGAACCCATTAACGCTTTTTGAAACTTATCTAAAACAATATCAAAATTATTATTGATCATTTTTTAAGGTTGTTAAAAAGAAAGCATTTTCTGAATTTCTTGAAAGCTGATGATAAATATTTTGTGAGTGTACTTCTTTATCTCGTGTTTGAGCTGTAAGAACAATAGCACCAATCATTGCTACTAATAAAACAACAGCAGATAAAACAAAAAAGTAAAAATAATAAGTATAAAGAAGATTACCCATTACTTCAATATTTGAAACATCGTCAATAAGGTTAAACCAATCTGTAATCATAAATTGATTTAAAAAGTTAGTATTTAATAATGGTAATAAATCAGACTTAAAAATAATAAAAAAGATGTCGACAAGGAAAACTACACCAATAATACCTCCGATTGGAAAATAGTGCATAAGTTCTTTATTTAATTCAACAATCTTAATATTTAGCATCATTACTACAAATAAGAAAAGTACTGCAACTGCACCAACATAAACAATAACAAAAGTAAGAGCTAAAAACTCTACTTCTAAATGTATTAAAATAAAAATAACGTTTACAAAAACTAAAATAAGAAAAAGTACTGAATGAATAGGATTTCGAGCACTAATAACGACTAAAGCGGATGTTAAAATAACACTGGAAAATAAAAAAAATAATATTTCAAAAGACATAATGTAATACTAACCAAACCAATAACTTAATACTGCCGAACCTAATTGTTGAACAGGATAAGTTGTAAAAGGTTTTATGTATAAAATTAGAAAAGCATGTAACGAAAATATAGTTGTTCCTGATGTAAAAGTAGAAATGCAGAAAAGATTTGAAACAACCTTAATTTAGAAAAGAACTGCAATAAAATCGTAAAATATAACGCTTCATTACTTTAAAAGAAATAACTAACAAAGAATAATGCCATTTTATAAACAGGATAGGCTGTTGCAGGTTTTTGATTTAAAATCAAAAAAGCATGTAACGAAATAATAGTAATACCCATAACAAAAACAGAGGCAAAACTAAAAATTTGAAAAATTCGTAATTTAGAAAGTAACGTATAACGAGTCCATGGTAAAAAAACTATACCTAAATAAAATAATAAACAGTATATAAAATAAAAATAATACCATTCATTTAAAATATACTCAGGATAAATACACCGTTGAACGAAAATAGATAAAAACCAAAACATTAACCCAAAATAAACTAACCTTTTTATAGCTTGTCGACCTTTACGTAAAAAAAATTTACGGTAAAAACGTAATATATAAACTTTCATTTTATTTAAAACATTCTAACACCGAGGAATCAAGTGCTTCTAAGTCAATATAACCACTACAAACCCCACCGATAAATAAACTAATACCAAATAACCAACCAATTCTTACTATAATAAATACTGGTACCAATATTGAAATGAAAGGCAATTTACACACAGGTGTTTTCCCCTGTGTAAAGCGTACCAGAGTATATACAAATCCCCTAGCAAAAAACCCGCCTAACCAAGCAGCTGCAATAATACCTATTAGAAATTTAATTGTATTTAAAAATTTATTAAAAAATACAGGGCCTTCAGGTATACAAGTATCTTCACCTTTTACACCAGAAACAATAACGGAAACCTGAGCTTTTCTTTGCTTTTCTGCTTCAAAAAATCTCTCCATTTCTTCTAGACGTGCTTGGCGGTCTGGGTCTTGCTGTATAAATTGTATATCCTCTATTTCTTTTATATCCAATTTAACTTTAGCTGTGGCCTCAGATAAAGACATACCATTTTTTTCGCAAAGTTTTCGTATTATGCTATCTTCTGGAAGATTATTTATTATTTCTTTATCTTCTGGGTTCGTATTTGGGTTTGGGTTAATTTCTCCATCTGCTAAACAAGTGGATGTTAAGAGTAGCAGAGCAATGTTAGCGAATAATAGTAAGAATAGAAACGACCAGGCACTATTTAAATATTTAATGAAATTGTAATTATAGAAATAAATCATATTTTAAAATGAGGACATTGGGATTTAAACCCAAGTTATAGTAAAATTACTTTCTACCGACTAAGACACCACCTTTTTTAATTTAAACCAAAAGATTTTCCGTAATAAAAACCACTGGTGATGTAAAATTTCTACATTAATATAATCAAAGAAAATAATCGAATTAAACGATTAATTTTAATTTGACGAAGACGACGACTTTAAAAAACAAAGGATATAATCTATTAAATTAAATAATAAATATTAAAAATAACAAATATTTAGAAAAACATTTTAAATATTAACCAAACCAATAACTTAATACTGCCGAAATTACACGTTCAAGTGAATAAGCCGTAAAAGGTTTTGCCTTGAAAAGCAAAAAAGCACGTAGAGAATATAAAGTTGTTCCTAGTGTAAAAATAGAAAGACAAATAAAAACTTGAAACAACCTTAATTTGGAAAAAAGAGTATACCTAGTCCAAGGTAACAAAAATATAACAATGTAAAAAATCGCAGGATAGCTAAAGTAAAAATAGTACCATTCAGATAAAATATGCTCTGGATATACTGCACGTTGAACAAATACACACATAAACCAAATAAATAAAAGTAAATAAGCCGCCTTTTTTATTTTTGACCTACCCTTAGATGAGAAAAAATACCTGTAAAAACGTAACAGTAAACGTTTCCATTTAATTTTATAAAAATTTTTAAGGTCTAGCGTTAAAACCAATAAAGTACATAGAAATATAAAAACGCATATAAATAAAACCCAAACTGAATAAAAAATTTCACTTATTTTGTTATCCGTTACTAAGCCCTTCTTGGTTACACTTTCGTGTACCGCTAAAGTCGATTTAACTTCCGCTGTCGTAGATACAATTTCTGCTTCCCAAGGAAAATTAGAAACTTCTAATAAATGGGAACTACCTTCTTCTATAACTTTGCATCTTATTGACTTTTCATTTAACTTTCGTTGAAAGTCAATATCATTCTTGAGCATTTGGGCTTTCCTTTCAACTTCATTGGATATACGATTAGACTCGATTTCTTTTAGTGTCATATCTATATTTTCGTTCGCAAGACAAGTTATTGAACAATAAAAATAAAAAATAAAACTTAAAAGTGTTAATAAAATAAATGTATTCATAAAAAATCTATTTAAAAATAAAATATTTAAATAATAGTGATGAACAAAATTTTTATATGCTGAAAAAAACATATTATTCAAAACTTTTGAGGGATTTAAAATTTGAACGAAAATTAGAAAACTAAACTTATTATACTCCCTATTGGGAAATTAGAATTACTCTTTATTTATAATTGAACCAATAATACTTTTTATAGGTTTTTTATCATAAGGTTTAAATTCAACATCAATACCCATTGACCTTTTTTGAACATAAGAAATATCGTGAAAAGTACTTGATGCATAATCATAGAATCCTGTTTTAGTTGCAACAACGTCAGCCATAAGAAACCCTCCTGCAACTTTAGCCATTGGTTTACTAATTTTAGGTAAAGATTTAGCAACAGCTATACCTAAAGTAGTAAAAAGGTTTCCTACGATACTAACACAACGATCATAACCTAATCTTTTAACAAAAAAATTCCAAATTATTGAATCATCATGTGACCCAAATATTAATATATAATAAAAAAAATAAGCCTAATAAAATCCCAGTATTATCAAAGACTCGAAAACTAATCATCCCAAAAAACATAGAACTATAATAAAAAAGTCGTCTTAAACCTTTATATTTAGAAACATAAGTTTCTAATAAGAAATGTAATTGAAATAATAAAACCCCATTAATGACATCTCGATATGCTAAACCAAAACCATCTTTATATAGAAGAGGTAAAGCAATAAAACATAAAATAAAACTTAAATAAAATAAAAACATCGTAATAAAATTAGTTAATTTTAAACCTGAAATAAATATAATAAAAATACCAAGTAATAATGAACAAACCGACTTCGTAAAATTTGTATATTTATACTTATCAAAAAAACTTAAATTTTCTGAAGACGTATTAGGCTTCTTGCTAGAAAAAGAAGAAGAAAACCGGGCACCTATTATTTTATTTCTTTGTAAAACTATATGCATTTGGTGTGTCTGCTGGCCTTTAGAAGTACCTTCTTCTTGAGCAACACTTACCAACCAAACAAACATTCCTAAAATGGTGATAAATAAACCTAAGTTAAGTAATAAAAAACCTCCTTGGTATAAGTAAAAATACATCACTCCTCCGAAAGTTGCCGCAAACGCTCCGGTTGCAGAAACAATAAGCCAAAGACTTGGATCAACTAAATGAAATGAATGAACTTGATTGTTATATTTCATAAGGAAAAATGAGGGCATTGGGATTTGAACCCAAGGCCTATGGGTTAAAAGCCCACTGCTCTACCAACTGAGCTATACCCCCTTTTTTTAGTTAAGATTAAAAGATTTTACGTAATGAAAACCACTGGTGATGTAAAATTTCTACATTAATATAATCAAAGAAAATAATCGAGTCATAATGCTGATTAATTTTAGTTTGACGAAGACGACGACTTTTAAAAACAATAGGACTAAAGTTCTTTAATAGTAAAACGTATAATACTAAAAAAGTAATAATAGCCCAACATACTTGTGGGAACCATGTAATTTGATCTAATTGTGGCATTTAATAATTAAAGGTAAAATATATAGACCTGGCGGGACTCGAACCCACACCCTTACTGTTATGAGCAGCACGTTATAACCAGTTTAACTACAGATCTTGAAAAATTATAATTAATAAGAAACTAACTTACATTTTAAAGGCAATTTATTACCTCCTCCTTTTAAAGCATCAAATGCAATAGCTTTATTTACACCAGAAACTTCAAAAAGAACTTGACCTTTTTTAACAACGCAAACCCAAAATTTAACGTTACCTTTACCTTTACCCATCCGAACTTCAGACGGTTTAGCAGTTACTGGTAAGTGAGGAAAACTCCTAATCCATAGACGACCCTTCGGACGAATCTTTCGACCAATAGTTTGTCTTACAGTTTCAATTTGCTTTGCAGTAATTCTTCCACTTTCAGTAGCTTTTAAACCAAAACTACCAAAACGTAAATGTGAACTTCTATCAGCAGCAACACTTATCTTATTTTTATGATATTTACGAAACTTTACTCTTTTTGGAATTTTCATTAAAAATATAACCAAACTTTTACTCCACAAACACCATAAATTGTCATAGAATTTGCA
>Ga0209335_10004292_pt1 | contig 13651 bp, 11 predicted proteins | sample COG_09_FD_184753 | JGI IMG/M metagenome (GOLD analysis project Ga0209335, IMG submission 184753) | Pelagic Microbial community sample from North Sea - COGITO 998_met_09 (SPAdes) (version 2) | ecosystem: Environmental > Aquatic > Marine > Neritic zone/Coastal water | place: Helgoland, sampling...
CCGGGAACCCCAATAATGTGTTCTTCAATTAGTGTGTCTCCGTCAATTTGAAAATTGATTTCATTTGGAGAGAGAAGTTGTTCGAGTTCCAAACCATAGAGACGTGAAGCATCTGCTTTTTTAACATAGAAGTAATCGTGATTGTCATTGTATTGGTTTACGATCCTGATTCGGAAGGGCCTGGTGTTGCCAAATGTGCAGTAATCCACCCGGTCAACATAAAGATTTGGAAGAATGTTTTCATCTCCTCCAGATCTCAGGAGCACATATATTTTTTTGAGTCCTTCGAATATTTCCCGACCGTAGTGTTGGTCATAAACCATAGTCTGCCAAAGAGTATCCTCATTCTTTGCATTCATTAGAGGATACGAATCAACGCTTTGCAGAAGATTTTCGTAATGAACTGGAAGCTTTGCGGAGCGCTTGTAATTTACTAGGTACTCGCGAAAGGAATCGCTGACCGGATAAAAAATTTTCTTTTGCTGAACGCTCCCTTTTTTCATAATCACATCTTTAATTGAATATGTTTAAGGAAGAAAAGTACATGCGAAAAGATGAAGCTAATTCTCCTGCAAGACAGAACTTGGTTTCTCAGCAAGAACTTTTTTGGTTGCCCATTCTGCAGTAAGTACAGAGAGGGTAACGACTCCCACAATGACAAATAATGGTAAGGCAATTTGCAGGGACCAGACTTTGTCAAAGATATATTTTGAAAGAACAAAACTGACCAGAGTACTCAGGGAAACTCCAAGAATTGAAGCGCAGAAACCGAGAAGTCCAAATTCGAAGCGCACCTGGTTTCTTAAATCTTTGAATGATGCCCCAAGTACTTTCATTAAATTTATCTCCCATCGTTGATCTCTAGCTTTTTCGCTGGAAATTGAGTACAGTATAACCAAGCCTGCAAGTATTGAAAGCAGGGCCATGATCTGTAATGCCCATGTCATCTGTTCCACAATAGATAAGATCTTTTTCCCGGTTCTTTCCACATCAAGAATTGAAATTGTGGGGAACTTACGCACTAAAAGGTCTTGAATTTTTTCTTTTTGAGTAGGGGTTATTTGATTCAGGGTGGCTATAAAAGTTTTCGGTGCATGGTCGAGAACACCGGGTTGCATTTGCACAAAAAAATTGGGCTGAAAACTAGTCCATCGTACACGCCGGACATTAACCACCTCTGAGGAGATGGGAATCCCTCCGACTTCAATTTCCATACTATCTCCTAACCCGAGTCCCATGGACTTTGCATATTTTTGCTCAATTGAAACCTCAACGGGTTTTCCCGAGTCCGGGTCGTGAGTTAGAGCGACCATACGGCCTTGCACAATTTCCTCACTTTCAAGTAAATGGTCACGGTAGCTTAAATTAAAACTTCGATTTCTGAAATTATTCCGTCTTTGCTGGTCCGGGTTGGTTTGGTTTTCTTTTTTAGTTCGTGTTATTTTATATTCCTCTCCTTTTACCTTGAGAAGTTTTCCCCGTACCCAGGGAGTCAGGTTTTCGAGTGGGTGTCCTTCGGATGTTAAAAGCTCTTCAAGCCTGTTAACCTGATCCTCCTGGATATCGAAAAGAAAAAGTTTTGGTAATTTGCCTGCGGGGTCATCTAATCCAATTTCATTTTCGAGACTGAATTGAAATTGTGGAATTAAATTGAGTAACAGTACGCCAAGACCCAAAGCAAGAAAACCAGTAACCGAATTGGATCTATTTCTACTGAGCGAACGGGTTGCGAGCCTCAATGGCAGAGATGAACGGTTGAAAATTTTCTCAATTACTTTTAAGCATACTCCACTCAGCGCGAATAAGAGAATTGCTGAAATAATAAAACAGGCAAAAAATAAATTTCCCAACTTCCACGAGTTTGCCTGAAAAACAGTTAATCCCCAAAATGCGAGGATTCCGGGTGTCAGGCTAAGGAACCAAAGTTTGTTTTTAAAGTAACCCGGTCTTGCGGCTTCCCTAAAAAGGTCAGCCGGATTTAAATATTTAATTTTTCTGAGACTGGGTAGTGCAAGTAACCAGCCGGCAAGAATGGCAACGAGAAATGAAAGCAGAACCGTTTTGGGACTCACCATGATCTGAACAGCACTGGGCATCAATCCCTGTAATGCTCCGGATAAAATAGGAAGGAGCAGTAGGACCGCTAGAAGTGCAGGTAGGCAAGCGACAATACCCAGAATCATAAGTTGAATCACATATGTGTATACTGCAGTTTTCTTACTCGCTCCGAGGCTCAGTAAAATGGCAATGTCCCCAGTTTTTTGTACAATAAATCCATGAAACAAATAACCGCTGCCAATGGTGGCGAGAAATAGGGCAACCATCGAAACGAGGCTTAGGAAGTCGGACAGGTAATTGAGCAGGCGTCCAGCTCGATGACCGGCTTTTTGATGTGAATAAACCCGCACATCAGAAGCGCTTATCGCTTTATCAAGTTTTTCCATAAGTTCATCCTGAGCACTTGAGTCGGGCAGTTTGAAAAGGGAGTTATGGAATGCAGTGTTTCCTTTGAGCAGAAGTTTGGTATCAGCGAGGTTTTTTTTGCTAATAAATACTTTTGGTGCAAGTTCGGCAGGTTGAAACTGAAGACCCGCGTCATTCATAACCAGGTCGGTTACTTTGAATTTTGTCTCCCCAATCGAGACCATTTCCCCTATGTCGACATCCAACTGTTTTCTTAATTCCGGGTAAATCCAGACATCTTTTCCTTGGTGGAGTAATTCATTTGATGATTGCCGGTCATTTCTGTTGTGCTTGAGGTCGAATTGACCGTAAAAGGGAAACTCAGGGTCCATTGCAACCACTTTGATAAGCCTTGATCGACCTCCAGGACCAGCAACCATAGAATAAAAATCGACAACTTTGATTTCTTTTGTTTGGTCGGGGATAAGAGATTGAACTTTTTCCGTTTCTTCAGTGGTTAAGTGCCTCCTTGCCCGGATTGCAAAATCAGCTCCCAGTAAATTTTTTGATTCTTTTTCAACTTTATATTCCAAGGAAGTTTTAAAAGAGTCTACGGTCAGAAAACCAATCAGGCCTAAGGCTAGATTAATTATGTAGAAAATACAGAAAGACCGGCTGTTACGAATTTCACGCCAAGCGTTTCGAAAAGCAAAATTCATCAATTCAATTTGGCTTATTCAGGAGACTTTTCGAGAAGTATTCCCTCTGAAAGGATTACTGTCCGGTCGCAATTTTTAGCGAGATCATGGTTGTGGGTTACGAGGATAAGCGTTTGCCCACGATCCCTGCACAGGCGGAAAATAAGCCCCATGATTTCTTCCCCAGTTTTTTGATCCAGGTTTCCTGATGGTTCATCGGCTAGGATGATACTAGGTTCGGTAATCATGGCCCGAGCAATTGCTACCCGTTGGCATTCTCCACCAGATAACTGAGACGGAAAGTGATCAAGTCGGTTGGACAAGCCCACAGAATGTAAAGCTTCCCTTGCTTTTTTCGAAGGTTCTAATGTATGTTGCAACTCGAGTGGGATACTTACATTTTCTAGAGCGGTTAAGTGCCGCATTAAGTGGTATTGTTGGAACACAATACCAATATGCTTCGAGCGAAAGCGGCTCAATTCGTCTTGGCTAATAGATGCCAAGTTTTCTTGATTCACTTCTATAGTGCCGAGGTCAGGATGATCGAGACCAGCCATAATTGATAGCAGGGTGGATTTCCCGCTTCCACTTTGACCCAAAATGGCGATCTGTTCGCCCGGGTTCACTGAAAGGTTGATATTTTCAAGAACCTCTACGAGTTGGTCGCCCTGATGAAAAGTCTTGGTTATTTTTTTTAGTTGTAAAAGAGGCTGCATGATCGAATGGGTCAATTTAATCTATAATTGGCAGAAGAGACTCGTAGACAAGTTTACATATGAGTTTATGTCCTTTGGGGTTCGGGTGTATACGATCAGGCAGGTTCATCTCTGGGTTTCCTCCCACACCTTCAAGAAGAAAAGGAATGAGTGGAATATCATAATGGTAAGAAAGGGTGAGGAATAAATTGGAGAATGCTTGGTTATACGCTTTTCCATAGTTGGGTGGGATTTTCATACCCGCAAGTAAGATGGGGATTTGGTTATTTTGTGCTGCTAGAATTACTTTTTCTAGGTTGGTTTTAATTTGTTCAACGGGAATGCCGCGAAGTCCATCATTGCCACCCAAGGCAAGGATAAGGAAGTCGGGTCGTGATTTAAGAAACCATTCGATTCTCGATACTCCTCCACTTGTGGTTGAACCGCTGATCCCACCATTAATAACTTTGAAAGTTTTACCTATCTTTTCGGATAATGTATGATTCAGTCTTTCCTGTAGCAGGGTGGGGTAGGCCTCTGATTCATCCACCCCGTAGCCTTCAGTTAGGGAATCGCCCAGAATGAGGATTTTAAAATTTTTTTCATCTTGTAGCTCAGGTTTTTCTTTGGTTTGCCCCACCTCTTTTTTTTCGCTGCAGGAAAGCACTAGCAGGAGGGGCAGTAGAAAAAGCAGACCTGAGTGGTTACGCAGAAAGATATTGGTTGGATTTGTCATTAGGAAAAGATATCGATTTAATTAGGTTTCTTTAAAATGACAAAGCCAATTAAGCATAATTATTGAAATCCCATGAATTTAGTGATCGAATTTATTCATGAGCATATTCTCGCAATCGATTTTGCTTTGTTCATTCTCATATGGCTAGTACAACTGGTTATTTATCCGGTTTTTCATTTTGTTTCTGAAAGAGACTTTTCAACCTGGCATGAAATATACTGTAAACGGATTGCTTATTTTGTGCTTCCATTAATGTTTGCACAGCTTTTTGAGTCTTCGGCTGCCTGTTTTTTTGTAGGCACTTGGCTTGAGTGGATAAAACTTTTTTTAATTCTCTCAGTCTGGCTAGTTACCTTCCTGATTTCAGCTCCTTGTCACCATAAACTTTCAAAGTTTGGCATGGATAAGATTGTGATAAGCAAACTCGTTTTAACTAATTGGATACGAACCATTCTTTGGACCATGATTACATTGGTTTCTTACTTCCAATATTAATGAAACCAAGGCCTCTTTCATTCACCAAGATTTGCCCACAGTGCAATCGTTCATTTTCCAACCGTAAAAAATGGGAGTCTCGGGGAATTTGGGATCAGATTGTCTATTGTTCAGATAAATGCCGGAAGGCTTCCCGGAGCAAAACTTCAAAATGAAAGCAGTCTGGTGGATCAAGCGAGATTTTCGGGTAACCGATAATACTTGCCTGATAAATGCGCTTGTTGAATGTGGTGAAGTGGTTCCATTTTTTTGCTGGGAGAGAGGCATTATAAATGCAGGGGATTTTTCTGATTTTCATTTGCAGGCCCAATTTCAGGCATTGGGTGGCCTGACTGAAAGTATTTCCAAGCGGGGTGGGTATACACGGATCGTGTTTGGAGAAATAATTGAGCAGTTCGAAAAACTCTTTCGTATTTATCCATTTACCCATTTGTACTCACATCAGGAGACTGGGAATTTAATTAGCTACAAGCGGGATGTTGAAGTAGGAAAATGGTGTGAGCAGCATCGTATAACTTGGGAGGAATCACCTCAGAATAGCGTACTCCGTGGAGGAGATGCAAATAGAAGAAGGAGTGTGGCAACCCATTCAAATTTCAGAGAGACTCCTCCTTTGCCATCTCCTGATCGTATAGACTGCCCGTCAAATAAAGATTTAATTGAACAAAAAATCGGTTTGAGAGAGTTAACGGAACTCCTTCCAGGTTTTTCAGGCTTTTCCCTTTCACCTCATTTACAGGCGGTAAATGAAAAAAGTGCATGGTCTACTTTGAACTCGTTTCTTAATTTCAGAGGAATTGGGTATTCGGGAGGTATTTCTTCGCCAAATACTGCTTTTGAAAATGGTTCCAGGCTCTCCGTGCATTTAGCATGGGGGACCTTAAGTTTACGTTCGATTTTTGCAGAAATTGGATCCAAAAGAAGCGACTTAAAAAATGAGGAGAGAAGTGGTTCGTGGAAAAGAAGCTTACGGGCCTTTGAATCTAGGCTTCATTGGAGGGATCATTTTATACAGAGGCTCGAATCTTTTCCGAACATGGAAACCCATACCTTAAACCCTGCTTTTGAAAGCCTTGAGTATGAGAACAGAGAAGAATTTTTGGGCGCCTGGGTAGCTGGAAAGACTGGTTTTCCGATGGTGGATGCCTGTATGAGATGCCTTGGTGAGACTGGTTTCATGAATTTTCGGATGAGAGCTATGATTGTTAGTTTCGCATGCTTTGGGCTGCATCTTTCATGGCGTTTTATCCATGAACCTTTAGCTCGTTTATTTTTGGATTATGAACCTGGTATTCATTTGTCGCAACTACAGATGCAGGCCGGGGTTATTGGATTTAACACCCTGCGTGTTTACAGCCCTACGAAACAATTTACAGACCACGATGCCGACGCCAAGTTTGTCAAGCGATGGGTGCCTGAACTCGCTGACCGGACACCTGCCGAAATTGCGAATTTGAGTGAGATCAAATTTCCTGGTTATGAAACGGAGTTGGTTTCATTAAAGGACAGGGCAAAAGAAATGAAGGCACGGGTTTTTTCGATAAGGAAAAGTCAGGAGGGATGGAGAGCAACTCAACAAACCCTTAGGAAGCATGGATCTAAGAAAACTATTCGAAAGCCAAAGAAAAAAAAGGATAGAGGGCAGATGCAATTTCCACTTTGAATGAATTTAACTGGTATCGCATTTCAGTCCTTCCATAGCCACTAAACCATGAAGCCATTTTCTTGGAATCCCGGTTTGCATACCCACGACTGATCCGACCACTACTCCACGATGACAATTATCCCCACCCACTTTTGCATTGGCAAGTACGGCGAGTGAGAAATCATCCGAATATTTCCATGCGAAATACAAGGCTGCAGTAAAGGACTCAGGCAAGTAACAGGCAGAGCTTAAAATTTCACCCACGACTTTTCTGTCCGGCATTGCCTCCCATTTTTTAATCGAAGTGAGTGGGATATTGGAAAGCCTGAGTGTTTGCAATGTACTTCTGATTTCGGCTCTCTCATTTAGGGCAAATAAAATACGGGTGAGGTCCTCTGCAGCACTAATAGTTACCGGATGAGTATGTGTTCCTAAAACCAATGCCTGCGTGGACTCTAAAAGATAATCTTCTTCTGTCCGGTCAATTGCTTCCAATCCGGCAAGAAGTGCAGGCACTAAACTGAGGCCACCAATGTGAATGTCTTTTATTCCACAATTGGAAAGTTTTTTGCCTTGGGCATAGTTTTTGAAAAAAGCCCGGTGGTATTCCTCGGCATAAGTGTCACAGTGCCAACCGGGTTTGAGCATTACTTCAGCGTAACGTTCAAGCCAGGCTTCGTTATTAAATTCGCCAAATTTTATGATGGTACGATAAAGTTCACAGGCTAGCTTTAAATTCAAAGAATTTTCGCCTGCCTTCAAAAATTGATGATAGTGAATACCTTTCTGCCCCCAATATTTTGACTGCTCGTGCAGAATATCATCTTTCTCATTGGTCGTTTCATACTTTGAACGCCAAAGTATACTGTCAGGGTGTGGGTTTTGAGGAGGGAGGAAATGATCGAAGTCGCCGTAGTCCTGATCGATTGCTCTTGCATTGTAATACCAATGAACAGGCATGGAAACCGCATCCGCGACTAAGGAACCGATGAAGGCATTTTGAAAGCTCATTCGTATGTACTAACCAGAATTGGAGTGATGGACAAATAATGAAAGATAAATAAGCTATGGTATGAATGTTTTCATTTACACTTTATTATCACCCTTTGTATTCTGACGGTCTGGATCGAACTGCCCGGTTCCCGGTCGATCGTTATCGGTTACTTGCAGAGCGATTAGTTCAAATCGATGTTGAGCAAAAGATACGGATTAAAGAACCAAGACTTGCAGAACGGAATGAGATTTTATTAATCCATGAACAAGATTACGTGGATAGGTTTATATCAGGTTCTTTAACAGATAAAGAAGTTCGTCGAATTGGATTGAAACCGTGGAAGCCAGAAATTGTTCCAAGAACATTTCGTCTGGTGGGGGGAGCCCTTGAAGGACTTAATGATTTACTATGTGGAGGTGTGATTGCTGGAAATATGGCCGGTGGCACTCATCATGCTTTTCGAGGTGAAGGAGCAGGCTATTGTATTTTTAACGACTTGGCGGTAAGTGCGGAGGTAGCCTTGATGCAAAGTAATATTAACCGTGTGCTAATTTTGGATTTGGATGTTCACCAAGGGGATGGTACTGCAGAAATATTTGCTGGAGATGACAGGGTTCTCACCGTATCCCTTCATGGGGAAAACAATTTTCCATTTCGCAAAAAAGTTAGTGATTTGGATGTGGGGTTTGCGGACGGAACGATGGATGATCAATACTTGGCTGAACTTGATCGTGTTTTAAATCGATTAGCCAATGAAGAATTTGACTTGATTTTTTTTCAGGCAGGGGTGGATGGATTGGATTCAGATGCACTCGGTCTGCTCAATCTATCCAGGGAAGGGCTTGCACGCAGAAACAGAAAAGTTTTCAGATGGAGAAGAACCTTGGGCGTTCCACTTTTGATCTTTATGGGAGGTGGATATGCGAAACCGATCGATGATACAGTGGATGCGTTTTGCGATTTATTTATTGAAGGTGCAAAGGAAGCTGCTTTTGCCGCTTCCGTTTAATCCCTTTTGTTCCGAATTTGAAATTGCTTACGAAGTTTTTTTAATACAATTAATTTACTTCCAGCACTAGCCAAGTTATTAAATTGCTTTGGGTCCTCTTGCATATCATAGAGTTCTTCGGATCCATCCTTGTATTTCATGTAGGCCCATTTTTCTGTTCTCATGGAGGTGCCTTTTTTGACAAAAGATAATGCAGATTTTTTCACCTGCTTTGTCGGTTTTTTTAATATTGTCATTAGGCTTGTGCCTTGAACCGTCGATGGGGATTGTAGGTCTACTATCTCACATGCGGTTGGAAATATATCAACCAACTCAACAATCGAGGTGCTTACACCTGGTTTTTCATCCGGTACTTTTATTATAAGAGGAACCCGGGTCACTTCTTCCCTCAGGTTTCCTTTTTGCCAGAAATGATGTTCACCAAGCAAGTACCCATGGTCACTGGTAAAAATAATTGCTGTATTTTGATCGAGCTCAAGTTGCTTAAGTGCATGGAGGATTCTACCGATTTGTTCATCAACAAAAGTAACCGTGGCCAGGTAGCCCGCCCACATGCGCTTTTGATTATCTTGAAACTGGTCAATCCCAAAGCTTATAGAGTTGGAGTTCGAGATAGCGGCTTTTGGGATATCTTTCCAGTCGTCTTTTGGAACATAGGGAAGGTTGATTTTTTGGATGGGGTACTGATCAAAATATTGTTTGGGAGCGACATTTGGGTAGTGGGGACGAACTAATCCGGTGGCGAGAAAGAAGGGTTGATCGTCTTGCGAGAATTTTTTCAGCAGTTCAATTGATTTTGATGCTGCTTTCCAGTCGGGTTGGTCACTTCCGTCTCCATTATAGTCCACGGTGACGAACATTCTGTTAGGCATTTGGGTGGATTCTCGTCCTTCGAGTTTGGTAGTGAATTTATTAAGATTGAGGCAGGCATAGTTTCCAGGGGTATGGGCTTCTTTACCCGGCATGTTAAATTTGGCCGACCAGCAAGCAGCTACATCCTGCCCATCCGTACCGGCAATAATATCGCCTGGTACACGCATGTGAAAAATTTTTCCAACCCGCGTGCTGGAATATCCATTATTTTGAAAATGCTCTCCCCAGGTAATTTCATTTTTACCCACATAGCGCCCACGCATAAAACTAGCTCGGGATGGGGCACACCATGTTCCCTGGCAATATGCCTTTTGGAAAAGCATCCCGGATTCAGCCAAACGGTCAAGATTTGGAGTGTGGGCAATTGAGTTACCATAACAACCCAGGGCATCCGCTTTTAAATCGTCAGATACAATAAGAAGAATGTTTTTAACTTTTGCCTGTCCAAAAATAGCAAAGCTTAGCCAAAATAAAACCCCCAGAGCGAACTTCACTTGGAATGTAAAAAAGAAAGACTTTTTTGAATACTGGCTATTGGATTAGGTGACTGGTCCTGTTCAATATGGCAGTGGAGAACGCCGGTTTTTTGAGCAATTTTCATAATCGGGATCATGTTAATCATACCGTCCCCAATTTCATCGAAAGTATCTGGGGGAACACTCCCGAAATTTGGGATTTTAGACTTATTCTTGAGGTCTTTCAAATGAAGCTGGGAAACCCGGCCTTTGAGTTTTTTGATCATCGAAACTGGATCAGTTCCTCCTAATTTCACCCAAAAAACATCCAATTCAAAAGCTACATTTTTAGAGAAATCCTGGATGAAAATTTCATAACCAGTTTGTTTTTTCTGATAAGGTTTAAATTCAAATGCATGGTTATGATAGGCCAATTGTATCTCAGCATCGGCGGTGACCTCTGATGACTTGTTGATTTTTTCAGCCACAGTTTTGTATCCATCCAAGCTCTTACGATCTTCCTCGGCTAGATAGGGAACCACTAAATGAAAAAGTTTAAGCTCTTTGGCTAAGGCGACTATTCTTTTGAATTCAGTAACTCCTTTTCTTTCGGGATGAAGAATTGAATTCCAGTCAAAGTGGGATGAATTGACTTTCATTCCGCATTTGCAGGCTTCTTTTATCATCTCAATCGATTGAGATGAGGGAAACCCATACGGTTCAACCTGTTTATATCCTGATTCGGCAACTGCCTTAATCGTACCTTTTAAATCTCTGCTGATTTCTTTACGAAGTGTGTAAAGTTGAATTCCAATTTGATCCATGTAAGGAAGATTGGAAGAACGTGCAAAAGAGGGTAGGGTTACAAGTAAGCCACCTGCGTTTATTATGAAATCTCTTCTTTTCATTAAGAAACAACTGAAGAGAAATTTTAAAGAAAGGCAAGAGCTCAATCTTTCAGAACCTCATCCTTCGAAACTGACTCGGTTGCTTTCTTGGGAGATAAAATAATTTTTATCTTTCTCAGGAGAGAGGAAATAAAGAGAGTCACATGAAGGAATGTGGGCAGGGCTGCAGAAATTCCCATGATAAGTCCAAAATAAATATTTTTGACATTTTCTCGACCAGTTGGGTCTTTTAATGCCTGCACGGCTCGGGCGGTGTATTTGTTTCCTCTTTCTGCAAGTTGCTCAGGTACGGCTTCCCATATACTAATCAACCATCCCCCAAAGCTGAAGACAAACAATACCCAAAGGGTCGCTAAAACTCCAATTATTAAGTCGAGAGAGAGGTGAAAGACATACTCCGAGGTTTTGGTGGAAGCTAACGCCCGCTTGATAATCCAAATAGTTACAAAAAAGGATAGGCTGTCAAAAAGGGCACCAAGAAAGCCAACGGGGATTTGGAGTTTGATATAGTGCGAGGCTTCATGAGTAAGCATATAATATGGAAAAGCAGTATAAATTGCCCACCAATAACAGCCAATATTGAGCACAATGAAAAATAAAAAAAGTAGGGGGAAGAAGATTTTGATGGATCCTCTTTTCCGTTCGTAAAGGTCGAGCACTTGATGCAATGCATCCCTCCAAATGGCTATAATACCATTCATATGATTGGTTGGGTATAAATTAAAGTGTGATGTGTCTTTCCTCGGAAACAGATTGTTCACATGCTTCAATTATTTTCATACAGGTGGCTGCATCATCCAAAGTAGAAAGTGGTTTTTCTCCTCTTCCAATAACCTGTTCGAGGAAATGTTTTCCCATTGAGCGAATCGTATATGGATAAGCGGAATATGTCTGTGAATGAACCACGGCGGGGGTGTTTTCGACCCAGTCCCGATAGCTATAGCGGGTTGCGCCTTTGGTGCCAATTACCTTAATCATAAAGGTCCATGGGTCACCTGCATGATCATCGGAAGCAAAACTTGCACAAAGATGGGAAAGTGCCTGGTTTTTCATTTTCATGGTGACCATGGCAATGTTTTCCTGCGGGACCGTTCCATCGTTGATAGTGGCTTTCATACAGGAAACCTTTTCAGGTTGGCCAATTAGATAGAGGGTACAGTAAGCATGATGGGTCAGGATTTGTCTGATTACACCTGGATACCGGGCGGCGACTGCTTCAGGATGATGTATGTTATACAGAACATAGATCGAAACCAGGTCGCCAATTTTACCACTATTAATTAGCTCTTTTGCCCGGGTAACGGATGGTTCATAAATATAATTGTGAACAGGAGCAACTTGGACACCTTTGGCCCTTGCCGCGTTTTTTAAATCCTCAATTTCATCGATTGTCACTGCGGTTGGTTTTTCAACCAATACATGTTTGCCGGCATTAATTGCCTGCATGGCGTACTGATGGTGGGTTTCCATATTGGTCAGGACATATACGACATCAACGGCTTGAATTAATTCTTCGACCGTTTTAAATACTTTGCATTGAAAAAGTTTACTTTTCTCTGTCGCTTTTTCGTGCGTTCGATTCCAAATCCCAGTAAGTTCAGCATTTTCTGCCGAAACTACTCCTTCAGCATGTAAAAGTGAAATATCTCCCGCTCCAATAAATCCAACTTTAATCATAAGTAAGTTTATCGTAAGATTTGAGAACAATGACAAGGAGAAGTGTGGTAATTTTTTCTTTTGGGCTTTTAACTTTTCGTGAAGTTGGCATCTTAGAAACCTGTGTGGATTAAATTAAAGTTATTTTGTAAAGAAAAGTACACTACTCCCCGTGCGATTCTTGTTTTTTTTCTCTTTCTTATCCTCCTCATGCTGGCAATTTTTAATTCTCTTGGATTCTTGGTTGAGTGGGGTGTTCTTAGAATGGCTAAGGCATCAGGGTACGAAGACTTTAATATTGAGGTCAGTCAAATCGATCCTTGGGTTACCACCGTTAAAAATTTGCATGGATTAAACGATATTTCGATTGAAGAGATAAAGGCTAGGTACGATCCCGGTTTATTGGTTCTGAGAAAAATCAATTCTCTTTCGATTTCTGGATTATCAACAAACTTAGATTTTGAGAACGACCATGATAATCAGGAACCTGAAAAGACATTATTGCAGGAAGTAAGAGAACTTCTAAATGAGGTGCTGAAAAATCCGCCGATAAATTTTATCCGTATACGAAATTCTGATATTTCGATTCCTGAGCATAATATCACATCCTTCATTGAACTTGCCAAAATAGACCTTTTTGAAAATCAAATCTTTTTCAACCTTGAAGAAATCGCGATTAATAATTTAAAACCTTTTTTGAAAATCTTCCTAACCAAGGAAGGTGATGATCATTTTTTGTCATCAAAAATAAACCTTGGAGACGCCTCGATTCTATTTGATGAGTTATCCAATCACAGTGGAATTAAGAAGATGATTCCGGATGGTTTTGGAATAAATGGTGGTCATATTGGGGTGGATGTTTTTTCACGATTGTCGCCGAGTAGTTTAGAGGATGTATTTTTAGAGTTAAATGCATCAGAAATCGACTTTAGTTACTTCGATTATAATATTTCACTGCCCAAGTTGATGGTTTTTCTTGAAGTGGATGATCCAGAAAAGTGGAAATCAAATTCTTATTTTAATTTTGTATACGAGAAGGATATTCTAGCAACCGGAGTTAAGGTTACTACACAAAATGAGAATG
>Ga0209335_10004296_pt1 | contig 13648 bp, 16 predicted proteins | sample COG_09_FD_184753 | JGI IMG/M metagenome (GOLD analysis project Ga0209335, IMG submission 184753) | Pelagic Microbial community sample from North Sea - COGITO 998_met_09 (SPAdes) (version 2) | ecosystem: Environmental > Aquatic > Marine > Neritic zone/Coastal water | place: Helgoland, sampling...
TTTTTTTTACTCTTATTTTTACTTATATATCTTCGTATTTTCATAATATATAATATAAAGTTTTTATTTTTATTTTTTTTCATCATTAAAATAATTATGGATTAGAGTATCTTTGGCTTTATTTTCAATTTGTCCTGCTAAAATACTTTGTTCATACAAATGCCGCAAAACATCATTTGGGGCATTAGACCCAACTTTTAATAGATTTTTACTACGCAGATAGTTTTTAATATCCAAAATACTTTTTTGTTTTAAAAGAGATTGTTCGGTTTGCACTTTTCGCCGCGTTTGCGAGTTTTTAATAAGAACCGAAACTTTCCCATTGGCGTGTTTACCGAGTTTATATTTTAAAGTACGCGTAATGCGTTTGCGTTTGCGTACCCGTGAAGGTTTATAACTCGGTGGTGGCGCGAATGTATTAGTTGAAGCAACAGGTTCTTGTGTTGCTGGCGCTAAAGGCATTGCTGGCGCTAAAGGCATTGCTGGCGCTAAAGGCATTGCTGGCGCTAAAGGCATTGCTGGCGCTAACGGCATTGCTGGCGCTAAAGGCATTGCTCTGCTCGCAGTTTCAATTATGATATTATGTGTATTATCTTCTTTATTTTCAATCTCATTATCATTTTCATTTAATGGCGCATCAATATCTTCTAAAATATTAATGGCAGGTTTTGGTAAAGGGCGGTTTTTTTGTGTTGTTCGTAACCAAGTGCGATAAGTTGGCTTAGTACCACCTTTTTTTAAATTTCCATAAGATGGCGGTGGTGATGCGGTCCACGCTACATTTGGGCGAACTACTGTCGCGACGGGCGCAAATTGTGCAACGGGTATTTTTTTTGGCGGTGAAATAGTGTTCCAATCTAATTCAGGTGGCAATTCTGTTTCAATATTCATATACGCAGCTGGATTAGGTTGTTGTTGTTTTTTTAGTGTTGAATTTTTCCTTTTTTCGCGTTTTTTTTCCTTTTTATCTCTTGCCAAATTATCCAAAAAATTTAACGAATTGCTAAATACATCATTATCTATAGTATTATCTATATTCGCAATTTTTTTTTTTTCCTTTTCCTTTTCCTGTTTATTATTATCTTTTTGAAAATTTTGAATACGTGTAATTAATTTTTTTTTAATATTATTTGCTTGTCCTAGTGTTATACTGGTCGGTTTTTCCTTTCTTGTTTTGTTTTTAACCGAAAATCCAGGGTTTTCTCCGCCTGAAAGAAAAATCGGATTTACCTTAATTGTTTTCAAACTCATTTGTTTTATAATACAATAAAAAAAATATAATAATAATTAAACGGATGTGTTAATCTTTTGTAAAAAAATTGAATTACTTTTTTTACAAATTGAATAATAATACATATACCATATATACCACTACAAAGTACAAAGTACAAAGTACAAATCATTTGAAAATGAATGGCGTATCGAAAACATCGGAGATGGTTTTAATCCATACTAAAAGTAGACATCATTTGGAATGTTCGGTGTGTTATAAATCGATTAATGCTACATTCTTCAAATGCAGCAATCCATGCAATAAAGTATTTCATGTTAATTGTATTGAACAAATGATTGAACAAACGCGCGAATCTGCCTATGAGATGGATACAAAGGCGCATCACCGTTGCTGCTATTGTCGCCGTGATATTGATATTAACAAAGTAAGACTAAATCTATTTGCGCGGTTCTTGCAAACACTCGAAAGTGGTTATTCGTACGATGCCAGTACTGCGCTTAAACATGTTCAGAAAAAACTAAAAAAAAAGGACAAACCATTTGATAATTCTACGACAGAAAGTGAAGATGATGACGATGACGACGACGAAAGTTCATATGAGATTTATCAGCTAACTAGCATTCAACGAATTGAAAAGCCCAAGCAATCCAAGAATGCTGAATTCAAGAATATAGCAAAAAATCCCAGTAAAAATCGTCGGCATATTGTAATCAAACAGAATATCGGCGGACGACGCCGTTAAGAATAATTGGGGTTAATGCAGATTGAATGGGTTTTTGAAAAATAAGGTAACGCAATGGTTTGAACAAAGGTTTTTTTATTTACAATGACCTATAACTTAAATCATCGTCAGAATTATAGCTAATAGTATCGTCATTACCAATAGACATAGTATCGTCATTATTGTTATTAATAGACATGGTATCAATAGACATAGTATCGGGTTTCAACTTATCTAAAAATGTTATTGTTTGGTCTTTATTGTTTAATTTATCTTCCCTCTTCATATTTTCGCGAATTTGTTCTTTATATATTTTTTCTTCAATCTGTCTGCGATTAATTATATCTTTTTCTAAATTGCGTAATTCGCTTAATTGATTTTTTATTTCTTTGGTTTTTCCAAATAATGTAATACGATTTTTTTTATTCCTATTCTTCGTCTTCGTCTTACTCTTACTCTTACTCTTACTCTTACTCTTCTTACTCTTACTCTTACTCTTACTCTTAGTCTTATTCTTATTTTTAGTCTTACTCTTATTTTTATTCTTACTCTTATTTTTATTCTTACTCTTAGTCTTAATGTTTTTTAATTTATAACTTTTCTTCTTAATCGTCTTAGACTTGGCCTTGGTCTTGGTATTAGAAATGGTTTTTCTTGGGTTAGCTTTTGAAAAAATCTTTTTCTTTGTTTTCTTTGTTTTCTTTTTACCTCCTCCTTTTATTTCGAATGGCATTAATTTTGATAATGTCATTTTTTATATATTATAATAATTTAAAAATAAATTGAAATGTATTTATAACGCATGGTTAGCCATATACACATTATGGCAACTGAAATGGGCACAAATGAAATGGGCACAAATGAAATAGATGTCAATGACTACATTGAAGAGCCACATACGATTATTGATTCTTGTTTCCGGGGAATGCATTTAAAGCGTTTAGTAGAACATCAAGTGGAATCTTATAATGATTTTATTCAATATCAAGTTCCTAGAACGATTGCTATGTTTAATCCAGTTCATGTTTGTTCAGAGCAAGATTTAGATCGGGTGGTAAATAAACATCGGCTAGAAATGTTTATCACTTGTGAAAATTTTAATATATTTCGTGCACAAATTCACGAAATTAATGGTGCCACCAAAAATATGTTTCCACAAGAAGCACGCGAACGCAATTTTACATATGCGGGTGAGATGACAATTGATTTAAATATTAAATTTGTTGTGAGAAGCGGACCAATGCTGGAAACAATTCATACATTCAATAAAATTTTACCAAAGATTCATATTGGTAAAATGCCGATTATGCTAAAATCGAGCATTTGTATACTGGAACAGTATAAACATGTGAATTCTAATGTGACGGGCGAATGCCGAATGGATTCTGGTGGATATTTTATTGTAAATGGGTCTGAAAAAACCGTTATTGGACAAGAACGATGTGCAGAAAATCTAGTTCAATGTTACAATATTACAAAAAATAATAGTAAATGGAGTTGGCTTGCCGAAATAAAGTCAGTTCCTGATTATAAATGTATTTCGCCCAAACAATTATCGTTGACTATTGCAACAAAAAATAATGGGTTTGGTAATGGCATGTGGTTACAAATTCCGCGGCTTAAAAATCCATTGCCACTCTTTGTTGTCTTTCGTGCGCTTGGTATTATAAGCGATGAAGAAATTTGTAAAAAAATTGTATTGAATACAAGTGATGAAAAAAATTCAATTATTATGAAACAGCTACAAGGTTCTATTGTAGAAGCAAATCAAATTATTACACAAGAATGTGCTATGAAACAAATTATCTCCAATGTTATGTTTACTACCCATAATAGCATTGATAAAGAAACCAGTGCTGGGTTAAAGAGAAAATTTGCATTGGAAGTATTAAATAATGACTTGTTTCCTCATTGTCGCACATCTGAACAAAAAATATATTTTCTTGGTTATATGGCAAGCCGGTTGTTAAGATGTAGTTTGGGATGGGATTTGGTAAGTGACCGAGATTGTTTTATAAATAAAAGAGTTGATTTAACTGGTAGCTTATTAAATAATTTATTTCGAAACTATTTTAATAAAATGATTAAAGATATGCAAAAACAGACGATACGAGAAATAAATAATGGGTCTTGGCGTTCAACTGATGATTATGAGTCAATTATTAATATGACAAATATATATAAAATCGTAAAACCGACTACTATTGAGAACGGCTTAAAACGAGCACTAGCAACTGGCGATTTTGGTGTAAAACAAATCAATAGCAATAAGGTTGGTGTAGCTCAAGTTTTAAATAGGTTAACTTATATTTCCAGCTTGAGTCATTTGCGTCGTATTAATACCCCAATTGATAAAGCTGGAAAACTTATTGCTCCGCGTAAATTACCACCTTCGTCTTGGGGGTATATTTGTCCCGCCGAAACACCTGAAGGTGGTAGTGTCGGCATTGTTAAAAATATGAGTTACATGGCAAGAGTGACTATTCCAGGGAACAGCAATTCATTATATGATTATGTGAACCCATTTGTTGTTCCAATGAATACATTAAAAGAAGAAGACATGTTCGATAAGGTTAAGGTCTTTGTGAACGGTTCTTGGCTAGGTATTGCGAATAATCCGATAGAGTTATACGAATCTATGAAAACAAAAAAATACAAGGGTATTATTAATATTTATACCTCGATTATATTCGATATTCAAAATAAAGAAATCAGAATATGCAATGATTCTGGTCGTTTGGTTCGTCCGTTATTGAGGGTTAAAAATAATAAATTATTATTAACCAAAGACATTATTGTAAAACTTCAAAAAAAAGAATTGACATGGGAAGATTTATTTACGGATTGTCGTATTCCCGAAAGTGTATTAGAATATATTGATTCGTCCGAACAAAATATGAGTATGATTGCTATGGAGCCGCAATTCCTCAATAAAAATGATCAATTTATATATAAATACACGCATTGTGAAATTCACCCGAGTACAATATTTGGAATTCTAGCATCCTGTATTCCTTTCCCTGAACACAATCAATCGCCGCGTAATACATATCAGTGTGCGATGGGTAAACAAGCAATGGGAATATATGTTACAAATTTTGATAGTCGCATGGATAAAACTGCGTATGTATTAACTTATCCAATGCGACCATTGGTAGAAACCCGTGTTATGAATATGATTGAGCTGAATAAAATTCCATCAGGATGTCAGGTGATTGTTGCCATTATGTCACACACTGGATACAATCAAGAAGACAGTATTCTCTTTAATAAAGGTTCAATTGATCGTGGGTTATTTCAAGCCACCATTTATCATACGGAAAAAGACGAGGATAAGAAAATTCACGGCGACGAAGAGATTCGATGTAAGCCTGATCCGTCAAAAACCAAAGGTATGAAATTTGGTAATTATGACAAGGTTAACGAACAAGGTGTTATTCCCGAAAACACATTGGTTGAAAATCGCGATATTATTATTTCCAAAGTATTGCCGATTAAGGATGCAAGAAACGACCATACGAAACGGGTTAAATATGAAGACCAGAGTCGTATTCATCGAACAGGTGGCGAAGAAACATATGTTGACAAAAATTTTATAGAACGAAATGGCGACGGCTATAATTTCTGTAAAGTACGGCTTCGTAATGTGCGTAAACCGATTATTGGTGACAAGTTTAGTAGTCGTCACGGACAAAAAGGCACTATTGGTAATATTATCCCTGAATGTGATATGCCCTTTTTACCAAGTGGCGTTAAACCTGATATTATTATCAATCCGCATGCGATTCCGTCGCGTATGACAATCGCCCAATTAAAAGAAACCGTATTGGGCAAAACACTACTTGAATTGGGTTTATTTGGCGATGGAACCAGTTTTGGTAAATTTGATATTAAAGATATTTGTAAAGAACTCCAGAAGGTTGGCTATGAATCAAATGGCAATGAATTGCTCTATAATGGATTAACTGGCGAACAAATTGAAACATCGATATTTGTTGGTCCTGTATTCTATCAGCGATTAAAGCATATGGTTTCAGATAAGCATCATAGTCGTAGTATTGGACCAATGGTAAACTTGACTCGTCAACCAGCAGAAGGGAGATCCAAAGACGGTGGATTACGGTTTGGTGAAATGGAACGTGATTGTATGTGCTCGCACGGCGCGTCACGTTTCACCAAAGAACGCTTATATGATGTGTCTGACGCATTCCGGGTAAATGTATGTAAGTGTTGTGGCTTAATTGCGGCATATAATGATCAAATGCATATCCACTATTGTAAAACATGCGACAATCGTGTTGATTTTGCTTATGTCGAATTACCATATGCCTGCAAACTTATGTTTCAAGAACTGATTTCAATGAATATTGCCCCGCGAATTATGACATAAAAAATTATAAAAATACTTATTGTAATACATATAAAAAAACATATTCAATAAATAAATGTTGGATTTACTCAAGATAAAATTTTATATTTTTATATTTTTATATTTTTATATACCATTCGGGCTTTTGTCTTAATTTATTCCAAGTAGCTATTTTTTGTTTTTCTTCAGACATATAATAATTTCGATATGATTCGACTGGGTCATCGGTTTTGTATTTGTCTGGCATTGCAAGGGCAAACTGAGTTAACCCAGTTTCATTAAACGATTCATCTTTGGGCATATTTTCGCGCAAATATTGCGCCATCAAATATGATTTGTGTTGTTTGTCTGACGGATGACCGTATCTATATTTCCATTCATCATGGAGACTATCTACTAAGTCTAGGACCCATACAAAATTTTCTTTTGTTTTTCTGCACCATATTGTAACCGGGTGGTTTTTGTGCGCAAGTTTATATAAGTTTTCATTTGTTTTGTCATCCGGCTCCAATACTCGTTTTGCCGAACATAGCATTTGAACTGCCTCTAATAATATTTTACTTACATGTTTATCCATCATGGATTCGGCAATTTCTTTTTGGAGCAAGGAGAGAATAAATAGATTCATTCTTTTATATTCGTTTCTGTGTATTTAAAAAGTAGGTATGATAATTTTATCAATAAAAAGCAATTCAATTTTTTTACAAATTATAAATTATAAATTATATTTAAAGATAATATATATTTAAAGATAATATTAAAAGTAATAATATTATATATTAGATAGATATATTACATAGATATATAATATCTATAATGGCCTGTATAGTGTAGTGGTTATCACACGGGACTTTGAATCCTTAGACCCCAGTTCGAATCTGGGTACGGGCTTATATATATATATATTTATTTTTATATATAAATATATAAATAACGATGTGTTTCAGTTTTGAGGTAAGTGCTGGAACTTTTTTATTTAGTTGGGTTAGTTCTTTATATTTATTAACCAAAAAATTAAAAAAGGAAGATCAACAAACTATTATATTCGTAATGATTTTTAGTTCAATGCAATTGGCCGATGCTATATTATGGTATATAAAAATGAAAAAGAATTTAATTAATTATATAGTAACTTCTTTTTTAATACCATTCATATTATCATTACAAATTTTATACAATGTATATGTTGTTAATAAAGAAAATAATCGATTATTTAATGTATTCATACTTTTATCAATTTTCTATATTTTTATTAGAATGAATGGTTATTCGATATCTGTATGCAATAATTTTATTTCTTCTCCAATATGGGGCGGAAATGAATTAAAACTATGGGAACTACTAATATTTGTATTCATAATTTTATACCCATCTTGGTCTATTATATCTTTAACATTTTTTATAATATTTCCATTAATTTATTTTTTTTCTAATGGAGCTTATGGCTCATTATGGTGTGCTATTGCGGCACTGTTTTCTATTTATAATTTATATAAGCATGGTTAAATAAGTATAGTTGATGATCGTGTTTCTTTTTTATTTTTATCATTATCTTTATGTGATGTTGATAATAATCGAAACCCATGATAAACCGCGGTAAACCCAGCAAGCGCAATAAGAATATTATAAATACTTTTGCTTACCTTTCCTTTTCCTATACCAATATATAAAAGTAATGGAACTATCAATAATAAATGCATTACATAAATAACAGTATTGTTTTTATCAATTTCTTTTTGTGAAAACATGTGTTCTTCTTGTCTCTCTTTATCATAAACAGGTGGCTTAAAATATTGTGTAATGCCTACGTTAGACCTTTGCAACGGTAATTGGGAACACCCATAATAATAATCATACCAAGCTAAAGAAACATAACTCACCACAAATATTAAAAAATAAACAATCAGGCTGGCAATTGTAGAGAGAGATGGCGGTTTATATGTGTATATAATCATTATAAGAAGAGAGAACACAATACATTTTATATTTAATGTAAATGGATAATCAGGAAATAAACCTCCCGACATGGTATATATTATATTTTTATATATTTTATAAAAATATAAGGCTATAAAGTTTGTAATGCTATAAAGTTTGTAATGCTATAATTATTAATTTGTTTTTGCCTTGTATAATACATATACAAGAAATATACCAAAGAAGTTTTTGGCAAACAAGTCAAGTATATTATACATTGAATTTTTTATTTTATATGGCAGAACTGCCGCAATACCATAAATAGCCCATATTCCAGCGAAATACCAAAATATTTTTTGCCCCTTTATACTCTTAGAAGCAAAATTTTCATAAATTAAATAAAACATTAAAAAGAATGGTATAAATCCTACAATTGTAGTTAACAAATATGAAAATACTTTCTTTTCTCCTAAATACCCAGCTAACAGCATTAACCAATCCAGAATAGATACTTTAAGTATAACCTCCCAATTATTTTTCAATTCTGTAAAAAAAGATTCACTTTTTACCCCTTTCTCTCCATCTCTCAAAAACATTAAATAAAACATTAAGGTAACTAACATAGTTGGTGTTGTTATTGCCCAATCATAATAACGGAAAGGTGTTATATTTTTGATTGAAGTGAATTTTGAAACCATCCAAGCATAAAATCCCATTTCAATCACTTGCACAATTACCTCCATTAAAAGTAATTCACGAATTAAAGAAAATGATGATGGAACAGCTATATTTAGCGCGTAAATGTCAATTATTGTTGTTATTAATTGAACAAGAATTGAAAAAACACCAGTAATATAAATCAAATTCATATATAAATATATTAAATATATAAATTATTAAATGTATGTTACTTTTTATAAAAAGTATTTTTTATAACCACCTTTAGTAATAGCTAAATAGAAAATCGCACTACCGATAACCCACCACCCGGATGATTGTAGTATAGGCATAGTCAATTCTTTTGATTTATTGTTTTTAATATAATGACTTAATAAATATGTACAACCTAATAACAGGGCCATTGCAAATGTAGTGCTCAATAAAAATTTAGAAATATATTCATTTGTTTTACCGTTTGCTTTCATAAAATAAATACTAGGAAGAATAGAAATTGGATAAGACCACCATATTGACGCAATTAAAGGATTTACAAAAGTTGCCAAAAAACTAACCGATGCAATAATAGTTCCGCCTATCATAAAATTTCTAAATAGTTGTGCGGTAAGAGTATTTGATGTTAATAAATTCATAATTATATATTTTAGAAATATAAATGTATGAATTACGAATTTATATTTTATATTTCTAAAGTATATATTTTATATTTCTAAAGTATATAAGATGTCTGGCTATACTATTGATACATATCCAAGCCGATTAGGAGGGGGTATTCCAGGAGGACAGCCTATGGGCGGATTACTTGGCGGTGGTGCTGCAAGCGGGGGAGGAGGAGGATCTTCGGGCATGGAAGGTGGTGGACGCCGTGCTATTAACCGTTTAATGTTACGACGCGTGTTAAATCACAAGGTTTTTCCTAATGGAAATCCGCAAGTTATTACGCCATTTAGACGGTATTTAAACGCAGGTGATACTGCTGGAACTTTAAATTCATCGCCGTCTTCTCTTTTAGGTCGTCCAATTAGTCAAACTGGTTCTAGTAGCATGGTTTCTCGTATAAATGCGCCTCGTAGTGGTGTTCATACGGGTGATGCATTCTACACGGGTAATCAAAAATATGTTTATGATGGCGCCGATTATGTACGATTTAAAAAACTTCAAGCCACCAACCGAAATTATAATGATTCCAGCAATGGTGGTGAAAATGGCACTACAACCAAACAAGCCCTTTCTCGGGTAAGACGTTAAATCTCATAAGTTTTGAGTTTATGTTTTTGGGTTTATTTACGAAGGTGTAAAATAAATAAAATTGATTAAAAATTATTAAAACTACAATAGTATACAAAATAAAATAGTAATATGTGTCAAGACGATACGCCAAAAGTTCGTAAAGGAGTCGATGGACGAAAAAAGGATCAAAAACACAAAGGCGCCCAAGAACATCGTCTTGGAAATTCAAAATATGTCAGATTAAAAGAAACAATGATGTCAAATAAACAGGGTAAAGACAAATTATAATATATACAATTTTTTAGGAAGTTTATAAGGGGTTTAAGAGTATATAAGTATTAAGCAAGAATATAATAATAATTAAATAATAATAATTAAATAAAAATAATATATAAATGAGTATCCCACCACAAACAGTTGGTCCAGCATCAATCCCTACAAAACAAAATATTCCCAATAATCTTACTGGTTCGGTGATGGGTATGCCTTTTAAATCAGCAACAATGACCCAAGGTAGTTTTTTTTCAATTTCCCGAGCCGCATATAATAAAAATGTAAACAAAAATGTGGATGGTATAGGAAAAACACAAATACCAGACGGTAAAAAGAAATGGTATGGTGCGTCCAGCTCGCGTTCATGTTCGGAACATATTAATTTAAAAGGCATTGAAGCTACTGGAAAAAGCACAACTAATCGGATCATGCCACAACCAATGTCATTTAGTGGCGCAGACCAAACAACCGTAAAAACGGCTTTAGCGCGTTGTCGTGGAAGTGGATGCGTTGCACCAAAAAAAAAAGGCGCAATTTAATTTATATTATGTTAAATATTATATTAAATATTATTATAATATAAATGGTAAAATCAAAAAAAAACTATAATTCTTCTAAAAAGAATACGCATTCCCGCCGTTATAATAAAAAAGGTGGTGGATTCTTCGGCGGAGACGATACGCTGCCTGTTGCCATGGGAAATGAACCTATGCCGACGACCGCGGCACCTGTAGCACCTGTAGCACCTGTAGTACCCGCTCAAGAGATAGGAGAAAACAAAGATAAAGAATGTTGTCCTTGTAATAAAGGTATTGGGGATATGTTAAACCCGACAGGTGCACTAAATAAACTTGAACAAAACCTTGTTGGAGCGCAGGAAAAAGCGGTTAATACAGTTTCCCAAAAAGTTACTGATACTAAAGATCAAGTAAAAGAAAAAGGAAAAGGGTTTTTTAGTAGATTGTTTGGAGGCCCAAAATCAGGAGAACCCATATCAGGCGGAGGTCGTAAAAGCAAGCGTCGCACTAGCCGAAAAGGCAAAGGGAAGCGCCGCACTAGCCGAAAAGGCAAAGGGAAGCGCCGCACTAGCCGAAAAGGCAAAGGCAAAGGCATAACCCGCAAACGAAAATAAAAATTTGACAATTTCAATTAAAATATATAAATTGTCAAAATCGAAGCCACTTAATTGTCTATTTTTTTTTAAGCATTAATCTTAATAAAATATACAATCCTAATAATCCTAGCATACTGTAGTAAAAGCGTATTATATAGTCATTTGGCATTTTACTATAATCAATTGTTTTTTTATCAATATTGTTTTTTTGTGGAATAGTATTATTCCCTTTAGTCGTAAAAGATTCATCAACAGTGTAGTTCAAATCATAATCTCGTTTTCTTAATCCATTACTATTTGGAAACCATGAGTCTGGCATTATATCAATATCTGAATTTATTACATATCCAGATTCTAATTTTTTTCTACCATTATTATCAATTGTTTCCATTTTAATTTGTTGACAAGGTGGAGTAGCCCCGCCAGTAAAAGCTAATAAAAGCTGTGTAGGGTGTATTTGTGCAATATTCCCCAAAAGTCCTGGTATTAACCCTTTAAAACTACCTAATCTAATATTACCACTTATATTAGAAAGAAGAGGAATTGCTCCATCTGGAACATTATTAACATAAATAGACCGTTTTACAGATTCTCCAGTAGCTTTATCTTTGCATTGAATACCTGTTTCAACAAAAAACTTATTTCCTAAAGGACCATTTATATTACCAATATACCTTCCGTTTTCATCTACATTTTTACCAGCACAATCACCTAGATTGCAAGTCCCTGTTGTAAGTAATTCAATATAGCTTAATAACCCACTTACATCATCCGCTAACGCATTAAATGAAGGCGCACTTGACATTCCAAGCTCTCGTGGAGTCTTTATGTGTTTAACATAATTATATGTTGGTCCTAACATTCCACCTTCTTTTTCAGATTCTTCTACGCCGCCCTGTGTATTAATATCTTTAAATTGATTACCTGACATTATTATTAATATATATTAATATATAATTTATATTTTTATTTTATTTGCTTCATTACTTAAATTAATCAAATCATTTAATTTTAATTGTAAATCATTTATCTTTGTTGCTTCTTCGGCCGATAAATTATGTTTTTCTAATACTGAATGTTGGGTAAATTTTTCTTCTTCTATAATTTCGGAGGATTTATTATTTTTGTGTGGGTTCGACACCTTGATATGGTCTTCAAATCCTTCAATCCCCGGACATTTTTTTGTAGTTTGAATAAATGTATTATATAAATAATAAAATAGGAGAATGGAAAACAATACAATAAGAGATTTTACAAGTATCATTTATTATAACTTATTATTTTTTTCTAAAAATATCTCTCTATATAATAAATAAATGGCATTATTACCTATATCACCATATATATCATGGAAAGGGTTATCTACGAATAGTGCTATTCCATCATTTTCCAGACCAGATTTAACTGTAAGTGGACCAGAGTTTAAGGCTAATCCCATTAAACATTGGCGAAAACAGCTGATTCCTACAGAAAATAGTGGAAATCGTAACCGCCGTGCTGGTGCTGGTATACCAAATGATACGCCGGGCGGTAGTGTGTATTTAGGAAATGTAAATGAAAATACAGATTGTTTATTAAACGCATCTTCCGACACGAGTGGAATAAAAGAAAATATTATAAAATTTAATAATACAAATTTTGTGTATGACATTTCTGGTTGTTTAATAGGAGATTGTAACCCCCAAAGAAAGTACATACGTCCAGCAACTACAATTATAAACAAAAAATATCATGTTGATCGTAAAAGTTATTTACGTAGTCGTTGTAATTTATATGATCAAAATTTAAATAATAATATAACTCATCCTAATTGTACTGATTGTCCTAATACAACAGCTAATTGTCAAAGTATATATAAACCTAATAATGTTCAATATTCTAAACAAGGCGCAGTCGATAGTAGTGATCGTATTACGCGTCTTAAATTAAACACAGTTAACAAAAATGCGGCATCTTATAAAGAATTATTTGGAACTAGTGCTTCGCGTTATTTGGGTATGGCTTCAACGCCTTATTTTGTTAAATCGAAATATCAAGTATGTGTTCCTTTAACCTGTCGGACATTTTAAATGTCTGACGGATTAAAAAAAGTGGACACAATACTATATGCGA